>ENA-ORXR01004797-ORXR01004797.1-marine-metagenome-genome-assembly--contig:-NODE-4797-length-11109-cov-141.498187_pt1 | contig 11109 bp, 12 predicted proteins | sample MGYA00237866_ERZ511479 | MGnify/ENA metagenome assembly ERZ511479 | reverse complement strand
CAACCACGACAACACCCACAATCTCGGCCATTTCCGCATCAGCACCACCACCGCCCAGCGCCCGTTCGGCGAGGGCTTGCCCGCCGAGATCGCCAAGGCGCTCGAGACCGAGTCCGGCGAACGCGACGACAAGATGAACAAGGAGCTACGCGCCTACTTCGAGAAAACCGACAGCGCCTACCTCAAACTCGCCGGCGCTCTCGCAAAAGCCAAGACACCGCTCCCTGCCGACCCCGAACTCAAGAAACTCGACGCGGCCCTCGCCAGCGCCGAAATCCCGCTGAAGCTGCATCCGCGCGTGGTCGAACTCAACCGCGCCCGCGATCTGTCTATCAAGCAACTGCAACAAAAACGCCTCACCGCCGCCCAAGATATTTCCTGGGCCCTGATGAATAATCCCTCGTTCTTATTCACGAACTGAGGTTCGGTCCCTTCCCTCTGAACGGGTTGGGCCGCTCCTCTTGTTTTTAATATTGATTTCTTGTTCCCATTTTAAATCCGCCACCGGCTTCATCAAATTTATCGGGACGCATGCCGAGTACGACAAGATCGATGTGGAGAACCTTTAGGATCAACGATGAAACCGAAAATCATTAAAACCGCGAAAGACTATGACCGAGCTTTGGCCCGCGTCGAGAAACTGATGGATCTCGACCCGGATAAAAAATCGGTTGAGTTCGATGAGCTCGAGCTCCTTGTATTACTCGTGAAACAATATGAGGACCAAGAGTTCCCGATGGACCTGCCAGACCCGATAACGGCGATCAAGTTTCGCATGGACCAGGGCGGAATGACCCGGAAGGATATGATCCCATTTCTTGGGAGTGCCTCAAAAGTCTCAGAAATCTTGAATGGCAAACGGTCTCTCAGCCTCACAATGATCCGCAAATTGTCGGAATTAGGGATTCCTGCTGAAGTCCTGTTGCAGCAACCAAGGGCTGGCTCCCAGATGACAAATTCATGAAGCGATGCGGAGATCAAAGCAAAGCCTTTGCACGGTCCCAACGAGTGCATCCCGCGATTCCAGCAGGACGTATCAGGTACGCCTCTGAGGCTTATGACCGTTTTACATCTCTAACTAATTGGTAGCGGAATATGCCGCCCACTTTTTGAGTCTAGCTAAGACCCTCGCCCGCTAGTTTTTATGTTCGCAACAACTACGAACCCGGCACTGCGACAGGTTGCGGCGGCCTCTCAACAGTCACCACCGGACGCGGCACCCCGCGTGCCTCCATTCCCGCCGCGAACCAAATAAACACCGCGATCAAAAACAGAATCGGATTCATCACGAACGCGGCCAACACTGCCATCAGCACCGCGACCCCACGCCCCAATTTCATCGCCAGTTGCGTCGCGCCATATTTGCCAAGTCGCGGCGTCAACAGCGCGCGCAGAACGCGGCCGCCGTCCATCGGAAAGGCTGGCAGCAACAGGTTAAACAAGCCCATGCCAAGATTGAACGCGAACAGGCCGACCACGAACTCGTTATTCCAGTTACCGGCGACCATCATGCCGACCGCGAGCAAGCAGGCGATGACCGCGTTCACCGCCGGACCCGCCAGAGCAATGCGCAGTTCGTCATGTGCCGCCTCGGTATCACTCTTCGAATGATACCGGGGACCAATGCCGAGCACCGCGACGCCGCCGATCGGCAGCAGCACAATCTCCAGCGTGTCGATACCGAACCGCCGCGCGACGAGGCAGTGGCCGAGTTCGTGCAGGACGACGCAACTGTATGCCACCGCGAGAAAACTAAGACCGAACAACATGCCGCCGAGTCCCTCCGTAAAGGTGGCGGCGCAGACCATGGCGACGATTAACAGAAAACTCAGGTGCATCCGCACCGGGATGCCGGCGATGCTGCCAATTTGGTATCGGGCTTTTAACATGGTTGGTGGTTGCTGAGTAGAATATCGCTCAGGCTCGTCTATTTGTCTAATGGAGACAGCGCTCCTTGCCTATAGATTGAAATTTTTTTGAGATTTCTTACGGGGTCGGACGGTGAAACCGCGTATCCTTTTCAAGCTCACCAGTCACCCTGCACACCATGCGCCTGCCCCATCTTGTCCTCCGCGAACTTCGCCACCGCTGGCCCGGTTTCCTGGTCGCCACCACGATGGCCGCGCTGTCGACTGCTGCCGTGCTCTGGATTCACCGAACGCTAGTCGACCACCGCGAACGCGCCGCCCAAGCCGCGTCCGAGCTGCAAGCCGCCACCGATGGACCGAACGAAAACGCCAAGTAATCGCCATCGGCATTCGCGGCGAGGTCCCGTTCGCCCACAAAGACCCCAAAAAACCGCTGCTCGACCCGGTCGCGCCAGGGACCCTCGTTCTCGGTCACGAACTCCACCGCAGCCTCGAACTCAAGCCCGGCGATCAAACCAGTTTTCGCGGCAAATCCTTCGACATCACCGCCTGCCACCCCGAACGCGGCAACGCCGACGACATCACCAACTGGATGAATCTCGGCGAGGCCCAGCGCATGTTCGAACTGCGCGGTCAGATCAACGAGATCCTCGCCCCGAGTGCAACTGCGCTAGCCTCGACCGACTCGGCGAGGTGCGCCGCGAAATTGGCACCATTCTGCCCGGCACCCAGATCATTGAAAAGGAAAGCCAGGCCCTCGTCCGCGCCGAGGCACGCAACGTGGTCGCCGCAAACGGCAAACGCCGGCTCGCAGCTCTCGAGACCGCCCATGCCGCGCAGCTCGCCGAACGAACCCGCGTGGCTAGCCAACTGTTGCCACTGGTTGCGCTACTCGCGCTGGCCGGCATCGGCGCGCTGAGCTGGGTGAACGTGCGCGCGCGTCGTCCAGAGATCGCGATGCTGCGCGCCATGGGAACTCGGCACCGGCTCGGTGCTCGGCGTTGTGCTGGCCCGTGCTGGCTTGGCCGGATTGCTCGGTGGCGCGCTTGGTGTGCTGATCGCGTTCGGTGGCCGACTCGCCCCGTGGACCTGGCCGCTGCTCGCTCTGCTCGCCGCCGTCATGGCGCTGGTTGCTGCTTGGCTGCCTGCCCTGCTCGCCAGTCGTTCGGACCCGGCCGACGTGCTGCGCGACGCCTGATCGATGGGGTTCCGGTCGCAGCGCTTTGCAGCGGCTACAAACGGGAGGCCAAATTGCAATGAACGTTTTGCCGGCTCCACGGTACTATATAAGTCAGTGAGCAATTCTCCAGATTGCGATCCTCGCAGAGGCGCGGGTCTTCGGACCCGCGCCCTTTTTATGTCCGGATCGTGTCAGACTTCCATACCCGGAAGTAACAGAGGATGTTCTGCAGAAGCTCTGATGCTGGGTTCAAGAGCCGTCGATGGTTTCCAAATATTGTCGCAACCAAGGATACACGTCCTCGTTGGCGGGTACAAAGCCGTGAACCGTTTTGCCGCCCCCGTTAAAAATGAACCCGCTCTCTTTCGAGGAATGGTACCTCAGCGAGCGCGCCCCAGTTTCCGGATCTGTGATATGAACGAATCCTTTGGGTTCGGGCAAGGTCTTGGCGACGTTGATATGCTTCAAGTGCACCTTATTGAGGTAGTCTGGGACGTCCACCGCATCGAATACACGGACCTGCCAGGTTTGGCCGTTGCGGTCATAGGTCATCGCAAATCCGTGCGCGGTGATGCTATGTACCGGCACGCCGGCGATGACCGTATATTTTCGCAACGTGGCGTCGCCGACCGTATTCGGAGCAAGGCCGGCATCTGGAGCCGCAGACAAGGGAGGCTGCCAGTTGTTTTGGAAAACTTGCTTGTCGGTTATCTGGTTAATCACGCGTTTCACCGAACTGGATAATTCGGGTGGATCTTCCTTCGGCAGCAGAAAAATGGAGCCGATACCGATGCACACGAAGACGAGCAAGCATCCGAGACCGATTCCCGCCGCCAAGATTCCTTTGTTTCCCATACCTAAATCTAGCCAAAGAGATTTGAATTTTCGAAGGTCATCGAACCAACGCCGAAGCCTTTACGCCGAATTTTCTACGACGAACCACGGAGTGGTGGCAAGCCCGTACCCGGGGGTTGCTGAGAGAACCGACCGGCCTACTTCTTTGCACGAGCGCTTCGCTTCATGTCCTGCCGCCGAAGAGAACATTGACGAACCTCCCGAGACACGAGATAAGGCCCCATGAGATTAGGGTGTTTTGGCGTGTTAATTACTGGAGCTTTACTGTGGGGCGGCGGGCAGGAAACCTATGTCGGCCTGACCAACCGGAGCATCACGGAGGTCACGATCGAGGACTTGGTGAAGGAAAAGCCGGAGGCGAAATGGCTTCGGGTCAGCAATGGCCAACTCGATTTCCTCGGCACCGTCTACTCTGGGAAACAGACCGGAGGACCGGCCAAGGAATTATATATCCCCATTCGTGTGCCCAACGAAGAACGTGAAGGTGCACCCATTCACGCCCTTTATCACACCGATGATCCCGCCGACCTCGCCGTCTTTCACCGGATGCAGGAGATTGGCGACAATCCCGATATCGACGAAACGCAACTCATCTTGAAGCTCGTTGAGATGCGCGACGAACTCAATCCGGTCCGTACGGTCGAAGGGATGGTCGAGTTCGGGATCGAATCGGATAAAGGCGACGGCAAAGCCCGTGAGATGTTCGACAATTTGGCCCCGGGTGCGATCATGTTGGAGGGTGGCAATAAGCCAAATCTCTGGGTCGGGCTCGGTATGCTCGGGGCCGGTTTGCTACTCGGTCTGTTCTCGCTCGGTGGCTTGGCGAAATCAAAAAGCTAAATAGATAGCGCCTCTCGAAACCGCTCACAGGCGACCGATTTTTTGGGAAAGTGAGCTTTTTCAAAAGAAAATTCCGAGTTGAGCCGTTATCCTTCCGAGTCCCCATGATCTTGCATAAATCCATCTCCGCCTTTCCTTCCTTCTCTACGGTTCTCGCTCTGTTGGTGTTTGTCGTCGGTTTCGTGCCGTCCGCTATTGCACAGGAAGCGACCGAACCCGCTGCCGATCGTTTCGACGCCAAAGTCACTGCGTTCCAAGCAGCCAACAAAAACACTATCAACCGGGCCTTGGTCTCCTACCTCGGCAAACTTGATTCCATGCGCCAAACCATGACTAAGCGCGGCGACCTCGACGCGGTGCTCGCGGTGAAAGCCGAGGAGGAACGCGTCGGCAAGGAGCAGCGCGTGAACGTCGCGGATGTGGTCGCCAAACCACCCGAACTCAACGCCCTGATGACGGCCTTCGTCCAAGGCATGGCGACGCACAATAAAACCCAGCAGGCCCGTTTCAAAACCTTGATCGAGCAAGAACGCGGCAGGTTGCAGCAGCAGATGACCGAACTCACCAAAGCCAACAAGATTGATGAGGCCATCGCGAAGAAAGTCGAACTGGCTGCGTTCGACGCGAAACTGCGCAAGATTTTCGTCGCCGCCGTCAAGAAATCGAACGCGCGTCCGGTCGCAGCCGGCCCAGGCCTTGCCGCGCCGGAAGGAGTCCGCGTGGACGAGGAAGGCCGAGTCGATCTCACCATGGGACGAGACGGGGGTGCGGGCGCGGCCGTAGGCAAGAAAGCCGAAGGCCGTTTCAAACCCGGCAAGCTGTTCGGCAACCCCCGCAACCCCGACAAACCGCGAACGCCCCTCGACAAACGTTCGTTCTTCGATCGCTGAACCCTATGGCAAGCCCTTGCCATGGTATGGCAAACGCTTGCCACCTTGTGGCGCAACCTTGCCACGCTATGGCAAACACTTGCCATAACGCCGAGCGGCCCCTAAGATGTTCTTCTTATGAAATTGCAACAGGGACAAACGTGGCGGATCGCCGACCCCGACGAACCCAACAAGGCTTACGTCCGGATCGTGAAACTCGAACGGCTCGCCGTCGAATATAAATCCATGGGGCGGCCCAACACCAAGAATGGCCGCCACCATCACGTTACCAAAAAACAATTTTGCCGCCTGATCAAAGGCGCGGATCTGCTCGAGGAAAATGCGGATGACAGCCCCGTCAATCCGATCGACGAGCTCCCGCCCGAACGACTGAAGCGCCCCGGTCGGATTCGCTAGGCCGCGTTCGAAATACGACCGCAAGCCCGCGCGGCTTCCCTGACTATCAGCTACTGGCTACTAGCTACTGAAAATGGCCGAACTGCCTTACTACCTCCGGCATTTCCGCGAACTCACGGCGCACGTCGAAGCGCAATGCGCTTGGCTGGCCGAGACCGAGGAAGGCGATTTTTTGCGTGTTCTGCGCGGCGGTTCACAGGACGCTCAATCCCTGTTTCTGCGTCTCGCTAACCGCGTGCCGACGGTGTTTCGAACCGACAAACTTGCGTACGACCACATCGACTTGATCGCCGCTCGCGACGAGCTGGTGACTGCGGGGCTGGTGGAGGAGGTGGCCGAGTTCCGCGACGATTTGCTTGGCCTGTTCACCGTGGCCGAACTCAAAAAACTGGTCCCGGCCGACGCCAAACCCGCCGCCAAGTCGGCCAAACGTCCGGCGTGGGTGGCCGCCGCCATCAACTCCGAACCCGCCCGCGCCGCGGTGATGCAACACGACCTGATCGAGCAGCTCGGCAGTTGGGAATATGGCAAATTGCTCTACCTCTATTTTGGCAACGCCTTTCAAAACTTGTCCGAGTTCGTGGTGCACGAGATTGGCCACGTGCGGGTCGAAGCGCGTCCGGTGGAGACGACGCGCGGCCGCTTCGCCAACCGCGCCGAGGCGGACGACGGCTGGCTACTCGAATGTTTAAAGATGGGCGTTTGGATCGCCGCCGAGGAACAGCGCGACGCGGCAGGCGCCTTGGCGCTATGGAACGAATGGCGGAGCGCGCCGCGCAGTCTGAACGAGTTCACCCGCAAGAAGGAAAGCAAAATGGGCAACCGGGTGGGGCGGGCTTTGGAACGCGTGAAGTCGGTCGAAGGCGACGAGCTGGCGCTCGGAATTTACGCCGTGTCCGAGCTGCCGCCCGCCCGCGAACGCCGTGCCCGCGTGCTCAAGCGGCTGGGCCGGATTGAGGCCTCGCGCGAACTGGCCGAGGCCATGTGCGTCGACGGCACACCGGAGGAGCAACAGTGGGCCGGCGATTGGATTGCCCGCCTGCCGGCCACGGTGGGTTCGGGTATGGGCAAGCGGAAGGGCGGGAGCAGCGGGAGCAAATGCCGCGAGGCCACCCGGATGCTCAAGGCGGCGCCCGTGCTCAAAGTGCCAGCGGTGGTGGCAGATGGTTCGTCGAACTCGCTGGGTTCGATCGAGTCGCGCGCGGCCGCCGCGCTGATGACGGTCGGCGAGAGAGGGGTAAAAGTGTGCGCTTGGCATGTGGAGAATCATCTGTGGAGCGCCTTGTTCGGACTGGTGTTGTGGGAGGTGATTTTTGATACGGGATCCGCGTTCTCGAACCCGCACCAAGCCGTTCCCGAAGCTCTGTGGACGCCCACGTTTTTCGCCGAACGCGAGGCAGAGGTGGAGACCGCCCTTGCTGCGTTCACTGCCGAATCCGTGCTCGCGCGCTGGCAGGACAAAGAGGGGATTTGGTCGCCGTTCACCAACTGGTCGCCCTATGTGTTCGAAGCGCTCAGCGCTTGTCTGGCCAGTGTCCCCTTGCCGGTTTTGCGCGAGATCTGCCGCAGCATGGCCGCCGATCCGCGCACCGCGCGCCGAGGCTTCCCCGACTTGTTCGTGTTGGAGGAACGAGTTGGGGCCGATGGGAACACGCCCGTGCTGAGCGCGCGCGGCGTCGAAATAAAAGGACCCGGCGACAGCTTGTCCGACGTGCAAGTGGTCTGGTTGCGTCGACTCAACGAACTTGGGTTCGCGGCCGAGGTGTTGCGGGTGAAGCCGAAGGCAAAGGATGCGCGACCCTAGATAAGATAGATAGATACCCAACCGTAGCACCGTCCTTCTAGGCGGTGTCGCAACAGCGCGCTTCTAGCGGGCTGGAGGCGGACATGAACGACATCCCTTCTTTCTCTCATTCGTCTGTTGCCCCCCTCGCACGATCTGCCGTGAACGTGGTACAATCCCCTATGCAATCCTTCGTCATGCCTCTCGGTTTCATCCTCTTCCTCTTCGCTGAAACCTTCGTCCTCGGCCAAGGTTCGCCGGTGCCGATTTCTTGGGCCGACCAAGTCCCCAATATTTCCATCCGGGTGGATATGACGGGTTCGACCGTCGAGCAACGCGGACTCGGCGGGGCCGACTCGCCCGCGCTCACGGTCCGCCGAACCGGTCGCCCGAACCTCACCATCACGCCACGGGCCGGGAGCCAGAAAACCGTTGCGGCGACCACCGCGTCACAATTCGTCACCGTCGCCAACGGCCAGTCCGGCAGCATTTTGGTGGCCCGCCGCGTGCCTTACCTCGAATGGCTGACCACCTTCGGACGCGACTGGGCGCCGCCGCGCGACGGCTTCGATTTCAAGTTCGACGAGGTGGGCGCGTACCTGAACGTGCACGCCCAGACCGGCGGTACGCCGTCCAAGCCCTGGGTCTATATCACGCTCACGCCCGAACTCCGCGGCACCGTCGATGGCCGCGCCGAACGGGTCTCGTTCACCCGCGCCAGCACGCGCGTGGTCGCCGGACACGGCCGCACCTTGCCCGTCGCTGCCGCCGGACGAACGGCGGCGTTCTTCGGTATGTTCATGAACGACTCCGGTCCCGGTGGTCGCGCCGAACCGGTGACGATTTCGGTCACGCCGACGCTGATGTTCAAGCCCGCTCCCGACGCCGGCGGTCCGCGAAAAGTGCAGCTTCGCCCGCAAGTTCCCCCCGTCGAAACATTCCGAATTACACGCCCGGACCTTCCAGAAATACCAACGATGCGTCTGCCGGCTTGGGCGAAATAGCCGTGGGCCTGTTCCGTCAAACGTTCGGCTCGACGCCGACCATCCGTGCGCGTGCGCCCGGTCGGGTGAACTTGATCGGCGGACACGTGGACTACCTCGGTGGTCCGGTCCTGCCGATTGCCATCAACCGCTTTGTGGAGGTGTCCGGGGCCCCGAAGGAGCAGGGTGAGGGAGTCTTCGCGAACTGTGAGGTGGGTTCGAAAATCGGTGGCGAGTTGCTGCGCGGCTCGTTCGATCCGGTCCGCCCCGAACGCGAGGCTGCGCCGACGTCGTCATGGCTCAACTACGTCATTGGCGTGGTTGCCGGCTATGTCGAACGCGGCATAGAGGTGCCACCGTTCGAACTCGCGATCGAGGCCAGCCTCCCGGTCGGTGCCGGACTCAGCAGCAGCGCCGCGCTCGAAACCGCCGTCGCTCACTTCGTCGAAGAACTGACCGGCGAACGGCTCGAGGTCGTCGAACGCGCCAAACTCTGCCAACGCGCCGAGCATGTTTTTGCTGGCGTTCCCTGCGGCCTGCTCGACCAGCTGGCCGTCGGCGCGTCGCGGGCCGACCAAGCCCTGTGGATCGATTGCCGCGACTTGAGTTTGGAATGGATCCCGTTGCCGCCCGAACTCGTCGTCATGGTCGCCAACACCGGCGTGAAACACAAACTCGGTGACAGTGAATACAAAAAGCGAGTCGACACCTGCGCCCGTGCCTGCGCCGAACTCGGCCTGGCGTCGCTGCGCGATCTGACCGTGGCCGAACTCGAACAACGCGCCACTGCAGTGCCCTTCGCCGGCCTGGACGAGCTGGCCTTCCGCCGGGTTCGTCACGCGGTCACCGAAATGGCGCGGGTCGAGGCGTTCGCCGATGTACTCCAGAAAGAACAAGGCAAGCTTCCCGGGCTCGCCGCCTTGCGCCCGATCCTGCACGCGTCCCATATGTCGCTGCGCGACGACTACGAAGTGAGTTGCCGCGAACTCGACCTGCTGGTCGACGCGGCCAATCGCTTTCCCGGCGACGGCTTTTTCGGCGCGCGCATGACCGGCGGCGGCTTTGGTGGCTGTACGATCAATCTGCTACGTGCGGATGTGGTGGAGCCTTTTGCGGCCCACTTGGACGCCGCGTTCGGAGGTGGTTTGAACTGGTTTCAAACGCCGGCCTGCGACGGCGCGGCACTCTGTTGACCGCCGAGCTAAAAGCCCTTCTCTCGTCGGGTTCGCCTTCAGGGGGGGAAAAGCACCAAGGCGGGCGAGATCCCGCAGGGTGGGTTGTGGTGGGGTAATGAGGTTCCCCAAAAGAGGACGACAATAGGATTGGTTTTCTGCCCGAGCTTTTGTCGCACCCCCGTTGGGGCGCCTCGGACAACTTCGGACAATTCCCGGGGTTTCGTTCGTACCTCACTCCACCCGCGGGCTACGTTGTCTCGCCCCTTTGGGGCTTGGCACCAGCCAGCCACCGCGGTGGAGCAGTTGTGCAAGCGAAGTTCGACAGAATCCTAGATAGATAGATACGTCTTGAAAAGACAGGGTCCCTTCTCTGCGTTCTTGATCCGCGGCGGTGCGACCTGCTAAAACGGGCTTGTGAATATTCAACGCCTGCTCCTCGCTACTCTCGCCGCTTTTGTCTCGATGTCCGCCCTCTCGGTGGGCCTCGCCCAAGATATTGATCCGTCCCAGGCCGACTGGCACAAGCGATACGTGAAACAGGCGAACGCGCCGGACCCAGCCCAGCAGCTGTTCAATGACGACGACGAACCCGCCTTTGCTGGCGAAGGCTTTGTCGAGCTGTTTAACGGCAAGGACTTAAAAGACTGGGAAGTGCGTGGCGGCACTTGTACCTTCGAGGTGGAAGACGGCGAGATTCTCGGTACCTGCATCAAAGGTTCACCCAGCACCTATCTCTGCACCACGCGCGCCGACTTCACCGACTTCGTCGCCACCGCCGAACTCAAATGGATCGTGGACAGCAACACCGGCATGATGTTTCGCGCCAAGGTCAAGGGTGACAAGAAGGTCACGGTGTACGGCCCGCAAGTCGAAATGGAAGAAGAAGGGAAGGGCCGCGGTTGGTCCGGCGGCATTTACGGCCAAAGCTGCGGCGGCTATTACTATCCCGTTTGGCTGGCCGACAAACGCCACGTCGCCGCTCGCGCCGCGCAGAAGAAAGGCGAATGGAACCGCATCACCATCAAAGCCGAGGGTGAGGTCATGAAGACTTGGCTGAACGGCGTGCCCGTGTCCCACGTGGTCAACGACGAATTTCTGGAAGGCTTCTTCGGCCTGCAAATCCACTCCGGCAAGCAGGG
>ENA-ORXR01004796-ORXR01004796.1-marine-metagenome-genome-assembly--contig:-NODE-4796-length-11111-cov-3.484502_pt1 | contig 11111 bp, 10 predicted proteins | sample MGYA00237866_ERZ511479 | MGnify/ENA metagenome assembly ERZ511479 | reverse complement strand
GTGGGGATCGAACCCACAACCTCCGGTTTTGGAGACCGGTGCTCTAGCCAGTTGAGCCACGGCCCTTCAACTTGACTACTCACACTATCTCTACCGCTCGCAATCGCCACGTCAGTTATGCCATCGGGGTTGCTAGCTGGCGTTGCGGCGTTCTTCGATATCGATGACGTCGGCGATGGGTCCATTGTCGGCAGGTGCCGTTGGTTCTTCGGTTGTGAACGACGAGGGTCTCCACGCAACCAGGCCATCGCGCAGACGTGCTCGTGCCCGATGCAATCGCACCTTGGCCGCAGCTTCGCTGATTTCGAGTTCGTTGGCGATCTCTCGGTGACTCATGCCATGAACGTCGCGAAGCACAACGACGTTGCGCAGTCGTTCGGGCAGATTGTCGAGCGCTCGCCGCAGCCGCTGGCCCACAGCTCCGTTTTGCAGTGCGAATTCGGGATCGTTTGCTTCGCGTCGGTCGGCAAGGTCGATGACTGCATCGATGTCGTCGTGGCGAGAGTCTCGTTGGCGGCGACCCATGTAGGTCGACGCGCTGTTTGCCGTGATGCGATGGAGCCATGTCGAGAACCGGGCGTCCCCTCTGAACTTGCGCAAGCTGCGGAAGGCCCGAACATAGGTGTCCTGTACAACGTCGTCAGCATCGTGTTCGTTGCCGGTCAGACGCAGCGCCAACCCGTGCACCCGCTGATAGGTGGCTTTGACCAGTTCATCAAATGCGGCTCGGTCGCCCAGCTTGGCTTTGGCAATGAGATCTTTGAGCTCGTCTTCCACCACCGTGACTCTATACCCGGCGCGGTTTTACGCAAGCCTCGGCCAATCACTCGGCCGCGTCTGCAGCACTGGTGTTTACTGCCGTGTCCAGTTTCCAGGCAGTTGTCGCCCCACGGGCTGGCTACCCGAGCGTCAGGTAGCGAGCGGTCTCGACCGACCCTGCGAGGCCTTCACAGGCTCATCTGGTACAGCCAGATGGAAACACTTTGTAGCGCCAGACAGATTTGAACTGTCGACCTCTCGATTATGAGTCGAGCGCTCTCACCAACTGAGCTATGGCGCCCCGGAAGGCTTCAACGTCCAGCCGGGCCTCGGCGCAAGCGCTGAGTAGGGCTGGACGTATCGATACCGGTGGAGCTCCCTGTCAGAATTGAACTGACGACCTCTTCCTTACCATGGAAGCGCTCTACCGACTGAGCTAAGGGAGCAGGGCGATAAGGATGCCACGATATGTCGGGTTGCCCAACCCTATTTCTGGAATCCTGTGTCACATCCTTCGAGATGCCACTCCGCCGTCGACTCCCCTGGCTGAATCATGACAAGCAACGACTCCTCTGCCACCCCCGAGCCGCTGATTCGCGACGCCCTCGCGAGCGATGCCGCGGCCTTGCTGCGCATTTACAACCGTGAGGTTCTCGAAACGACCGCCACCCTCGATGCCGAACCACGGACGCTCGAGCAACAGCTGCGATGGCTGGCCCAACGCAGCGGCGGGCACGTGGTAATCGTGGTCGAAGTCGCCGGCACGGTCGCCGGCTTTGCTTCCCTCTCACCGTTTAAAGACCGCGCCGCCTATCGACCGACCGTCGAGAATTCGGTGTATGTCGATCGCGACTTTCAGCGCCGCGGGCTGGGGCGCGTCCTCATGACGGCACTCGTTGACCGAGCCCGCATGTTCGGCTTCCATTCGGTCATTGCCCGCATCGCCGAAGGCAATCCCGGATCCATCGCGCTACACGAAGCATTTGGCTACAGAATCGTCGGCGTCGAACGAGAAGTCGGCCGCAAATTCGGCCGGTGGCTCGACGTCACCGAACTGCAACTCATGCTGTGATCCCGGCCGATGCAATACAGTCCCCCTATGGACTTAGCTGATGTTGGAACCGAACTCGTCGAAGCTGCGCAGGGAGTGCAAGACCACACGGTCGAGCTGCGCCGGGCGATCCATGCCGATCCCGAGCTGGGGCTCGATCTGCCGAAGACGCAGAAGAAGATCCTCGACGCACTCGATGGTCTCGGTCTCGATATCAGCACGGGCGAGGCGCTCACGTCGGTCGTCGCCGATCTGGACACCGGCAAGCCGGGGCCGACCATCTTGCTGCGCGGCGACATGGACGCACTACCTCTGCAAGAAGACCTCGACGTGGCGTGGCGTTCGCAGAACGAGCAGATGATGCACGCCTGCGGCCACGACGCTCATGTGGCCATGCTGCTCAGCGCCGCCCGACTGCTTTGCGAGAACAAGTCCGAGCTCACCGGCAAGATCCGCTTCATGTTCCAACCCGGCGAAGAGGGCTACCACGGCGCCAAATACATGATCGACGAGGGTGTCCTCGACGGCGTCGACCGAGCGTTCGCGATTCATGTCTTCACCCAGATGCGTAGCGGTCACTTCTTCAGCCGCGGCGGACCGCTCATGGCCAGCGCAGACCGGTTCGAGATCAATATCAACGGCAAGGGCGGCCATGCGTCGATGCCTCATGGCTGTGTCGACCCCATCCCGGCAGCAGCGTCGACCGTGCTGGGCCTGCATGCCATGGTCGGCCGCACGACTCCGGCCAGCGAAGCAGCCGTGCTCACGGTGTCACACATCAATGCGGGCACGACGAACAACATCATCCCCCATTCCGCCTTCATGGAAGGCACGATGCGCACGCTCAACGAAGACGTCCGATCGACCCTGCACACGAACCTGATGAACGTGGCGAACCACAACGCCCAAGCGCACAACTGCTCATGTGACGCCACGATCATCCCCGGCTACCCGGTCACCATCAACAACGAAGAAGAAGTGCAACGGGCTCAATCCGTGGCCGAAGCCGTCGTGGGCGAAGGCTCCTTCCACATCATGCGCGAAGCAGTGATGGGCGCCGAGGACTGGAGCTATGTGCTCAACCAGGTCCCGGGCTCGATGGCGTTCCTGGGTGTATGTGCACCTGATCTCAAGCCCGAGGAAGCGGCTCCGAATCACTCGAACCTGATGACCATCGATGAAGACGCCATGGCGAACGGTGTCGCCATGTATGCCGCGATGGCCATGTAGCGAAATCAGGGTGGGCGGGCCTTGTCGATTCGATAGGGTGCTACCTCCACAAGGGTCAGTGCCCGAGCGGCCAAAGGGAACGGGCTGTAAACCCGTCGTGATTTCACTTCGATGGTTCAAATCCATCCTGGCCCACTTGTGACAAGAGCCAGCCTTCGGGCTGGCTCTTGACGTTTTCCCTAGCTTCGGCGCTAGCTCGGTGATCGCATACAAGACGGAGCGATCCTCGCCGTCGAGCGACGATCTGTTCACCCCACCCCAGCTGGCATCGGTGGGCGTTGTGCTGCTTGTGGTGATCGCCGTCGCGCGAGCATTCGTGGTGGAGGCGGTAGTGATCCCTGCCCCCTGAAGCCTCTCAACGAACCAGCCGACGGGGTTTGGGATCCGACCCGCTTTCGTCGTCGACGAACAGGTCGAAGTACGGTGCGGCATGCGAAAACTCACCGGACAGGTTGCGTGGATCACGGGTGCAGGAACCGGGATCGGCGAATCAGCCGCCCTCAAGCTGGCTGCTGCTGGCAGCCATGTGGTCGTGTCGGGGCGGCGGCCTGACCCGCTCAACACGCTGGTCGAACGCATCACGGCCGAAGGCGGCACGGCGTCGGCCGAGCCGCTCGATGTGTCCGACAAGGTTGCCGTCAGCGCGGTCGTCGAACGCATCCTTGCATCACGCGGACAGATCGATGTTGCCGTGCTCAGCGCCGGCATCAATGTGACCAACCGCAACTGGCCCGTGGTGACCACCGATGCCTGGGACGATGTCATCAACATCGATCTGAGCGGCGCGTTCTACTGCTGTCACGCCATGCTGCCCTCGATGCGCAAGCGGGGCCAGGGCCTGATCATCAATATCTCGTCGATGGCGGCCAAGGGCATCAGCGCGCTGACCGGCCCAGCCTACATCTCGGCGAAGCATGCGATGAATGCCATGACCGCCAGCCTGTTGCTCGAAGAACGTAACAACGGCATTCGGGCAACGGTGATCGATCCCGGCGAGGTTGCAACACCCATTCTGGATCAGCGCCCCGTGCCGGTAAGCGACGAGGACAAGGCCCGCATGCTGCAGGCCGAGGACGTGGGAGATGTGATCCTGTTCGTAGCCCAACAGCCTCCACACGTGACCTTGAACGAGATCCTGATCACCCCGACCTACAACCGGTTCGCCTGATGAGCGACTCCAAGTCGCCAGACGTTGGCAAGCCGATGGTGCAGGACGAAGAGCACGACGAGGGTCGGGTTGCCGTCATAACGCTCGACCGACCCGAAGCGCGCAACGCACAAAACAAACAGATGACCTACGAGTTGAACGACGCGTTCACTCGGGAGGCGTTCACCGACACATGTCGGCCACGCCCACTCCCGGGCCGAGTACCTGCGTGAGACCGGAACCGACATGTTCCCTGGTGCCGGTCGTTCCCGCAAGCCCTTCGCGGAGCCATTGGATCCGCCGGGTGCTGCTACCTGACCACCTGGTTCACCGGTGCGCCGCGGGCGTCGTCGGTGGCATGCATCATGGCGTCGAGCAGTCGCTCATTGACCACGGCCGTCTGGCCGGTATCGGTGTGGCTGAGCTCGTTGGTCTCACCGGGGTCATCCGTCAGATCGAACAGCAATGTGTCACCATTGCTGAACCGGGTGTACTTGAGCCCGTCGTTGCACACGATGGTGCGGATGCGATGCGGGATACGCAGCAAACCGGCGGTTATCGAGGGCAGATCGTCTTCGATCAACGAATGATCGCGCACCGATTCGGTGGGTTCGTCCATCACCGGCACGAGCGAGCGCCCCTGCATGCCGTCGTGGGGCGAAACGTCGCACAAGTCCATGAGAGTGGGCCCCAGGTCGATGCTGCTCGCCAGAGATGCGGTGCGGCCGGGTGATCGTCGCGGATCGGCCACCACCATCGAGACCTTCTGCGTGCCGGTGAAGGGTATGAACCCCTTGAGCATCAGCCCGTGGTCACCCATCATGTCGCCATGGTCAGACGTGAAAACGATGATGGTGTTGTCGAGCTGACCCAGCCGCTCGAGCGCAGCAACGATGCGGCCAACACCGTCGTCGATGAACTCGATCATGCCGTAGGTGGCGGCGATGCACTCTTGCATCAGGCCGTGGTCTGTCGCCCCGCAGGTCGCCACCCATGAGCGCTGCGTGGTCGGCGCCCGTTGCTGCATTCGACGCAGATACTCGGGCCCGTGCTCGAGTGGGTCGGTGATCGAATCCGGCAGCTCCATGTCGGCGGGATCGTGCCTGTCGAACCACTCCCCCGGTGGCGTCATGGGGTGGTGCGGGTCGGGGAACGACGCCCATGCGTACCACGGCTCACCAGCACCAGCGGCGTCTTCGATGAACGAAATCGTCTGCTCGGTCACGAAGTTCGTGCTGTGGATTTCGGGGTCGTAGGGCGGCTCGTACACCTGCCACCAACGATCAGAACGACGTCGAGCCGGAGCGTCGCTGCTGTAGGGCACCACCAGATCCTCGTAGGCCACACCCTTGTCCAAGGCCCAGTGCAGATGATGGCCGGTGACGCGCGCGCCGTGATCGATCGCCAACTCGACATGGCCGAACCCGTAGAAGTCGTCGGGCCACGGCGGCAGGTCGGTACTGTAGCGTTCGAAGTGTTCCAGGGTGTCCCAGCCGTCGTCGTAGCCGTGATCGACGGTGGGTGTCGTGTCGCCCGGAAACATCGAGTTGCGACTCATGCCATGCTGCAGGTGCGACTTACCAATCAATGCCGTGCGGTAACCCTGGGACCGAAACTGTCGAACGTGGGTGGCGGCTCCCCACTCGAGCGACCGGTCGTTGAACACGACACCGTGCACGCTCGGCATGCGACTCGTCATTATCGACGAACGATTCGGCATGCACACCGGGTTCGCCACCCATGCGCTGTCGAACACCGTGCCGCGCTCGGCAATGGCGTCGAGGTGGGGTGTGCGCACCACCGGGTTTCCCATGAAGCCTGCGTGATCGGCTCGCTGCTGATCAGTGATCACGAACAGCACGTTCGGTTTCGTAGCGCCCGCCTCGCTCGATGACGGCTCTGATTCGGGTGACGGCGACGCGGGCGGCTGGGGCATGTCCTCGACAGTAGTGTGGGGATATGCCTTCCTTTGACGTGACATCCGAAGTCGACATGCAAGAAGTTCGTAATGCCGTGGATCAAGCCAGCCGAGAAATCGTCAATCGTTTCGATTTCAAGGGCACTGATTCGTCGATCGAACTCGGCGAGGGCTCCATCGCGATGAACTCGGCCAACGAAGACCGACTCAGCGCTCTGCGCCAGGTCTTGCAGGAAAAGTTGGTGAAACGAAGTGTGTCACTGAAGGCGCTCGAGTACGGCGAGGTCGAAGAAGCCTCGGGCGGTCGTGCCCGCCAGAATGTGGCACTGACCGCCGGCATCTCCAGTGACAAGGCCAAGGAACTCAACAAGTTCATCAAGGCGCTTGGCATCAAGGGTGTGCAGAGTTCAACGCAGGGAGAGCAGCTCCGCGTCAACGGCAAGAAGCGTGATTCTCTTCAGGAAGTCATCCAGGCGCTGAAAGAGGGCGACTTCGACATCCCTCTGCAGTTCGGCAACTTTCGAGACTGATCAGGTAGATGCCCCAGGTCTTGGGTGGTCAGCTGGCTTCGGCCCGCAGGCCCGGCGGGTACGCACAGCCCATGATCCAGTCGATCGCGGCTTCGAGTTCGATCCCCAGTTCGGCGAAGACCTTGTGGTGGTGTCCGATCGGGTCGGGAATGTCGAAGATCTCATCGTCGCCGATATAGGAACGATTGTTCTTCTGATCGAGCCCGTCGAGCCACTCTCGAGTCGAAACACCCCGAGGGCGAGGTGTGACCAGCGTGCTGAAGTGGCGCAACGTGTACACGTCGCCCGCAGATTCGGGAAACTGAGATACAACCCGGCGGGCATGGTCGCTCGTCATCGTCAGAATCAGGTCGGCCATATCGACGACATCGCCGGTCAGCATGCGGCTCTCTTTGCGCGACAAGTCGATGCCTCGTTCATCGAGAAGCTCGATCACCGACGGGTGTACCGGCCGGTGTCCTTCGAGAAAGCCCGCCGAGGCCGACAATGCGTTGGCTGCCCCATACACATGAGCAGCCTTCGTGAACAACGCGGATGCCATCGGTGAACAGCAAACGTTTGCCGTGCATACGAAGAGGAAGCGCATTTTTCGGACTCTAGCTCGCTCTGCTCGTGGAGTCGGGTATCACCCAATTGGGCTAGGCCCACGAACCCGAACGCAAAATTCGCACTCGTTCTTCGAGCGGTGGATGGGTCGAGAACATACGACCCAGATTGCCCAAGCCGCGACCACCGAGGTTGGATTGTGTAGACGAGCCGAACGGGTTGACGATGTAGTGCGACGCCTGCTCGGGGACGACCCCTTCGGGGGCAATGCGGCCCGATGCCATACCCAGCTTCTCGAGCGCGCGCGCCAGAGGTTCGGCATCGCCCATCAGGCGGGCGGCGCTGGCATCGGCTTTGAACTCACGAGTCCGGCTGATTGCCGACTTGATGAAGGTCGCCGCGATCGGCGCCAGGAAAATCGTGGCGATGAGCACAATCGGATTCTGATTCGAGTTGCGGTTTCGCCCCATCATTCCGCCCCACATGGCCATGCGGGCCCCGAAGGTCACGGCCATGGCAATGGCGGCGGCTACCGACCCGACCAGAATGTCGCGATTCTCGATGTGGGCCAGTTCGTGAGCGAGCACGCCCCGGATTTCGTCCCACTCCATCATGTCCATCAGTCCAACGGTCACGGCGACAGCAGCATTGTTCGGGTTACGGCCGGTGGCGAACGCATTCGGCTGATGGTTGGGCGTGACATACAGCTTCGGCATGGGCATGTTGGCCCGAGTCGTCAGATCTTGCATGATGGCGTGGTACTGCGGATACTGCGCCGGGTCAGCGGGGACAGCGCGAGCGCTCTTGATGGCCAGCTTGTCGCTGAACCAGTATGAACCACCAGCCATGGCGAGCCCCATCATCAGGCCGATGGTCAGCCCGCTGGTGCCGCCGAGCGCACCTCCGATCGCCATGAAGAGTCCGCCGAGTGCGGCGAGCAATACGAGAGTCTTGAATGAGTTGGCCATGAGGAACCTCCGGTGCTCGTCAACGCTACTCAGTCCGAAGTTCTTCCCACCCTTGAACTTGCAGAGAGCCCTGGTGTTTGGCCCAGAACAGTCCGTTCGGCTTCCACAGGCTTGTCCACAGCGCTGTGGAAAGCGTGGGACACAGGTTGAAGCCACGGGTGGAAGCAGGGTTTTTACATGTGAAAAGCCGCACATAAATCACTGGCGCCGCCATTTCGAGCGCGGCGCCAACTACTTTTACGGGCGATGTTTGCCGCCCTCCGGCGACTTCTGCTGGTCATTGCCTGCGCAATGAACACCGTCGTTGCCCTCCCGTCACCTGCGTCTGCGCAACAGCCGCTGCAAGTTGAGCTGTTCGAAGTGCCCTTCGTGTGTGATGCCATCGTGCGTCCGCTGGGCATCGTTTCGGGATTCACCCCGGGCGAATCGGTCGAGTTCTCATCCCCCGAACTCAACGGCGTATTTTCGCGCCGCGTGGCGGAAACCTCGGGAATCATCGAGATGAACTGGAACTGCAGTGCGCCACAGAGCTGGACCGTGAGCGTTCGCGGTCTGAGCTCGGGCTCGAGTACCACGTTCAGTCTGACGGGAAGCCAGGCTCCGGCGCCAGCCGATGCCCCGATCGGTGCAGCGTTCGATGCCAAGTCAGCCATGACTGCAGAACAGATGGCCATCTGGAAGGACTTCTCGCCATTCGACACCGTTGGGGTCTACATCGGCGTGAACAGCTCGTGGGACAACCGGGCCGACAAAATCCAATCCAATCTCACGGCACCGTGGGTCAACCAGATCTTTGCCGATGGCTGGCGCATCATCCCCATCTATGTCGGGTTCCAGGCGCCGGATCAGTGCGCCACTGCTCGTTTCGAGGGTCTGTCGATCGACCCGGCTACCGCACGTAACCAAGGCCTGGCGTCGGCCGTCGATGCCGTGGACTCGATGGTTCGTTTGGGAATCGGCCCGGGCAACCCCATCTACTACGACATGGAGGCCTACCGGCCAGGTTGTAGCGAGGCCGTGCTGTCCTTTCTGGATGCGTGGACCGAGGGCGTGCACAGCGCCGGCTATCTGTCCGGCGTGTACGGGTCTCGATCGTCGACGATGTGGGATCTCAGTCGAGCGCTCGGACGGGCGGAGTTCGATGCACCCGACGCGGTTTGGGTTTCGACCGGCAGCGGTCGCCCCGACGCCTACGGGCTCGAAATTCCCTCCGATGGCCAGTGGGCAAATGCGCGCCTGCACCAATATCGCCTCAATATCACCCGCACCTATGGCGGCGTGACCCGCGAGATCGACGAGAACGTCGGTAACGCGCCGCTGGCCGGCCCGGGACAACCTGCAACCGTCGCCGGACCCGTGGCCAGCACCAGCGACCAAGACGGTGATGGCGTCACCGATCCACAGCCCGACAATTGTGACGCGGTCGCGAACCCGGATCAGGCCGATCAGGACGGCGATGGCGACGGCGATGCCTGCGATCGTGACATCGACGGCGATGGCGTGGACAATGTGTCCGACTTTGCACCCACCGACCCCACGATCTCGACAGCACCCGCCCCGACCGCCGCAGATGCGCCAGCCGAGGCAACCGAGCCGACTGCACTACCTGCTCCTGCGATATCCGATATCGACGGCGACGGGCTGGCTGATCCTGAACCCGACAACTGCGATGTCATCGCCAACGAGGACCAAGCCGACCTGGACAACGACGGCCACGGTGACGTGTGTGATGTCGATATCGACGGCGACGGGGTGCCCAACGTGGCCGATCAAGAACCACGGGACCCGTTCATCGGGGCACTGCCGACGCCGACCGCCGAGCCTGCCGAGCCCGTCCCCACAGCGGCAGAGCCAACACCCGAGACAACCTCGACCGAAGATCCTGTTCCGGTTCCGAGTCCCACAGATGAGCCGACACCTCTACCTGAGGCGATCGTGCTCCCCACGCCGCTGCCGACCCCGGAAGCAACGGCGACAACGACACCGACGGCCACACCTCTGCCAACCGGAGCATTGGCCACCGACGACGTCGCCGCACCGGCACAGATCGCTGCTTCGCCGAACGAGGGTGTCGACTTGGCGGCCGAAACGGTCACCATCAGCGTCGATGACGAATCGTCGCTTCTGCCCGGCGTCGTCGCGGCGCTGGGTATGTTCTCGCTGTTCTGCGTCGGCATGGGCGTCCGTTCATTCCGACGCAACCGAACCCCGATGTTCATCTGAACACGACTCGGACAGCCACGCTGCTCAGCGAGAGCGAAGGGCAAACGGCAAAACCGGGCCCGTACCCGCTTGCACCAGCCGACGACTGGCCACCGTGATCGTCCAGCGGCTGTCGACTTCGTCGTCGATCAACAAGACAGGGCCCGATCGAACATCGGCATCTGGTAACTGGTTCTCGTCGACTGACAAACGGCCCCAGAGATTGCTCACTTGATGGGCCGAGTTCGATTGTTCGGCCTGGAAGCCGGCGTCGTGTGAGCGATCGATGACCGCTGCATCGATGAGCGCGGGGAAGACGGGCAGCTTGCCGAGCGAGCCAAGTCCTGCGGCGACTGCTCCGATCAGATCGTCGCGACGACGCGACGGCAACGGGCAGATCCAGGTTGGTCGTTCCGCCCACCGCCAGCGCTTGAGCACGGCGGCAAGTGCAGGCACGAGCTCGGGTGAGAGCACGGCGGCTTCGCCACGATCAGCGGCCCGGATGAGTTCTTCGATCATCGGGTTCCAACCGCCGTCGCCAACGCGAGCAAGGGCTCGGCCCTCGTGGTGCTGCGCCTCCTTCTTGATCTTTCCCTTCGGAGCGCCCAAGCCGGTGGGCCATTGCTTGCGGGCATCGATGACGACATCGCCGCCACGAAGCCGCTGGCCCGCCGCTGCCACCTCAGCTGGGTCGACGGCGGGGTCGAGCCTGTAGCCGGTGCAATTGTCGCAGCGGCCGCAGTCGGTTGCTTCGGCATCG
>ENA-ORXR01004795-ORXR01004795.1-marine-metagenome-genome-assembly--contig:-NODE-4795-length-11111-cov-5.578757_pt1 | contig 11111 bp, 13 predicted proteins | sample MGYA00237866_ERZ511479 | MGnify/ENA metagenome assembly ERZ511479 | reverse complement strand
TGAGTGATACCGTTAGGCATCATTTCTTCAAAGAGCACAGCAATCTCGGATCTTATTGGTATGCGTACTGTGGGGGCATTGCGGACCTCAGCGAGTGCGAAATCGCAAACATTACCAGCGGTCATTATGAGGCGATTTTAAGGCGCTCATTTCAACTACCAAAGTAAGAAATTTGGCAGGCCATATTATTAATATTTCTTTCCTCAATTAACTACATTATTGTAATTTTAGGGGCATTTTCAAAAAATAACTTTGAGGATAACTTACATGACAATCAAATCCGTCCACGTGGTTACTGGTGGCAGCATAGATTCATTAGATTATGAATCAGGCATTTCAGACGCTGCCTATAAAAATTTGGGCAAAGTGTTGCCTGTTGATGAAAGGTTGCAAACACCTGAAGGTATAAACTTAATCGGACCTATCTGGAAGCAGGACACAAGGTTCACCTATGTGTTTAACTGGGGCGTTCCAATTGAAGAGGAATTCATGCCAAATGAATACTTCTTAAAAGGCCCCGTTAGACCCATAGCAGATTATCGACACATGTGGAACTCGGCATTGGTAAGCGACAAATTTCGCATAATTGTTGAAAAATTCGAACCAGGTGTACATCAGTTTTTTCCCGCGCAAGTTTTCTGGCGGCGAAACAATCCAATTGCTGAAAAATTTTACTTTTTTAATGTCTGCAATAATCTTGACAGTGTCCACTCAGGTAAATCGGAACTACCTCCACGAGAGACGATTTTTGCACCTGCTTACGATATGGAGGTCAGCAAACCCTGGAAAGTCCGACGAGGTATCAAAAACAAGATAGTTTTTGACCGAAAGAAAATTTCTGGCTGCCACCTTTGGCGTGATGGTTACTTATTGAGTAGAGGCTTAAACTGTACCGACGAATTCATGAATGCATGTTTAGAAGCCCAAATTCTTGGCATAAAATTCAGTGCGGGCAATGAGACAGCTTGATGAAATGCATTGCAAATATGAAAATCATTAGACGTCTTTAGATGTATGATTTTTTCGACTTAACTTCCATTCTTGATAGTCTTATTTTGGGCGTTTATTGCTTCTGATATAAGGTCCGCAATGAGGATATTTTTTCCTGATAGCCTTGCGGCTTAGATTAGGCGATTTTAAGCCGCTCGGTATCTGCTGGATTCACGTCTTAAATGGGCCTTAGCCTGTGCGCGGTCCCGGCCATTCTTTTCTTGCTCGCGCTTTGACAACGGGCATGGGAATGCCCTCAGTCGCTGTTATTGGGATAAGAGAGGCGTCGAAATTATCCAAGCAAAAGATATTGATCCCGTAATGATCGGGCTGGGATTGTTTTCGGTGAAAGGTATAAATGCCACAAGTTTTACAAAAAAAGTGGCGAGCTATTTTGGTATTCCAGTTATATTCCGTTAAAGTGTGTTTTTCACATAGAAGTTTGAATTTGCTCTCATGAACTTTTGTCATGATAGCATTTTTCTTGACGCATATTGAGCAGTCACATGTTGTCAGTTCAGAAATATCACTTTCAATTCTGAATTTTACGTTCCCGCAATGACATGAACCTAAATGCTTCTTCATTAATTTACCTATTAGGGGAGGATTATTTCATCCGGGATGACTTCTTCAACACTCATATAACTGGTGTATTGATTTCTTCATATGAACATGAATGCCACCGTCAACCGGCTTCTCCCAATCGATTTTGTAGCCATGTCGAATATATAAATCGACATTCCCCTCAAAGAACTTATTGGTATTCAACCTAACCATATCGTGGCCAGCATCTTTAGCCAACTCTTCTGCATAGTCGAGTAAAGATTTACCTATTCCCATACGTTGTAGGGAAGGCGCGACACACACATTCTCAATCAACAAGTGATCTTCATTATTGATTGTTTCAAGTAATGCAGCGAGCTCTTGGTCTTGATAAAATAGGTCAAATCTATTGGTTTCAATAGTTTGTTCGTAATTCGCGCTCATGGGTAACGGATCTCGCCCTATTAGTGGCACCCATTTAGCATATGATTGCCTTGTAAACGCGCGAATGGTATCGATATCCGCAGCAGTCCCTTGCCGGGTATTCAGATGATCAATCATTCTAAAATCAACGTCATACCCGCACCGTAATGTTGGTTTGGCCTCGAAATAAAACCCAGCTGTTCATAGAATTTCTCTTTATTCATTGCAGACATCAAACCCCACGACGCTCCAGGCATGGCAATTTCTCGAACTCTTCCGATAAGTTGTTTCATTATGGCTGTTCCCAAACCAGATCCTCGATATTGGGGATTCACAATAAGGTCTTGGACATAAAAATAAATTGCCCCATCACCTATGACTCGGCCGAAACCAGCCACATTATCTCCCGCATATACTGTTGTGCTGGCAATGCCTGCATCGAGAGTTTTTGTAGCAGTTTCAGGGCTTATTACGCCCCAGCCACATTGCGCCCTTAAATTTATAAATTCAGAGATAGGCGGAGCGACATTCATAAACTCAAAATTCTTATCAAACATAACTGAATATTTCATTCAAAGGGTTAAATTCGTCAACATATTATTTTACATCGCTAATTATTCGAAGCCTTTTGGAACCTTGTGACCACTCGACTCCGCAAGCGATTTTAGGCCACTCAGTTGGCTTGCCAATATTCCAAGTTTGCACTTTAGACTTTCATATCTAAAGTGCTTCTGAACAAGGCAGCTATGGAGATTCACGACTAATGTTTTCTGACGCATCTCACTCAGGTAAGGTTGAAGGGCTATGTCTCAGTCCTTCGCATTCATTCTCGAAGCAAGTTCAAAAATCTATTACACTCTTAAAAGGCTTGGGTGTCGAGGGTGACGCACATCTCGGTAAGACCGTGAAACACAGATCACGTGTCGCTGTTGACCCCACACAGCCTAACTTGCGTCAAGTTCACCTAATCCATGCGGAACTCCACGATGAGCTAATTGAGAAAGGCTTTTCAGTTGGAGTTGGCGTAATGGGCGAAAACATTACTACGAGAAATATTGATTTGCTCGGATTACCTCGTGGTTCACGGCTTTCTATCGGAACGAGCGCTGTTGTGGAAATTACTGGCCTGAGAAACCCCTGCAAGCAATTAGAGGACTACCAGAAAGGGCTTCTAAGTGCCGTCCTAGACAAAGGTGATGATGGGGAGTTAATCAGAAAATCTGGAGTGATGGGAATAGTTGTGCTCGGTGGGGACGTACAAACAGGTGATGAAATTAAAGTATCACTTCCAAATAAGCCCTACTTAAAACTTGAGAGAGTCTAAAAGCTTCAGCGTTGCCACTAGCATTGCGGAACTACTTACCTTAGCAATGTTGGGATGATTGATTTCAAAACATTTGAGTGTGTGATTTTTGATTGTGATGGTGTGCTAGTTAATAGTGAACCATTAGCCAATGAGGTACTCGCCTCTCATGCTACCGCTCTTGGCTGGTCAATGGATGCTGAGAGATCGCTGCAACTATTTAAGGGTATGACGATGACCCAAATTCATCAGCGTTTTGAAGACCACCTACAATGCTCTTTAAACCGCGATTGGATTGAGCAATATTACTTGGATAGTTTTGAGCTTTTTAAAAAGCGTTTAGAGCCTATCGATGGCATAGAAAACCTTATCATTAAAATGAAAAGAGCCGGTAAAAAAGTCTGCGTGGCCTCACAAGGGCCACATGATAAAATGCGCCTAACGCTCGGCATAACAAACTTATGGGATTATTTTGAAGGAAATATATATTCCGCCCAAGACGTGCCTAGGCCAAAACCATATCCTGATTTATTTTTGCATGCCGCCGCACAAATGAATGTCAGCCCTAAACAGTGTTGTGTTATAGAAGACAGCCAAACTGGGCTGAAAGCTGCCAGAGCCGCAGAAATGAAAGTGATTTACTACGCCCCTGAAGTTTTATCTTCTGCTAAAAATCAATACCCAACTGACGTAGTCATATCTCACATGGATGAAGTTTAACCGCATTGATGGAATTTCGGCTGTCTTACTTGAGGCGGTTTCAAGCCTCTAGGTTAAAGTCCGCAATGAGGATTTAAGTGCAAGATGGACTATATAGCATAAATCTTGACTACTAAGCTTATCACTGCGAGTTTGATGCAGACCTACATTCAAGATATTTAGAGTAATAAATGAAACCATTGTTCGGAATTCTGGCGATTACAATAACATTAGCGTCATGCAGCGATGAAAGTTCATTAGATTTCAGTGGGGTCGATTCTGCGCTAACTGTTCAGCCGACACAGGTCATGGTTTTAGGGACATCTCATCTTTCCAACTATGGCGACGATATATCACTAGATGAACTAGATCCCCTACTTGATCGTTTGGAAGCTTACGCCCCCGACGTAATTACGATTGAAGCTTCGTCTGGAATGACTTGCAATCGTGCTCGCAGTTACCCGCGCGAACATGTTGGTTATGCTGATTACTATTGCTTCGACATTGCGCCATATCGCGAGGAAATTGGACTGTCCGTACAAGAAGGAAGCTATCAAGCTCGCAAAGCCCTGCTTAGCTGGCCTGACGCCCCGACAGCGGCACAACGCCGGTCACTCGCAGCTTCTTTCATTGCAAGCGGAGAGCCAGAGTCAGCTCTAGTTCAGTGGCTTCAACTTGATAGTTCTGACCGTATTTCTGGTGAGGGTCTTGGGCCAAAGACCTTAGAGCTACTTAATAAGCGTAGCCAATCCATCGACGAGAGCTGGTCAATCGCCGCTCGGCTCGCAGCTCGGCGCGGTTTGGAACGAGTTTTCTATGCTGACGATCATGGTTCCTTTCTCTCTGCCGCAGGCGAAGACGAGGCCTATAGTGCACGGCTATCCGAGCTTTGGCCCCGCGAAGGGGATAACTGCAAGATACATAGGGAGTCAGTGGCGGCAAAACTAACTGGAGGTGATATTATAAGTGCGTATAGCGAGCAAAATAGCGAGGATTGGCAGCGTAGGCAAATGGACTGTGATTTTAAACGGACAATGAACGATGCTGAGTCAGAACAATATGGCCGCAAATATACAATGGGCTGGCAGGCCCGTAATCTGCGCATGGTTTCGCTTATTATGACCGCTGCTTCAAGTGAACCTGGAGGACGAGTTCTGTCAATCGTTGGTGCATCCCATAAGCCTTACGTCGAAGCCTATTTAGATCAAATGCACGACGTCGAAATCATTAAAACAGACAAATTGCTAAAATGATGATGTATCGATCGAGCATGTTACTCACGTTTTGAGAAGCAATATAGCGTCCTTCTTTAGGCATTTATTGCAGCTCGTTCAACGTCCGCAATGAGGATCATCCTGACTTCAGGTTGGGGGGCATTGCGGACGAAAGCCAATTATCCAAATAAGCCGAATTTAGCGCTAAGTCGGGTTCCTTAAGCTGGTAAAAATTATCCAGATACATACTTGGGAGAGGAGTTTTTGTTCTTACTGTGTATTAGAAAAATCTCGGAACATTTCGTTTATATTCTCGATAAACATCATCATACTGCTTTTCCAGCCAAGGCTCTTCGAACATGGGCGCGAAAACATAAAGCAACGCCCACGCCAACAACAAAACGGTAACGAGGAAAGATTGCGCAAATAGCGCCCAACCTATCAAGCCTAGCCAAGTAAAGACATAAACCGGGTTACGGCTTCTCGAAAACCATCCTGTGGTAACAAGTCCGCGTTTTTCACCGAAGGCATTTCGCCATCCCATTTGTAATGTAATCCTGAACGCCATGCCAAACCCTATAAGGATCAACAGGCTACCAAACGCTTATAACCATACTAAACTCTTCTGTTCGGAAGGCTCAAAAACGAGAACTGTCAATGCAATCAACGGATAAAGAAAAACCCGAAACAAAACGAGAAAGGTTTTATGTTGCCAGCTCTGTTTGCCAGGCGGTGGAAAAAATTGGAAGTCATCTCGCAGTCCCGCCATAGCGGACAGCACAAAAATGGCCATTGCCCCTGAAAGGGAAAGACCAAAAGCCAGCCAGTGCGCCCATGACGGTACATCAAGCATCTTCCGCCTCTCCTAAATCCAGCGGCGAGTTTGTTGGCAATAGGCTGTGTAGGCATCACCAAATTGACCTGTCAAAATCGCTTCTTCAGGCTTGATCTGTAAATATGTGATTAGGGCTACAAAGACCACAGGGCCAATGAAAGCCGCCCCATTCCCCAAAAGGGTAGCACCGCTTATGAGGAGTATCGCCATGGCAAGATACATCGGATTTCGGGAAATACGGTAAAAACCGGTTGTAACGAGCTTTGAGGCTGTTTCAGGTTTGTGCGGATTGACGGTTGTCCGGGCTTTCACGAAAGCGGCGACAGCCGTAAGAAGAACTAGAATACCTGCTGTGCCAATGACGTATGCCGGAATTTTCAGAATGGAACTGTTATAGCTTAAGGTTGGCAAGTAATGAGAGACGAGCATAGCCAGCGCGCCGCATAAGAGAAATTGAAGGACGGGAGGTATGCGGAGCTTCATGACGCTTTCTCCGAATTAGGAATTTCACAAACTGAAACTGATTTTAGTTCCGCACGCGCCTGTGTGATAATAGAAACGGCCGATTTCATGAACAAAGTGGCCAAAAGCGCAGCCACGACAAGGTCTGGCCAAGATGAACCTGTGGCCGCCACCAACCCTCCCGCGACAATCACGCCGACATTGCCAATGGAGTCATTGCGCGAGCATAGCCATACGGATCGCACATTGCTGTCGCCATCTCTCCAGCGCATTAAGATAACGAGGCTTGTCAAATTTGCGGCTAGCGCCAAGGCCCCTACAAGACCCATGGTAGAGGCTTCCGGCGTGCCGCCATTCACAACACGAAATACCGTCATCCCCAGAACGGCCAGAGCAATCAAAGCCAAAGACGCGCCTTTAATGAGAGAGGCGCGTGCCCGCGTTTGCAGGGAGGCCCCGATAACGAACAGGCTTAAACCATAGGTCGCCGTATCCCCAGCAAAGTCTAAGGCGTCCGCTTTCAAGGCTTGCGAGCCAGATAAAACACCTGCGCTCATTTCAACACAAAACATGACAGCGTTAATCGCAATCACAGCGATAAGTGCCCGCCTGTAAGCAGGCGAAGCGCCATCAAACGCATTCTTATCACAGCAGTCAGACATTGTTGGCTCCGATCAATTTGACAATTTATATCGTAACCTACAGTCTACAGCGACTGTAGAGGCAAGAGAAAAATTGGAGATATCCATGAAACCTATGACCATCGGAGGGTTATCAAAAGCTGCGGGCGTTAAAGTGACCACCATCCGCTACTACGAATCCGTTGGTCTGATGGGGGAACCTGAGCGAAGCGCTAGCGGTCAACGCCATTATGATAATGAGGCGGTGCAACGACTGTCATTCATACGGCACGCAAGGGATTTAGGGTTCCCGACAGAGTCCATCCGAGAGCTTATTGATCTTCAGGCCCAGCCCGGTGAGGATTGCGGGCATGTGGATATAATCGCGCGCAAGCAACTCGCCGATGTGCGCCAAAAACTCTCACAGCTCGAAGCTCTTGAAGCCGAGTTAAAGCGTATGATCTCTGCTTGCGAGGGCGGCAAAATATCGAGCTGCAAAGTGCTCGAAAGTCTTAGCGATCACTCTCAATGTCTTGACGCCCATGACGGTAAAAAACTAACAGCCCAAATTGGTGGAAAGATTCTATAATCCCCAGTTTTAGTAAAAAACTGAGCCAACAGTCGCTGTAGGTCACGTGGAGCAACACATTTTTATGGTTTAAGCTTCTAGGCTAAGGTCCGCAATGAGGATTGTTTGCGAATTCAGTTCTGGGGATAATTCTCCAATTCAAAATTTGACATAAAAAGATCGACTTCACCCAACCCTGCCTGAACCTTCCCGACCCTGCTTATTCCTGAAACTAACACACTGGACGAAGTTTAAAAGTTTCGTGCAGCCTAAGATCATCAGAAATGAAGGACTTAGGCTATGTCGCCACAGAGCATATTAATCGGACAAATCATAGTTGTATTTACGACGATTATTTTTACGACTTGGTATGCAACCCAGTGGGTCGCCTTTCAGTTCGGTTACGACGCCTATTTGGGCAAAGGCCTTTTCGGATTAGGTCAGCACACTATTTACGCACCTTGGAGTTTGTTTCCTTGGTGGTATCAATTTGATGCTTACGCACCGGAAGTTTTCAACCGAGGCGGCCAAATTGCAGCGGGCGGCGGATTTGTCGGTACAGTATTTGCTGTCATCGGATCTGTCTGGCGCGGACGAGCCACTAAGTCGTTGAATACTTTTGGATCATCGCGCTGGGCATCCCACAAGCAAATCAAATCCATAGGCCTGACTGATGAGAAAGGTGTTTTCCTTGGCTCAATGAAGGGCGACTATATCCGACATGATGGTCCTGAACATGTTATGGCTATCGCGCCTACACGGTCCGGCAAAGGTGTTGGTCTAGTTGTTCCGACCCTGTTGTCTTGGACCGATAGTGCCATCATTCACGACATCAAAGGTGAGAACTGGGAGTTAACTTCGGGCTGGAGATCAACATTCTCTCACGTCCTATTATTCGATCCAACAAATTCACTGAGCGCCAAATACAATCCCTTGCTTGAAGTTCGTAAAGGCACCAACGAAATTCGCGATGTTCAGAATATTGCAGACATCCTTGTTGATCCGGAAGGAATGCTGGAGCGCCGCAATCACTGGGAAAAAACGGCTCACAGCTTACTCGTCGGTGCCATCCTCCACATACTCTATGCAGAGCGCGAAAAGACGCTGGCTCGCGTAGCCTCATTCCTCTCTGACCCAAAGCGCTCGTTTGAAGCGACACTACGGGACATGATGAAAACTAATCACCTCGGCGAAAGCGGTAAGGCGAATGTCCATCCGGTTGTAGCTCAAGCGGCGCGTGAACTTTTAAATAAATCTGAAAACGAGCGCTCAGGAGTCCTTTCAACTGCGATGAGCTTTCTAGGGCTTTATCGGGATACCACCATCGCCGAGGTGACCTCAAAATGCGATTGGAGAATTGATGACTTAATGCGAGCCGATAAACCAGTTTCGCTTTATCTAGTCGTGCCGCCATCTGATATCTCCCGCACAAAGCCACTGGTCCGGTTGATATTGAATCAAATTGGGCGCCGCCTGACTGAAAAGCTTGCTACTCGGGCCGAAGGGCAATCACAGCGTCAGCTTTTGCTTATGCTAGATGAATTTCCCGCTCTTGGACGCTTGGACTTCTTTGAAACCTCTCTTGCGTTTATGGCCGGGTATGGTTTGCGGTCATTCTTGATTGCTCAATCATTGAATCAGATCGAAAAAGCCTACGGGCCGAATAACTCAATCCTGGATAATTGCCACGTTCGCATTGCTTTTGCGACAAATGATGAGCGCACAGCTAAACGACTCTCTGATGCAATAGGCTCCACGACTGAAATGCGGTCCATGCGCAATTATGCGGGACACCGCTTGGCCCCTTGGTTGTCTCACGTCATGGTGTCGCGCCAAGAGACCGCGCGTCAGCTCATTACGCCGGGCGAAATCATGCAGCTTCCCCCTGATGATGAGTTGGTATTGCTCTCGGGATTTCCGCCGATCAGAGCCAAGAAACTAAAGTATTACCTAGACAAAAATTTCACAGGCCGTGTTCATAACCCGCCGACGCTTTCCCCTCGCGGAGGCGACTACCCAAGTCCATCGCCTTGCGACTGGGGAGCCCAAACACGGCCTGTGGATGACCGTCTCTATTCGTCTCATGGCGCGAGAGGTGACGATATCCCAGCGGAAAACCCTGGAAAGGGTATTGAACCCAAATTGCCTGAAAAAGAGGTGAAGAAAGAACGAACTCTAGAGGACGAGCTCTTGAACGAACTCGATGATGAACAAGAGCTCGCGATTACAAACAAGCTGGGTGAGTTTGAGCGTCATACCACGCAACTCGCACGGGCACATGACATCTCACGAACCACAGAACCGGAAATAGGAATGGGAGTCTAAGATGGAAAAATTAACACACCGAGTTAGAGGCCGCATCACCGAGGATAATTGGAGGGCACTTAAGTCTGCGGCAAGCCGTAAGGGGAAATCCCGTGATCGCCTCATCAATGCTGCTCTCTCATGCTATTTTAGTTTTGAACGCGACGACATGAGAGATGCCCGAATTATTTTGCGGCTTGATATTCTAACGCGGCATTTACATCGGGTGCATCGCGACACGCATGTTCTTACAGAAATGCAGGCTTTACTAAGCCATTATTTTTTCACCTTCGCGCCGCAATACGGCGACAAAGATCAAGAGGTTCGGGCAGCTCAGGGCGTTAGCTTATTAAACGAATATATCGATGAACTTGGAGAGCGCATGAAGGGCGGCCCCAAATCTATCAAAAAAATTCTCGATAAAACGATTACCGTTCCCGAAGAAGAGTTTTTCACGTCGGAAGAATTAGATAATATTGCAGCGTTGTCGCCTAAAACCATGGGGGGCAACTTTGGCTAATCTTTGCTCAGACGAGTCCAGCGCGCGCACGTTAGAAATGCTTCGCACGGCTATGGGGCCGGTGATTACAGACGCGCTCGATGACCCGGCCGTTATAGAAATCATGGTCAACCCTGATGGACGGCTCTGGCTGGATAAATTGGGCCAAGGACGGTTTGATACAAACAGCCGATTAGAGCCTAATGAGGCCGAGCGCGTTGTCCGACTTGTCGCAAGTCACATCCACCAAGACGTGACAGCCTTTTCGCCAATTGTTAGCGCAGAACTGCCCGGCAACGGGGAGCGCTTTGAGGGCGTCATCCCGCCCGTCGTCACAGCGCCGTGTTTTTCTATTCGCAAAGGTGCGGTTTCGGTTTTCTCTTTAAATGAATATGTGGACGCGCAAACGATGACGGCTACGCAAGCCGAAGCGCTGCGTTACGCCGTATCGTCTCGCCAGAACATATTGATTGTGGGCGGCACATCGTCTGGCAAAACAACACTCGCAAATGCGCTGCTGGCCGAAGTATCGGGCACAGGTGACCGCGTGCTAATTTTAGAAGATACGCGAGAGCTGCAATGTAAGGCCGAGGACACAGTGGCGCTGCGCACGCACGGCCAAAATGTGAAGCTCTCCGATCTTGTCCGCTC
>ENA-ORXR01004794-ORXR01004794.1-marine-metagenome-genome-assembly--contig:-NODE-4794-length-11111-cov-33.365416_pt1 | contig 11111 bp, 14 predicted proteins | sample MGYA00237866_ERZ511479 | MGnify/ENA metagenome assembly ERZ511479 | reverse complement strand
CAACGCAGGTCCTCGCCTGTGTCAGGCGTTGACATCGAATATTCTTGCGCGTGGTGCCGTGGCACTGCCAGGTGTCGCCGCATTCACCCCATGTTGTTGCGTGTTGAGCCTGATTCTGGTCGGTTTGGGCTTCATTCGCATACTTTGCTTCAATTCTTTGTCGCGTGGCATGCCCGAGCGCATTTTCGAATGGATCTAGTGACTATCTCTGCACGATCTGCAATAGGTTTTGGACACATCAGCCAGCGTCGTTTGGTTAATCCCCTGCAATACGAGGCGAGGTCAGATTGGGGCCTCGTCGGACCCACCAACGTAGACTCTTTCGTTCAATCGTCCAGAGAGCATTCGATGGTCCATGTCGCAAAGTCCATCGCGACGTTTGGGATGTGGGGCCCCCAGGATGGTCTCTCCATTAAGGGACGCACACGTTGCATCTCCAGATGGGGTTAAAATGGAAGATGGGGCCGACGTTGCTGGGATTGCCCTTACGTGCTCGTCCTGCGTTCGTGCGTGCGACTATCATCTAGACGCTCCACCCCAGCCGCGGCCCCCTCCTGTCCTCGACAAGCTCGACACCAAAGAGGAGCTGCTACAGGCATGGTCAACGGTGCCGGGCGAGCGGCGCCGCGGCACACCCACCGCCCGCCCCGCCACCGAGCAGATGACAGCGTCGACGATGACAGTGACATACGCGGCGCAACCCGTGACGATGCCGACCGCCGCCGCCACCACCAGCGCCTCCCGCGACGTGTACCGCCTGGAAATGATTGCGAGCGAGAAGCACTAAAGGTTGCGGACTTTTTGCTCGTTTTACACCCCTCCCGGCCAACGGGGACGAGGCGTGGGGCGAGCGCGGCGAGCTCCACACGCCCGGCGAGCAGGCACGGCCAGTCAACGGCGGTACGGACGGCCGCGACGGCCCCTCCAATGGACGTCGCGTAGGCCGCGGCGGCGACCGAGGAGGAACGCGCCGCAACCGCACGCCCGCACGTGACTACAGCAGCGCCGCCGCGGGTGGACCCCACAAGAAAAGAAAACTGGCCAACACTAACTCGAGCACCAGGGGTGTGATCTTCTTTCAAGGCGCGCCGTGCAATTCGCGCTAGCCTTGCGCCCCTCGCACTCACCAGTGCTTCTTTTTTGTGTTGTCCGCCCTCGGCCCCACCGTGTTGTTTTTCTGGCCAGTATGGCTCTGGCGGTGCTGCTCGCCGCCGCTAATATCGACCGCCCCCCCCCCTACCACCCCCGCACGGTTTCGTCTGCCCTTGTCTCTGCGGCTAAGTGGAAACGGCGAAGGTGTCGGGGAAAATGCAGTGTAATCCCACGACCCCCAGCACCACGCACGGACGCTCCCAACTCGGGAACGGCGTCCGTGGTGTCGAGTCTGGCCCGGGTGCCATGTGCACCACCACGGTTTTCTTTTTTGTACACACAACAGTGGGCGAAATGACGAGAAAACATGTGTACAGTATCCGGCCACATCCGGCCAAATATTTAAAAGCATACCGATAATCCTCAGAAGGCACTGAACATCGCTCCTGGCCTGAAGGAAAATCCCGATATTCCGGAATAGATATGGCACCTTCATCCTTGAGCCGCATGGTTTACCCTGAGTTGTTCATCACGTGCTCTGGGCGATCGAGTCGGCTTGGCACCTCATCGTGGTCGTCCTGGCAACATCCCTCTGCCTTTCTTTTTGGCTGCCGTGACTTGATGAACCACGGGTTGGTGGGCATTTTGTCCTTGTCACCACGGAGTGCTGTGAGGCACCATCGAGAAAATCCGGGCATTCCGACCTGTTGTCTCTCGCGCGGCCCTCCTTTTCGAATTCTGGTTCTCGGCCGTCTCTCGCGCCGCTTCATCAAAGCGGCTTAGTCGTCAGTCGCTAACATCACTGACGAGATCGGGTGGCTACGAAGAAAAGCCGAAAACAGCTGTGTTTTGCCTGGAGAAATTTGTTGTGAACTTGAAATGGAAATAGAATACTGAGATCAACACCGTTCACCGTGTGACGTCGCACGCGCCGCTCACACGCCTTGTTTGTCCTGATCTTCTGAGTCAGAGCATTACACGAGTGGTCATAATAGGTACTGCGACGTGGTATCTTTTCAGTGGTCGAGAAGGTGTTACTTCTCTCAGAGAGGCTGCAGAGGCAGATTCGGGGACGCGTCCCCGATCCCGCCTTTACGGTTTCTCGGCAAAAACTGGGGACGCGACCCAATTCAGGCTCTCCTGGCTCCTTCAGCGGGGTGCTCCCACAGAGGATGAGCCAGGGACTGTGACTGGTTCCGCCGGATCACGTAGGGCTCGCGCATTGCTTCGAAGTGCTCCTGCAGGCTACTCATACGCTTGTTTCCAATCCTGTGTCGTTGCCGTCCTCCTGTGGAGGTGCTCAATCGTGTGGAAGACGATGAAGACCGGGCGTAAATTCTGTCACTGTGTCGCATTGGCTCATCTTGACTGCAGGAGGACGCCGGCCGAGGGTCAGCGGGGCTGGGGAGGTACCACACCTTCGCTATGGGCAGGAGGAGTGCATGGCATGCGCCTATGGAATTCGTTCAGAATCTACGCTCACCCTTCCTGTTCTGTACGGCTATCCTTATTGGCATACCCACGTGCAACTTCTCGTTTTCCTTTGCCTCTTGGTACTACACTGCGAGCGGAAAAACCACAGCAGACATTGTCGATGCATTCAAAGGCACAGTGTGGGCGTATCAGTCCGTGGACTGCACGCGCCTCCTTCCAAAACCGACAAAGGGCATGCAAACATGGCGGAAGGGGGCTCAGTCCCTCCCTGCTGGCGCACCCCCCGCCGTTGTCGCTGGCCTCCCTGTCGTTGTCTACATGCAAGAGGCCGAGGTATTGGGCTGAGACGCGTCCGGCTGCCCCCGCGGTCGTTGTGAGAAGTGCTATGCTATGCGCAAGCGAACAGCACGTCACGCCGCTTCCGTTCTTTCTCCCACTCCAGCCCTGCACCGCCACGCTACTGTAGACGTGTAGTCTTGCGTTCCAGAACCCTCCCCGTGTCTCGCTGCAAGAATCACAGCTGAAAGCTCGCAGACGGTCGCACCTCTTTCCTTGGGGGGCTCCGCAGATTGCCGTTCACCACGGGGGGCACTTCGTTCCTCCGAAGAGCCGGCATCGGCCTCTCATCTGGAGGCAGCGCAAGAGCGAGACCGTGCCGCCGAGCCCGTCCTTGGTGAGGCAGTAGAAGAGCAGCAGCACCCCCCAGCCAACCCCGGCCAATGTGCGGCAGCTGCCTCGCGTGGTGCCGACACTGTACCCTCTCCGAAGCAGGCGGACAACCCCGCGGCGCACCCGACTTGCAAGGAATTCCTTGCCTGTCTTGTGCAAGGAAATGACGGCTAGAACCAGAACAAGTCGGTACTGGAGGCGATCGCCCATGCAATTCTGCTGCGTGGGGAACGCCCCGAGATCCGCCTTAAGCACGAGAACGGGCGCGTGGTCGTCCACGCGCGGCAGCTGTCGCCGCGGATAGCCCTCTTGAGAAACGTTCAGGCCAACAAGCACCGCGCTGTCGCGCGTAGACTGCAGAAGAACGCCCATGGTGGGATGCGATGGACACGGCGAGGTGGCATGCATCCCGCCCGTGACCCCGAGCGGTTCACAGTGGCTAAGAAAGTGGGCGTAGCCGCGGCCCGACGCATGAGTCACGTCGGATTTAACCGGTGGCGCCTGGTTCGCGGGAGAGCGCACAGGGGACTAGGCAGTCTAGATGTACTCCGGGCGGCGCAGCGGGAGCTGGAAACTCTTCCAGGAAAGCAACTCTTTGTCACAGGCTCCGGCGCCCTCTCGTATCCCTCACGGAGGCTATTCAGGAGAGGGTCTTGGCCCTATGTGACGAGGATGCCTTTATTGAGGGACCCGTTCCTGACGCTGAACCGGAGCCCAGTAGCTCCGCCGACGCCCCGGTGGACGCCGTTCTTCCTGGATTTCCCTCATTCTCTGAGGTGGACGTCCAGATCACCCTGGGCCTCGACAAAGGGGGCGACCCAGGGACGGTGAAGATTGTGGCAACAAATATTAACCAGGCGCACCCCAATAGTTTATCCAACACGATATTGGCGGGCGTCTGCCCCTGCCAATAAGACAAGTACGATGAGCTAACGGCGATGCTGGAGACAAGTTTTCCCCAGGTAGATGCTCTTCTTCGGGACGGGGTATGGGTGCGCGGCGTATGCCGCCGTGTGCGGCTGCTTCTCGGCAGCGCCTACGCAGCGCGGTCCAATGTCCCCGGCCACAAAGGGGCATCTGCGACGCAGCTCTTTTTGGGCTGCAAGAGCACGCGGTCACCAAGAGACGGGCAGGCTGTGCTCGATGAGGCCTACAGCACCCTCCAGTATGTTGGCATCGACCTGCATCTGCGAGAAGAGACGCACGTTTTTGATCGGATGATGACTGACGGTGCCACACGGACGGTGGGCGAGGCCGGCACGACTGAGCACCACTGCTCGGTAGAGCGAAGCCCCCTACTTCACAAAGGAACCTATCGAATCCAGTGGCAAGCGCGGTGCACCGGCCTTGAGGCGCTCCAACAGAGGCCTCTACCGCCTGGAATCGCACATTGGCACGGGCACTCTCGTGCCGTTTTTCTGGTGCCACTTCATCAGCCAATCAGAAGCCTAAAATACACCTCAATACGGCTTATCTGGGGGGGTTCACCGCCAGGTCCTGGCTCACTATTCTTGGCGGGACGCTCGCAGCTGTCAGCCGTCACGGCCCCATTTCATGGTCCCATCACCATATAGCCACTTTACCTCTGATTGGCCCTCCAAATCAGACCCGGATTTCCGTGCCGCCGTCCTTCACGAATCAGTACGCTGCCTGACCGCAGGTCTGGGCGCAACCAAGTATACTGGTCCATTGTATATCCCACTTCCTGCGCCTTCCTGACCGCAGGTTTTGGCGCCACCAAAATGTCCATGCAAGGAACATGAGGATAGGTCCCCTTGCTTGCCAGGTGCCCCTCGAATCCGCCACCATGCAGGCCACTGCCGAGTTCGCCTGACGTTAGGAGCCCTGGGTGGTCCCGTTCCACCCCCATTGCGAGGCCAGCAGCGGCCCCAGGACAGCGCTGCAGCACCTGCTGCTGTGGTCGCGGGCCTGGTCCGCCACCCCGCTCCGCTTGCCGACACGGTCGGCCGCTCCGCCCCACTCTCAGGCACGGTCGGCCGCCCTGCCCCGCTCCCCGCAACGGTCGCCCGCCCCGTTCTGCTCCCCGTCGCGGTCGCCCGCCCCGCCCCGTTGGCCTGCACGGTCGCCCGCCCCGCTCCGCTGGCCGGCACGGTCGCCCGTTCTGCCCCGTTCGCTGGCACGGGCTCCCGTTCCGCCCCGTTCGCCGGCACGGGCGCCCGCCGCACCCTGCGCCCCGGTGCGGTCGGCCGCCCCGCCCCGTTCTCCGGCATGGGTGACCGCCCCGCCCCCGGCGCCGGCACGGTTCGCTGCGTCGCCCCGCTCGGCGTCTCGCCATGTCGGACAATGAGTCGGTGCCATCCCGCTCAACGGCGCTACACTGCGTCTTTATCGAGGACGCACCTGTCTTCCCAGACCGTGCGGCCGCTAGCACCGAGCCCGGAAGCGCGTCGCTGGCGCAACTACTCGAGTCGACGCGTGATGCGTGGATGGATGTTGTAGCGGCGGGCTAGATGGAAGAGCGTGACTGGGAGCAGGAACCGGACAACGCGGAAAACAACGACCAGCAAGTCACAGATGAAGAGCGGAGTGAAAACGCGGTCGCCGACGACGGCGACGGGGAGGACATCTATAGCGCTCCGTCTCGTCCCGCATCAACGCGGCGAAGACGAAGGCCTGCAAACCTGCTCGACAGCAACAACCACAGCGACGCCAGGGATGCCCGCTCCAGTCGCGGGCCACAGCTGGGGGCCGCTGCATTAACGGTCGAGGAGCTGCACGCGGACTTTGCCGCCGAGCTCCGCGTGGCGCTTGGTCTGGCGGCAAGGATGGTGGGTGTCTCAGACCAACCGTCCATCGCGCCGCACTGCGTGAACGGCTCCCGTGCCATCGTCTTTGTCGAGTTGATCGACCCCATGTGTGTGTGGTCGGCGACGGTGGCGGGCGCATTGTTGACGTTTTGCTCCTGTGGTCGCATCCTGGGCAGCGGCAGACACACCTTCACGGGGGAAACAATTGAGCACGTGAGCCTACAAGTGGCGCGGAGCAAGTCGTCCACGCTCCTCCACGCCCGCGCGCTGCAGCCGGCGTACGATGAGCTGGCGTCCGAGTATGAGGCGGTCGACATGGATGAAGTGCTCGACCTTTTCCCCGACTTGGCCGGCGCAGAGGTCGACAAGCAAGCGGAGACGGACGAGGACACGGCTGTCCACCTCACCTCACGCTTGGCCAAGAAGGGGGAAGTTCCCATCTTGGCCATTTTCTACGAGGGCGTGTGGAGCCCTGCCGTTGTTCTCCGCCGCAGCAACAAGCACCACCCAGCCACATGCTGTCTGTTTTAGCGCTGCAACCGCCCGTAATGTTTTATACACTCCCAATCTGTCAACGAGTACAACCGGTTGGAGGCGGCGGCAGCGTCGGCCGCGGCGGCCGAGTTCAAGGAGTCGCTGTAGATAGTCCCCGCTGGTGACCTTAATGACAATGGGGAGGAGCAACAGCGAAGTAATTCTGCCCCGCCGAGTCTGGATGCCGCCGACACGCCTTTGCAAAGCCGGTTGCGCCGCGCGCGGAACATGTTCCCGTGCGCGAGAGAGTTTCGCAAGTGTGACCAGTACGCGGCGGTTATAGACGCGTGCCGGAAAGCGGACGAACCCAAGATCCTCGACTACTCGCACACGGAGATCAAGTGCATGTCCTGCGACACCATGCCGGGTAAAAGAATCGAGGTGGCTTCCGAGGAGGTGGTGCTCTCCTGCATCCGCGGAAGGTTGACGATCTATATCGGCTCGCGGGTGTGCGTGTGAGGGCGCGTGGTTGAGAAAGATGGGTCACCGGACGGGCTCTTTGTCTTGACGCGTGAGGCGTCTACACGCGCACCTTCTTGGACGCGATACTGGAGCTGTGGGATTAATGACGTTGGTTAAGTAACCGGTAAATAGCGACCGACCGTAGACGCACGATAAAGTGAACACTATCGCCTTAGAGGCGAGGAAGAAGAACCTTCGTTCGTGCAACATCCGATGGGGAGCCGGGGGTGCCGACGACGGCGAACCCCGGTCCCATGGTGCTTTTATTATCAGACGGTAAAGGGGCGGGGTCGATCGACCGAGCGATCATAAAGATCGAATAACCACCGAAATAGAGACGATAAAAGAAAGGACAGATGTACAAGACGGAAGTAACCTCCCAAAGAGCGAGCCACAAGTTAGTTCAATCGTCCTCATGAATACTGACCAGTCAGGGGGGCTACCGGGCCCAATATCCAAATACTAAGGAGATATGTTACAGCAGCTGTGCGTTACTGCGCGCAGCACCATGGCGGCGGCGAGCGCTTTTTTGACAAGCTTGTTACGCAACACGGCGGCCTACTCGGAGGATGAGCCTGGGCAAGCGCGGCAGCTGCTGTCTGACGCCTGCAGCGAGTTTTAAAGCACGCTGGTCATCCCAGAAGCTGCCTTTAGGTGCCACCACTGCGGCGCGGAGGAGCGCTTGGGTGGCCGCTTCCGCTGCGTCATTTGCGACGGTCAGGTTCTGTCGGTGCTTCAGGAGCACGTTGAGGAGATGCTGCGGCCCTCCATGAACGCGCCGCGGGTGGAATTTTCAATATTCTTTGCCTAAGCCATCCGCAGCTGCAAGGTGGGGCAGGTCGTGCGGAATCGAGTGCGTGCCTCCATCGAAGACGACACGGCGCTGACAAGTGCGGAGGCGACGGCGTGGCGCGTATTTGAAGCCGCCCTGCTCGGCAGCCGCCCCGCAGAGGGCCACGTCTCCATCTATGCCCGTTCAGTCCCCGAGAGGGCGGCAGCGCTGCAGCGGGCACTGTCCGTCCTCTTCGCATACTTTCGGCAAGTGATCACTGGCAGAGGGCAGCAGCCGGCGGAGGCGGGTGCGCCAGCCGCGGCGGCTGTCGCGCCCGGAGCGGGACTCGGTCCGCCGGTGGCCGCAGGCGGCGCGGCTGCGGACTTGGCCGCCACAGCCAGCTATGGTAGCGAAGCATACGACTTGACTCTTGAGGCGGCAAGCTCCGATGGGTCAATGGTAGACTTGGTGACAGCAAGTGGCTCGCCCGACGGCAACGCCTATGCTGCGGGCGGCAGTGCGGTGAACCTGATCGCTCAGGTAAGGCATCTGTCACTGGACGCGGCAGTCAACAACACCAACGGGGGGGAGTGGACTGGCGTCGACCCCGGTGGGCCGTCCGACGCCGCACCCGGGCCCCCGGTTGCAGACGGGGGTGATGACGTGGAGTTGGATGACAATGGCGTGCCGTGCCCTCCCGACACATGGAAGACCCCACTCTTCTATATTTCGGAGGCTACAGCTCGTGGTGCTGACAGGTTTACGGTGTGCGACCCCATGGACCCGTTGTAGCCCCTCGCACTACACGCGGTGTCCGTCACCGCGCCTCTCAAGCCCTAAACTAGACGCACCGAGGCCGCGCAGGCTGACCAAGAGCCGCCGGTAGTCATTGACACATCCCGCTGCGGCTGTGGGACCTGACAAGGGTGCCGTCTACCGTCATGATGCACGAAGAGGCGATGTAGGCCTCCATATCCCTGCTCGAGCGGCGCGAGGCGACTTAGGCGGCGGCTGATCAGCGGCCGCTGCGCTTCCAATTCTTCAACACGTTCTTCTTCACCACCCTCACGTCGAGCAGGGAGGAGGCGTACAACTAAAACGCGGTCGCCCGCTGGTTTTGGGTCATTGACTTCAAGGATGACGATACGGTCTTGATTCCTATCAACGTGGCCAGCATCCACTGGCTGCTGGCTGTAGTGTACCCGCAGCGGAGCATCGTGGACACACACGACTCGCTGGGATCCGCCAGCGACTGGATGCTTCAGTGCATCTTCACATGGGGGCAGGATGACGCCCGGGCGTGCGGTCACCCCCACGGCAGGTGGCGGAAGCACAAGGTGCGCTGCAGGAGGCAAGACAACGGCAAGGACTGAGGCGTGATCGTGTTCATAAGGATGGACTACAACTCCCGTGGCATGGCGCCCAAGCGAATTACGGGTATCATGAACTACTACCGGCTGCGAGTCGCGGCCAAGCTCTTGGCGGAGACGGTCTTGTAGCGTTGTGCCATTCGTTGCTTCTCTGCGTTTGCATGCGTGACTGTCCTGCTTCTACTCTTGTATATGTATTCATATGTGGTCATTTATTTCTCTGTCTGCTGTATATCCCAATGCTGCTCTCTTTTAGACGCTGCTTCGCATGGTAGAAGCGTGTCTGCCCCTATCTTGGGACTGAGCGTCCATCAGCATGCCACGAGCTTCTGTGCTATATCCCGAGTTACTTGGCTCTGTCTGTGACTGCATTTTGCTGCTTTCTGCACAGTCAAAGCTTCGTGCACATGCAGCTGTCCAGCAGCATTGTCTTCGATGCACTGTCGCCCTTGTCTCACACATATCGGCCGTTGTTGCCAGCGCGCCTGCTGAAGCCTCCCCTGAGGTTACAGCGTTTCCTGTCAAGTTTCTTTCTTCATGGTGTCTGACGGATGTCTTCGAGCGTCAGTACGAATACATTGCACACTCAATTGGCGAATTTCACGGTACTTCGTAGTATCATAGGAGCACCTCCACTCATTTTGGTCGATAATCGCAACAGCCGCGACGGTTTGCTGCCGGCCTCTGCCTCTTCAAGCCGGGAAGTGGAGCGGCGATTGCGGCATACCACCATGGGTGGCGAAAGCGTAGTTCGTGCGCACTTTGCATCCAGCAGACGCTCCCCCTCACGTGCTGCATGGCGACAGCCACAGGGGCCTGTTGCGTGTCACATGTAGGTCCTCTGGCATCTTCTGTCTCGACAGTGCGGCCTATTTAGCGGCGGCTGCTCGACACTGGCTGCCAGGCGCAGCGGCGGAGCGCTTTTGGCTCCACCCGTCGGCTGGGTCCCGTCAGGGCGGCTATACGGGCACGAGAGTGGGAGGGCGGTCGGGTGGTTGGTTGACAGACGAGCGGCTGACGGAGTGAGCTGTTGGTGGGGCCACACGGGCTCCGTAGCTCGCGAACCGTCTGTGAACGGGCTCACTTCCGCCGATGGACACCCAGCTGACGGCCCCTCTCTCCCGGACTGCGATCCTGGCGACATCCCTCGTCATTCTCCACCCGCAGTGACTGTGACCGCCTTCCGTTTTTCCTCTGCGGCCACCATACAGGTGGGACCGCCGCGACAGTCGACTCGGGTCCGTCGATGCCGTCGCCCTGGGCGGATATTGTGCCCAACCTGTGACCACTCGGACGGCGGACGGCCACCAACCGCCCCACGGACTGGGCATCCACCTGCCAACAGCACAGACGCTCCTGTGTCCTTATCCAATCCGTCGCGATAGCGTGGCCGCTAGGTGTGCTCAGCGCTTTCCTTGACCTTGCCATCCCATCCGTGCGCTCTACGCTCGTGCGCCTCTTTGGTACTATGCTTTCCTTCCTCCGGATTTTCACCCTCTTGCTGGCGTGACTCCTGCTCGGCCACTTGTCGCCTCCCTCTCCTAGTCGCCGACTCTTCTGTTCCGACTGCTGCCGACGCGCACCACCAGCTCCACATTGTAGCGGTTCTGGGCACGACCACTTTGGTTCGTCGTACAGACGAAGTGACATTTTGATCAGCTTGTTCCGTCCAAGGAACTGCCCTGGAAATCTACCCACAGCCCAGCCTTCCCCTAAAGGGAGGAGAGGATCACAGCAAAGCCCAGGGGGGAATCATAGCCTAAAGCACAGTTGGTTTTATCAAACGGCGACGGGGACGGCCTCCCCACTGTCAATACCCCCTTCCCAACCCGAGCGCCAGAGGTCAAAGTAGCCACTCCAAATGCGCCAAACAGATAAATCCTTCCAAAGGAAAAAGTTCAAACAAGTAGTAGGGTGGTTGGGAAATCCACAGGGGAAAAACCCCGCCCCCGACCAGATCCGATCTCCCTGAGATTCGGACAGGTCATTCCCTTGCTGGCCCGGATCGGG
>ENA-ORXR01004792-ORXR01004792.1-marine-metagenome-genome-assembly--contig:-NODE-4792-length-11113-cov-4.265676_pt1 | contig 11113 bp, 9 predicted proteins | sample MGYA00237866_ERZ511479 | MGnify/ENA metagenome assembly ERZ511479 | reverse complement strand
GCGCTGTGCGGCGCTCGCAATGTGGAAGAGCTGACTCGGGATCTCGTCACCCGAGCCGGCCAGCACCATCGTCAGATCACCGGAGCCGGCGCCGACCCGTCATTGGGCAACCCGCTTCGACCCGAGTTTGTTCTCTAGGTCCTTGCCCGCGCACCAACCATGGAATGAACGACGTTCCCGTTAGGTTCGGGCCAGGGGTGTGCACTCGGTGCACCTTTGAAAGGAAACCTGATGGACGCAGTAAAGATCCTTGGAAGTCTGCTCGGTAGCAATGCCACCGGTGGAAACGTGCTCGGCAGTTTGCTGGGCGGCGCAACCGGCGGCGGTGGAGGCGGCGGCGGGCTTGGCTCGCTGCTGGGCGGCTTGATGGGGGGCGGCCAGCAGCAACCGCAGCAGTCATCGGGTGGCGGCGGTCTGGGTGGTTTGCTTGGCGGACTTCTCGGCGGCGCCGGCGGCCAGCAGCAACCACAGCAGCAGCTCAGCGAGGAGCAACAAGCCATGCTCCTGATTCGGGCCATGTGCAACGCGGCCAAGGCCGACGGTCAGATCGACAAGTCAGAAATCCAGAACATTGCGTCGCGGATGGGTGAGCTGGACCAGGCCGAAGCCGAGTTCCTGCAGCGCGAACTGCAGGCGCCGCTTGACATTCAAGGCTTCTGCCAGAGCGTTCCTGAGGACATGAAGCAGAACGCCTACGCGTTCTCTCTGATGGGCATGAAGCTCGACAGCCAGCAGGAAGCGCAGTACCTGGGCGCCATGGCCCAGGGGCTGGGACTGCAGAAGGATCAGGCCAACGCCATCCACGCCAAACTCGGCGCTCCCCAGATCTTCACGTAGGAATCAATACCCCGCCGATGGGTCGACGATGCCAATGGGCTGTTCCCCGTTGACCCAGCGTCGGACGTTTTCTTCGACTCGGGCCACGATCAGCGGCAACCCCATTTCGGCGGTGTTCCCCACATGGGGGGTGATGATCACGTTTGGGAAGTCCCAGAGTCGGTGGCCATCGGGCAGTGGTTCGGGATCGGTGACGTCCAGCCCGGCCCCGCCAATAGAGCCTGACTCCAGCGCGGCGACCAGATCGTCGGTGGCAACGTGGCCACCCCGGCCCACGTTGATGATCCATCCGTGGGCCGGCAGCGCCGCCATCACCTCGGCGTTCACCGCGCCCGCGGTTTCAGCGGTCAACGCCCACGCAACCACCAGGACGTCGGTGCGGGGGAGTACCTCCATCAACCGGGAGGCCGGAATCGTTCGGTTGGCCCCGGCCATCGACTCAGAGCTCTTGCGGACCACCGTCACATCGCAGCCGAAAGGTTCCAACAGCCGAATGACCTCCGCCGCTATGCCTCCGCCCCCCAGAATGGTGACGTTGGCGCCCAACAGGTTCCTGCCGATCCGCGGCCCCCATGACGGTGTGCGGGTGAAGAGGCCGAGTTGTCGCAACCCGGCCAACGCCAGCGTCAGAACATGCTCGGCGACCGGCGTGGCATACACCCCTTTGGCGCAGGTCCAAAGGTGGTCTTCGTCGAGGTACTGCCCAAAGGTCTCCACGCCCGCATAGGGCAACTGAATCCACTCCACCTGAGGTGCGTCAGCCAGGATTGCTCCAAACTGATCGGCGGCTGCGGGGTCGGCCCACATGAGCGCCGATGCTTCGGCCAACGGGACCACGGCTCCACCCGCCCGTTTCACCGCGGCCGTGAACCCCGCATGCATGGCCGGAAGCGAATCGGGCGCCACCGCAATGTTGGTGCGCGGCGCGCTCACAGAATGTCCAGACGCTCGGCAATATCTCGGAGGATCTCACGGTCAGAGGATGGCCGTTGCGCGGCGCCGTTTGGAACGTCAGCGGTGGCCACCCATCGGCGGAGCTCAAGAAATTGCAGGACGGAGTGGGCCTGGGCATTGAGGGGGCGGCGCGAGCTGAACATGGCGAGGTACTGCAACAGATCGTTCAGTTCATAGAACTCGCGGTCACCGTCGGCCCACATGCGATCCCGACGGACAAACAGGTCCGGGACCATGCCGGCGGTGAACAGGAGATAGTCGCTGCCGTAGATGGCCATATCAACGGCCCGTTCATTCATGGAGAGCACGTGGAAATCCGGCCGAAGTCCCGCATGGCGATGCATCCGGTCCAGTTCGGCCAGTCGGGACATCGAGCCGTGGACGATGCCGGCACAGGCCTGATTGCGAAGCAGTCCAACGTAGGCATCCATCGATCGTGCCGGCCCGTAGGGAGTGGCGGTGGCATCGAGGTCAGCCACATAGAACCGGTCCACGGTTCGACCAACCTCAGCCATCACCTTCAGCCACTCGTCATCGTGCAACGAGGTCAAACCCCAGGAGGGAAACACCACCGGCGTGCCACCGTGTTTGACGACCACCTCGATCTGGCGGCGATATCGATCCAGATTGAACCAGTCATCGGACTGGTCCAGAACATGAACACCGGCGTAGAACGGCGTGCCGGACAGGACGTCTTTGGCTTGGAAAAGTGCACCGACCTGCAGCTCAGTGTTCAACAGCGCGGGATCGGCCGGCGTCATCGAGATGGCAAGGTTCAGACCCAACTTGGCGCACCGATCCAGATGGGATGCGAAGGCCTGCCAATCCGGTGACCCGTCGACCCCCCGAGGAACGATCAGCGATGCGCCGCCGCCAATCTCGCGACGGTGCAGCGGGTTGGGGCGCGGGGCCGACGTTCCGGGCCGAGAACCAGACTGGGTCTTGTTGATGGACGTTCCTGTGTTCATGGACGTTCCTGTGTTCATGGACGTTCCTGTGTTGATGGACGTTCCTGTTCGCTCACGGCGCCATGAAGTCGGCGTCCGCGCAGCCCAGACTCATGGCTTCCAGGAAGCCTTCGGCCCGCTCCACCTGCGGGTACTGGTTCATCAGATCGTGAAACGCGGGGCCGTGATCGTGCACCTCCAGGTGAATCAGCTCGTGCAACACCACAAAGTCCAGAACCCACTCGGGCGCATTTGTCAACCGGGACGAGATACGGATGACTCCTTTGTTGTAGGAGCACGAACCCCAGCGGGACTTCTGGTTGGTCACCCATTTGATCTCGGTCGCCACCGGCAGTCCGTAGTGCAGTGACAACGCTTCGGCACGCTCGGTGAGGTCGTATTCGCTCTCTTTGACACTGCGGGCCGCCTCGATCTTTCCAACGAGGTCGGCCACCACTTCGGCCTCTTCCTCTTCGGACATCCAGTCCGGAATGCGGACTTCGACCACGCCATCCACCAGCCGGGCAGCACTGGATTTCTTGCGGCGCGAACTGCGGATGACTTTGACCGGGAGAGACTCGGGTTCAAGTTCGGGGCCCTGATCGAACAGCGATGGTGCAGGATCCAACGCAGGTTCGGTGTCGTTGGGCTCCTTGGTTTCTTCAGGGTCCGGCACCGCTCGAAGGCCCGGCCCGGTGGCGTTCTGGTCGTTTCCCGTCTTCAAAGGTGCTCGGTCCAGAACCGGCGGCGCGCCAAATATCGGCTCCTGGTCGGGCGTTTCAAACGCCAGCTGGTCGTAGAACTGTGGTCGAGTCACGCGAGTGGGAACAAAATCGGCAGGAGGTCGGAGAATGAGAAGTGCTTCAAAACTAGTGGCTGATGTTGCCAATGGTGAGGATGGGCACACCAGAGAACTAGCGTCAAGGCATGGACATGATCACCACCGTGGATGATGGAATTGGCACCATCACCTTCAACCGACCGGAACGCAAGAACGCGCTGACCCACGACATGTTCGTGGGCGTTGGCGAAACGATGCAGGCATGGACCAATGACCCCAACGTGCGGGCGGCCGTCATCACCGGAACCGGCGACTCGTTTTCCGCCGGCGCCGACCTTTCCCGTCCCGGCAGCGGTCTGAGTCAGCTCGACAACATGCGACTACTGCATCTGCAGGCGCTCCGGCTCCACGATTTTCCAAAGCCGGTGGTGGCCAAAGTGAACGGGGTGGCGGTTGGGGCTGGCCTCAACATTGCGTTGGGCTGCGACATCGTCGTCGCTGGCGAGTCGGCCCGATTCTCCGAGATATTTGTCAAACGCGGCCTGAGCGTGGACTGGGGCGGGGCCTGGTTGCTGCCCCGCATTGTTGGTCTTCACAAGGCCAAGGAGTTGGCCATGACCGGCGACATCATTGATGCGGCGGAGGCCGAGCGCATTGGGCTGGTCAGTCGGGTGGTGCCGGACGCTGATCTGGATTCCCATGTGGACGCCCTGGCCCGCAAGTTGGCCGACGGGCCACCGGTCGCACTTGGCCTCATAAAGAGTCAGCTCAACGCCAGCTTTGGCATGTCCATGGCGGACTCGTTGGAGACCGAAACGCTGAGTCAGGTCATCAACTTTGGCACCGCGGACACCGCTGAAGCCATGACGGCTTTTCAGGAGAAGCGCGAGCCCAGGTTCACCGGCAAGTAGCTGGCCGAGTCAGCCCAGCTGGCTCAGGTACGAACAGACGGTTCGGACGGAGCGAGTGAAGGATCCGGGTCATCACTGGGCGGAAGAAGCAGCGGCGGATCGGTGAGTTCGTCATACCAGACCTGCCAGCCAACATTGGTTGGCGCCATGATCGCGGCCCACGGACCGGCGTCGGTCCACCCGTTGATGGTGTCGGTGACCCGGCCCGTCTGCTGGTCCAGCAGTTCGGTCCGGCCCCAGCTGTCCAGGTAGATGATGGCCACGCTGCCCGCAGGGACCTGGTCAAGGATCCACGGCGGAACACCGGAGTCCAGCGGGTCGACCAGGTCCAGAATGTCCATCTCATAGGGCGGCTCCGAGGCAGACCACAGCACGCCGGCGCGTTGCTGTTCACCAAACAGCTCCAAGTCAAATTGGCGCTCGGGGCTGTTGGGTGCGGTGTAACCCTCAACAAGAATCGGATTGGGATCCTTCTCCGAAATCCACCGCTGAAACGCTGCGGCGGACCGGTAGGCGGCGCGAGGGTCTGCGTTGCGCAGGTCGGGCCACGGCACCGGTGCGCCGACCGCCGAGACGTGGGTGCTCAGATCACTGAAGAGGGCCTCCATTTCTTCGTCGGTTCCGGGAGCGGTGGAGGGCAGAACCAAAGGTGTGCGGGGGCGTGCTTCACCACGTTCTGACGAATCTTGTTGGTTGGTGCTGTCGTCACCAGATGAGCTGCGGGAGCTTTCGTCGCCGTCCAACGGTTGAGCGGCGGCGGCCTGGTCGGGGTCATCGGACGCTCGGGCAAAGCCGGAGGTTGATGAGCAACCGGCGACCAACAGGCCGGTGATCAGGGCCGTGATCAGCGCGGTGATCGTCATGAGCCTGCGGGCCCGTCCCAACGCGGCGATGCGATGCAGCCGGGGCGTTGGATCAGTCACATGATGAGGCTAATGCGGGTGGCGTTGGCACCGGCCGCGGAATTTGTTGCGGCGCCGTCAGATCAACATCACCACCGCCAACGTCATCAGCGCCGCGCCGACCGCAGCAATCAACAGGAAAAGCAACGCCTCCCGCGGCCGGTTCGGCGCCGGCTGGTGCGGGGATGGAGCGCGGACCGAAGGGCCAGCATCGGCGCCGGGGTTTTGCTGGTGGGCCCGCCACCTGACCGTCAGCGCTTCGGCAGGTTCGAGAAGAGCGCGGCTACCCGCGCGAAGTTGGGGGTTGACCTTTGACGAACTTTCATGCATATTCATAACAATACATGAAAGGGAACGAAACTCCTTCGGTTCCTTCACGATGAAAGGGAAGTTCATGACCAGTCTTCTTGGCGCCGATCTTGGCAGCCTGACCGACCTCTCGGCTCAGCTACAGAGCACGACCTCTGGAATTGGCGAGGTGCAGGCATCAAGCGATGGCGTTGCCCAGCGGGTGGTCGATGAGATGCGAGCGGCCTTTGCCGCCGCTCTCTCCGGCATCAGCAGCGATATGGCCGCGCTCGAATCCACGGTCGGTCAGGCTCGCAGCCAAACCGCGCAGACCCAGTGGACGGGAAGCAACCGCCACGAATTCGAACGGGCCACCGGCGAATTTGGTGCGGCGATGCAAAGCATCAGCGCGGCCACCGACGCGGCCTATGTGGATTTCAACGCGGCCATGGAACAGATAGCGGCCACCATCAATGAGTATCAGGCCATGCTCCGCACCAGCCTTGGCCAGGCCCAGGATTCGACCACCAGCATGAATCAGGCCGTGGTCAATCAGCGTGAGGTGCTTGACCAGGTCATGAACACCGGCCTGACCGTCGGCTGAGATGCCCACCGCGGTTGACTATGCAAATTCGGCCCACCGCTTCGCAGTTCTTGCGGAGCAGATCGCCCACCTTGGAGACCCCGTCCGCCCGCAGCTCCCGGCGGTGCAGGGCGGGGTGCTCCGCCAGCAACTTGGCGTGCTGGTGAATCGGTTGGAGAGTGAACCGCGCCGCTGGGCTCACGAGCTGGACGCACTGAGTTTCACCTGCCGGGAACGCCAGGTGGTGATCGAGGAACTGGAGGCCGCATGGCGCGCCTGGTGGCGCCACGAGGCCGACCACCATCAGCGCTTGACGCAGTGGAGCATCGAGTTCCAGCAATGGACAGCCACCAACGGCCTCAGCGGCTGGCCCGGGCCGGAACCGATTCTGCATCTGGGATTGAAGCCCGCAGCCGCACCCGCCTGGGCCGATCTGCGCCCATGACTGCGCTGACGGTTCGGGTGGCGGTGGCCCGTACGGGTGCTCCGGCGGACACGGTGATTCAGACGAGTGAGAACGCGTCAACGGTTGCCCAGGTGGCGGCCGCGCTCGGGTTTGACACCGCTGCGCTGCATGTGAACGATGTCTGCGTCGCCGGGACCGCCAACTGGGCGGCGATGATCAACGCCGGTGCGTTGGTCACGCCGTGTGGCCGCGCCGGCATTGCAGGCCACCAGAAGAACGGCGCATCGGAACCCACCTGCCAGCCGCCCCCGGAGACGGGGGCATCGTGGGTTCTGGTGCACCGGGCCGGGTTGGGAGCGGGGGCCGCCCAACCGCTCCCTCCCGGCCGTCACCACCTTCATGCCCATGACGATTCGACATCCGGGGAGACGTCGGCGCCACCCACCAGCGGCGGGGAAGCCATAGCGCCGCTGCTCGCACTCGACGTCACCGAAGAACAGGTGGTGGTCACCCATACGCATCGGGTTGTCCCAGAGTCGACCGTGGTTTCGGCAGCGACGTCGGCCGACCGGGAAGGTCAGTCACTCCTGATCGATATGGGGCTTGGCATCCTGTCACTGCAACCTGCCGCCTCGCTACCCGACATCGCCGCGCCGGTGGCCGGGACCGGGAACAGAGGTGGCCAGGTCGCGGTGCATCGGGCGCCGCGCATTGACCGGGCCCCGCCGGTCCCTGACGACAACCAGGACAAGGGAGCCAACCCGACGTCGGGCCCGGTTGGCGACCGGCCGAAGATGTCGTGGGTGATGTTTCTTGTGCCGCTACCCATCGGGATCCTGATGGCGGTCCTGTTCTCGCCCTACTACGCCCTCTTCACCGCATTGGGCCCGCTATCAGCGGCGGGTCGATGGCTGGAGGCCACCATCCGGTGGCGGCGGGCAAAACGGGAATCGGCCGCGGCCAATGACACGCAGACTTTGGAGCAGGCGGCCGCTCGGCAAGTGTGGGAGAACGAACATGCGCGCTGGCTCGGGCTCCGCTTCCCGGGCGCCGCTGTCCTCATGCGTCGATGTGAAACCCGTGATTCACCGCTGTGGCAGATCCGGCCCGATCATCCGGACTTTCTGACCGTCAGCCCCGGTCTGGCGGCGACGGGTCACCATTGTGGGCTTCCGCTGGGCGTTCCTTTGGTCAACGGGGCCGTGGTGGCAGTGATTGGCCCCCAACCCGCACGCAACGCCGTCGCCCGCCAGATGCTGTTGCAGTTGGCAACCGACAGCGGTCCCGCCGATGTGGGCTTCCAGCTCTATTCCAACGCTCGAGATGGCGGTCCGGCCTCGAACACCGGTGACTGGCGGTTTCTCAGTTGGCTCCCGCATGCGGTTCAGGTTGGGGGAGCCAGCCCCGTAGAGGCGGCGGGGCCACCGGTATCGGTGGTCCTGGTGGACGGGGCTCAGCAGGCGACCACGAGTTTCCCAGGATTGGCTGGGGCCCTTGCGGAGCCGTTGCCCACCACCGCATGGATTGTTCTTGGTTCCTCGACCCGGGACCTGCCCACCTCGGTCACCCACATCATTCAACTCGACCAGGACGGGCAGCTCACGACCGTGGCGTCGGGTGCAATGGAGGTCCTTCGAGCCGAGGGTGTGAGCGTTGCCACCGCTGATTGTTGGGCGCGAAAGCTGGCGCCTCTGGTTGACCCTCTGGCCGCATCGGTGGACCTCGACCGGGCGATCGAGTCAGTTGTTCCGCTTGGCCAACTGCTGGATCTTTGTGCGGGTGCAATCGGGCATCGATGGTCGGCGGCCGGAAGGGGGGACCTTCGGTGTCCGCTGGGGCTCACCGCCTCGGGCCCCCTGGTCGTCGACCTGGTGGCGGACGGCCCTCATGGGCTGGTGGCCGGCACAACCGGTTCGGGCAAGAGCGAGTTGTTGCGGTCGCTGATCGTTGGACTGGCGGCCAGCTATCGGCCCGACTTTCTGCAGTTTCTTCTGATCGATTTCAAAGGCGGCGGGGCATTTGATGCCTGCACCGAGTTGCCCCATGTCAGTTCGGTGCTTACCGACCTCGACGCGGGTTTGGCGCAGCGGGCGTTGACCGGACTGCGGGCCGAAGTGCAGCGACGAGAGCTGGTCCTGCGCTCCCAGGATGTCAGCGACATCGTCGCTCTGCCAACCGGGGTCATGCTGCCCCGACTTGTCATGGTGGTCGACGAGTTTGCAACCCTGGCTGCGGAGCTTCCAAACTTTGTGGACTCGTTGGTCGATGTTGCCCAGCGCGGGCGAAGTCTCGGCATCCATCTGGTGCTGGCCACCCAACGACCAAGCGGCGTGGTGGATCACAAAATCCGCGCCAACACTGCGCTTCGTGTGGCATTGCGGGTGCAGAGTCCGCCGGATTCGGTGGATGTCCTTGGTAGTCCAGAGGCGGCCGAGATTCCCGGGAGTCGACCGGGCCGGGCGTGGATAACGGGTGCTCAAACGCCGCTGACCGAGTTCCAAGCGGCGTCGGTCAGCCACGCTCCACCGGAATCGATTGGCGTCGTGGTCCGCCCTGGTCCAACGGCCACCGATCCGCAATGGTTTCCGGCCGGCCGGCGCGGCCACGCCGAAGAGGACGATCTGGGACCGCAACCGGACGATTCTGGCCAGCCGGTCGGCGCCCAAAACCGGCCGCTGGTGACCGTTGTGGGTGCGGTCGCAGCGGCCCGCGAAGACCATGGGTTCGCGGTTCCGGGCCCGGTCTTTCTTGAGCCGTTACCCAGCGAGCTCACGCCAACGAGGTTGTCCACCTTGGGCGACTCCACCTTGGGTGACTCCACCTTGGGCGACCCCACCTTGGGTGACACCACCTTGGGAGACACTGGGACGGCGCTCAGCATCGATGACGTCGTGGTGGGAGTTGTCGATCTGCCGGCCGAGCGAGCCCAGCGCCGCTGGTGCTGGCCAATGGCCACCGGTTCGCTGCTGGGGGTGGGGGTTCGAGCCGGCGATACCGGCGGCCTCATTCGGGCGATCGCCTGGGACTACTGCCGCACGATCGAATCGACCGAGCGTCACCTGTGGGTGATCGATGGCGGAGCCGTCGACTTGGGACTTTCGGGACTGGCTCACTGCGGAGCGGTCGTCACCGGCAGCGACGTGGACCGCGTCGACCGGTTGCTGCGGTTGTTGGAACAGCCGTCACCGTCAGACGCTGGCCCTCGGCACCGCCTGCTGCTGATCGAACAGCTGGACGCGCTGAACCCGGACGTGATCCTGATGGACCTGAACATGCCCGATCTGGGCGGGCTGTCCGCGACCGAGATCGTGCTGGAGCAGCGCCCCGGCACCCGCATCGTGATCCTGTCGATGCATGACAGCCCCGAATATATCTCTTCTGCGCTCAACCACGGCGCGATGGGCTACCTGCTCAAGGACGTGCCCACGGACGAGATCAAGCTGGCCATCGACACTGTGATGCGCGGCGAGCGGTATCTGTGCACCGGCGCGCAAGGTTCGCTCACCCCCAAGGGCGGCGGTGTGCGCGAAACGCTGACGGGGCGCGAGCAGACGATCCTGCTGCAACTGGCCCAAGGGCAATCCAACAAAGAAGTCGCCCTCACCCTCGACATCTCGGTGCGCACCGTCGAGACACACCGCAAGAACATCAAACGCAAACTGGGCATCAGCAGCACCGCAGGGCTGACGCGCTACGCGCTGGAGCACGGTGTCTTGCAGGGCACGGGGGTCTGAGGGCGGTCACGAGAAGAGCGGTGGGAGGGTGGATGTCCGGTGTGCGGACGAAGCCGACCTTCGCTTTCTGTGCGCAGAGGTCGACTTTGGTTTTAAGCAGAAGGAACGTTGGTCATCCCAAGCGTCGTAGTCATGTGACCACGTTAAATTCCGGTCCGTAGGGGTAGCCGGTAATATTCTCATTCCCCTCCTCGGTAATGATCATGATGTCATGCTCACGGTAGCCGCCAGAACCCAGTGTTCCCTCAGGAACAGTCAGCATCGGCTCCATCGAGATCACCATGCCCGGCGTCAGCACGGTATCTATGTCCTCACGCAGTTCCAAACCCGCCTCGCGACCGTAGTAGTGAGACAGTACGCCAAAGGAATGGCCATAGCCGAAGGTGCGAAATTGTAGCAGGTCGCGTTCAGCAAAGAAGGTGTTGATCTGCTCTGTAACCTCCGCACAGCTTGCGCCCGGTTTGAGCAAGCTGATGCCCAGCTCATGTGCCGCAACGTTGGCTTCCCAGATTTTCAAGCTGGCGTCGTCCACCGTTTCGACGAACAGTGTACGTTCAAGTGCCGTGTAGTAAGCGCTGATCATGGGGAAGGTGTTAAGGCTGAGAATATCGCCCGCCTGTAGCGTGCGGCTTGTCACGGGATTATGAGCGCCATCCGTGTTGATGCCGGATTGGAACCAAACCCAAGTATCGCGGTATTCGGCATCGGGGAACCGCTTGGCGATTTCCAGCTCCATCGCGTCGCGGCCCGCCATGGCCACGTCGATTTCG
>ENA-ORXR01004790-ORXR01004790.1-marine-metagenome-genome-assembly--contig:-NODE-4790-length-11116-cov-2.454570_pt1 | contig 11116 bp, 2 predicted proteins | sample MGYA00237866_ERZ511479 | MGnify/ENA metagenome assembly ERZ511479 | reverse complement strand
GGTGCCACTAGTTTTGAGTGGACCGTTAACGGAACGCTAGAGGCGGTGTCACCAGACTTTAATTATACCTTCCTTACAGAAGGTGCATATAATGTAGTACTGACTGCTTTTAATGGAGACACAGCTTGTGTTGCTTCCAAGTCGATTGTCATCATAGCCACAGATTGCACCGGCAGTGCGCATGTAAGTGATGGTATGGGGGCAGATGTGCCGGGTTGTGGTTTGCCAGGCACTCCTTGTCAGACTATACAGTATGCATTAGACAATGTCATCTGTAGTGGGGATACGGTTTTTATACACAGTGGTACTTATCAATTACCAGCTGGACTTCCTGCTACCACTCCGATTGCAAAAATACCCGAAAATTATACCGTAACTTTTTATGGTGTCGAAGATAATGGCGACGTGATCATAGATGGTAACAATGAACATCGCGGTTTTCAATACAACTACTTTGGAACGAACTGCCCGGACGGCGATCCCGATGATGGAATTAATGTCAGTAATGCCATCAACTTTGCGAACCTAACGATTCAAAACGTTTACTTAAATGCTTTTACCTGCACCACCACCAATCAATTGATAGGAGGTGGAATCCAGATTTACAACAGTGTTGGATCTAACCTGGATGTGTCTATTCGCAATTGTATTTTTGAAGATAACTTTCTGGAAGATAATATTCCCTTAAATAATAACGGCCGATCAGTAAGCGGTGCCGCAATAGCCATTAATGGATTGGTGACGGAACTCAATGCATCTACCACTACGGCAACGATTGTTATTGATAGTTGCTCGTTTAGCAATAATAAGTGCTTCCAATTAGATAATGGAGGTCATGGTGGAGCAGTAAATATTTCAAGAGTCAACGCTGGATCAATTACTAATTCCACTTTTTGTAATAACGAAACCTATAGCGAAAATGCAGATGCAGGAGACATGATGTTTGATCGAAATGCGGGAGGCGCCGTTTTGATCAATGATATTTACAATCAGTTTCCACCACACGAATTCTTGATTGAAGATTGTTCATTCTTTGGTAACTCTGCCACTTCTGCAGATGGAGCTGGATTTCCTGATCAATCAGAAGGTGGTGCGGTATTTCTTACCCGAGGGGACGGTATGACTAATTCTACCAGCGCAATTTTGACGATTGGTAACAGCCAGTTTTATGACAATACGATTGAAACAGGAATCGAACATATCGACAACAATAGTGGAACGATTGATCTGAATACGATTGGTTTAAATGTTTTTGAAGATAACTTCGCATTTGACCTTGGGCCTGATACGACCTTGTGTGGAGGCACGCCATTATTTGCGCCAGTGTATGTTGGAGGAGCTACTTATGAATGGAGTACGGGTGAAACCGGCTCTTCGATTGAAGTAACGATGACAGGAACTTATGCCGTGACTGTCACTGCAGGCCAGTGTTCGTATTCTGATGAGTTGTTGGTTGTGGTAGAAAACTGTTCGGTGGATTGTGAGAATACTTATTTTGAAACGATTGGGACTATTAGTGGAGATGAAGGTGGAATGGGATTGATTGAAAGTGGAGACGGTAATTTTTACGTGAAAGGATATCAGGGAGATGAGATTCTGTTGATTAAAATGACGCCTAATGGAGATCTCATTTGGTCACGAACGTTGAAAGTTACCAATGAGCCAGTAGAGCGATTACACGATATGTTTCTGGACTCAGATGGTTATTTGGTAGGCTGTGGTAATGCTGGGTTTACCAATGCTGACTTTGAAGGATTTGTTTTCAAATATGATCCGAATGCAGATATTCTTTTATGGTCATCACAAGTAAATTCACAGGTTCGTTCTTCATCTATTGTAGAGCTATCTCCAACAGATAATTATCGAATTACAGGGATCAGTTGGTTCAATTCAGGGCCTGGTCAGGCAGAGGATGCTTATATACTATCCATTGATCGTAATACCGGAGCGTTAGCTGCAGATGTTGCCACCTCCTATACAGCAGGAGATACAGATGGTTTGAATTCTACCATAGTTTATAATGGTTTCTTATATTCCACAGGGGTTTATAATTCCAATAATATTTTAGATGGATTTAGAGGAGCTGTAACCAAATTTGACATAGTGGGGAATGTGCAGTGGGCTCGTCACTACATCATGCCTTTATCTGCATCTGCCAGAATGTATGGAGCAGATATTAAGATTGATCAGGACTCCATCCTGGCCATTTATTATGGAGATGATAATGGAACCGACTTTTTAACGGATAAAGTATACCTAACGAAATCGGACATCGACGGTAATCTCGCTTGGGCAAAAAATTATACCTTCCCTGGTTTTACAGAAACGTTTGCACAGGAATTGGTCGTAATTGATGATGGCTATTTAATTCTGGCTAATAATCGTCTTGACCCAACTCAAATTGGTTTAGTCAAAACGAACAAAGACGGAGATGTCATCTGGGCTAAAAGTTATTCTACTAATATTACTCCGGTAAACCTGAATTTACCAGTTACCAAAGATCAATTGTTAGTTGTGAACGATCGAATTTATATAGTAGGAACGACGACCTTTATAGATACAGAAGGAGATATAATAGTGATTAAAGCAGACATGGAAGGTAACCTGCAAGAGGGCTGCCCTTTCGTTGCTGACATTGATGTAGTAGCGACTACTTATTCGGATCCCTTTGATGAACCGGTAACTCTTACGCCTTATGATTCGCCTATGACTATTTCTAGTCCTAATGCCACAGTGGATAGCGTTACCTTAATCAACGCCCTTAGCTGCATCGGTGCCTGCGAAGAAATCTGCGACAACGGCATCGACGACGACAACGATGGCTTAGTCGATTGCTACGATCCCGATTGCTGTGAAAGCGAACTCTGTGATAGCTACTACTACAATGATTGTTCTTCCGTATGTGATTACGAAGCAGTGGCAGGTGATTTTGAAATCGAAGAAGAATGGAGTTCTGCAGGAGGCGATCAAGATTGGTGCAGTTACAATACACCGATCACTGGCGATTTGGATGGTGATGGAATTCCTGAGGTGATTGGAAAACCTTGTACAGGAATTTCCGCACCTAGTAGCGGGGCTTATCCAGACTTATTAATAGTTGATGGTGCTTCAGGAGTCATAGAATCAGTTATTAGTACACCAGCATTTTTTTACTTGAATGATGGGCCAGCTATTGCTGATGTTGATAATAATGGATTCCCGGAAATATTTATTCAAGCTTCAGATGATCCTTCTAATACCAATTATACCGGAGGTGTGATCATCAACGGAGATGTACGTCGTCGGGTCTTGTGCTATGAGTTTGATGGAACGAACTATGTGGAGAAATGGATGTCGAATACGGTGGCAGGCTATAGCACCGTGGAGCAAGCCTTGACAGTCAGTGTCGCCGACTTTAATATGGACGGTATTCCTGAAGTCTGGTTAGGTAATCAGGTATTCAATGCACTGGATGGTACGTTTTTAGTTTCCGGAGGAGTCAATAATCATCGTGGGTTTAGAGTAAATGGTGACTTTGCAACACAGGCTGCAGCTTATACCGTTGCGGTAGATGTATTGCCGGATAATGCTTGTGCCGATTGTGCTGGTTTGGAATTGGTTGCGGGAGGTATGGTTTACTCAGTAACCTTAGATCCTTTTAATCCGGGTAATAATGCCATGAACGTTGAAATGTCTTATCTCAATGTTTTAGATGGTTGGACAAGTATAGCAGATATGGATAACGATGGTGATCTGGATGCGGTTATTACTTCTCATGATGGACAAACAGGGGTGGTTTATGTTACAGATTTACAGACCAACGTGGTGTTGGGAACTACAGTAACACCTTCTACCCCAGGTGGCTTTATTTCTCAGGCTAATATTGCAGACTTTGATGGAGATGGTGCACCGGAGATGGGGATTTGTACACAGTTTAATTATCAAACACTAGAACTGTCCGGTGGTGTCTTTACGACCTTATGGACGATTGCAACAGACGATTGGTCCGGTTCGACAGGTAGCTCTGTGTTTGATTTTAATAGCGATGGTTCTTACGAAGTCGTATACCGTGCTGAAAATGCAATGGTCATATTAGATGGAGCTACTGGTACTGAACTAACTTCCACGCCATGTCAATCTGGTACTCGGGTTGAATACCCGGTGGTCGTTGATGTTGATGCAGATGGTGAAACTGAAATCCTGTGTAGTTGTGCCAGTGAGTTAAAGGCATTTGGTTCAGCCAATCTGCCATGGGTGGATACCCGATCGGTTTGGAACCAACATAATTATTTTAACGTCAACATCGAAGACGATATGACGATTCCACAAAGCCAGCAAGAGCATCATATTGTAGGTGATAGCATTGTCATGAACAATTACCTGACGCAATATGCCGATCCTGATTTCCCGGTTCCGGATGCTGAATTGACTGCTGGAGAGGTGACTTGCAACGACGATTCACTTCAAGTCAATCTCACCATTTGCAACATCGGCGAAAATGTATTGACCAACGAAACGCCGGTTGCCTTCTACGATGGCAATCCAACCACAATGAACGCTACATTATTAGCAGTGCTTTCGCTCAATGCTAATATCCCAATAGATAGTTGTATTAACCAGACCTTTGTCATACCACAGTTATTCGAATCGCCGATTTATATTGTAGTCAATGATGATGGCTCTCTGGCAGGACCTTATGATTTGGAAAATGATTTCCCAGTCACCTCGATTGCTGAATGCGATTATACCAATAACATTGATAGTATTTTGCTGGACTCTATGCCACCAACTTTAGACCTTGGACCCGACACTACCATTTGTGACAACGGTCAAATCGTATTGAACGCAGGTTCCGGATTCGAAACTTATGAATGGCATGATGGTTCATCTGATTCGACTTTCACGGCATTTGGTGCTGGTGAGTATTGGGTAGAAGTGACGAGTTATTGTGGGGTACATCGCGATACTATTGAAATTACTGTTGATATACCAACAATCATTGAGCTACCAGATACGGTGGGGATATGTGACGAACCATGTATTACGCTCACGGTTACGGATTGGTATGATACTTATGAATGGTTCCCGACCGAGGATCTCGATTGTAGCACCTGCTCCACCGTAGAAGCTTGTGTTACCGAGCCGACTACTTATTATGTTTTAGGTTCCTCGGCATTGGGTTGCTTTAGTATTGATTCGGTTACGATCATTCCGGTAGAGCCGGAGGAAATAACGATAGATACTTTGGTTTGTTTGGGAGAGACCGTGGTTATAGACGGAGAAGTTTTTGAGATTGGTGAGTCGGATACTTTATTTACACCGGGACCTTTTGGTTGTGAAAATACCACTTTTGTAAATGTAGGTTGGAATGGTGGTCAGGCGACCACGACGGCCGTAACGGGAACGGCCTGTGAGGGTGCGTTTTTTGAGTTTGATGGGGTGCAGATACCGGCGGGAGGTAGCCAGAGCTTTTTCTATCAAGGTTACCTGGGTTGTGATTCGACCATTCAGGTTGACGTACTGGCATTACCAACTTATCAGGTTACCAATAACGCAGAAATTTGCAACGGCGATTCCTTATTGGTTTTTGGAAATTATGAAACGACCTCCGGGACTTATTCCATGATCTTCAATACAGTAGATGATTGTGATTCTACTGTCAGCTTAGTGCTCAATGTACTTCCGGCAATTAATATTGGTTTGGATGTGGAAAATACTTGTGAAGGAGAGAATGATGGTTCTCTTACAGCCAATCCAAGTGGCGGTTCTGGTGCTGGTTATTCCTACGAATGGAGTAACGGAGGAAATAGCGAAACGATCATTGGTCTGGAGCCAGGTGATTATACCGTAACAATAACTGACGGAAATAATTGTACACAGGAGGCTACAGGTACGGTGGATGAAAATACCTTACAGGCAATAGCAAGCAATAGTGATGTGACTTGTAATGGTTCGAGTGACGGTATGATTGAAATTACAAATCCAATGGCTGACTGGACCTATAGTCTGAATGGTGGAACGCCTCAGAACGATCCGGTTTTTGATAATTTACCGCCAGGGAATTATGACATTGAAGTGATAGATGGAGCGGGTTGTATGTTTAGCTTGACTCAAATGATCAATGAACCACTAGTTATTGATGTAGGGATACTGGAGACAGATGTGACGATTATCATTGGTGAAGATTATCAAATAGAAGCGACTGTCAACATTGATGAACCATACGACGTTAATTGGAGTCCGGAAACAGGATTGAGTTGTGCAGGTTCTAATCAGATTGACTGTTTGGACCCTATTGCCAGTGGGCTTGTTGATCCAACAGAATATGTGTTGACGGTAACCGCTCCCAACAATCCATCTTGTTTTGATACGGCTTCTATTCGAATCACACCATTTATAGATTGCGAAGAAGTATATGATATACCTAATGCATTTACACCAGATGCCGATGGAATCAATGATTCCTTTAGTGTACTTACTGAAGGTTTAAGGGAGATTACTTCCTTTGAAATCTATAATCGCTGGGGTCAAAAAGTCTTTGAGGGCGAAGGTCTGGATGCCGCCTGGGATGGAACGATCAAAGGTAAGCCTGCTCCATCGGATGTGTATATTTATATGGTTCGGATTATTTGTCCCGACATGGAAGAAGGGCTTATACATGGAGATGTGACTTTGATACGGTAGGTCATGGACTGGAAGGCTTTTGATCTTGCACTTGATACTTGCACTTGTTCTTTAAAAACTCAAGTTCAAGTATCAAGTGCAAATTCAAGTATCAAGTGCAATTTCCCTCAGTTCGCGAACAAATATTGTCTACCAACTACCCCGAAGGGATTTAGCATACCCAGGAAGGAGCATCGCTCCTTCTAAGAAAACAAACGGGAGTTAGTCCTGAAAGGACGCAACACTAATTTTTTTTTATTCGTTCAAGCGCCAGCGTTTTGATCATAGCCAGTTGTTCTGTTTTAGATAAGTTGGAATTGTCGATGAGTACCGCATCATCTGCCTGTAGAAGTGGGCTGTCGGCTCGGTTGGAATCAATGTGATCTCTTTGTGTCAGGTTTTGCCGAATGGTTTCTTTGTCTACATTTTTGCCTTTTGACAATAGTTCATCATACCGACGCTGGGTGCGAACGGCTTCACTCGCGGTGAGGAATATTTTAAGTTCAGCATCTTTAAAGACGACCGTTCCGATATCGCGACCATCCATGATGATCCCTTTGTGGAGTCCCATCTTTTGTTGTTGGGCGACCATAGCTCGACGAACGGCTGGGATGGTGGCGACAGGGCTTACATGTTGAGCTACAGGCATGGAAATGATTTCGCTTTCTACATTGCGGCCATTGAGGAAGGTCGTATCGGTGTTGTTTATCTTTTCAAAATGTATGTTGATAGAAGGTAAGGCTAACTCGACGATTGCCTGGTCTGCGTATTCAATATTGTTTTGTAAAAAGTAAAGGGTGACAGCACGGTACATTTTACCAGAACTGATGTAAATGTAGTCCAGTTCATCTGCCAGTTCATTAGCAAGCGTACTTTTGCCGCAGGAGGAGTGCCCGTCTATGGCTATGATTATTTTCTTCAAGTGTTTGTCTTTTGCCAGAAACATTGGCTAATGTCTCCTCATAATATTTAATAAAGCAAAGTTAATTTTTTGTTCTTATTAAGAAGAAATTGATTCAAGTTATTTCCTATGTCTGCTAATAAGTCATTGATCCCCAATAGTTCAGCTTTTTCTCGTCACCGTCCGGACGGACGAAACTCAAAAAGAGCTTCGTCTTGAGAATCAAGCACTTATCCTCGTCTTTACGAGATAACTTTAAACAACTTCAATTATTGTTTTTTGAAAAAATTTGAAATGGTAAAAAATCAGTTTGTTTTAATATTCATGAGCCTGCTCATTCTTAGTATGGTGACAAGTTGCAACAGTCAGATGCAATTAAGTCAAAGTAATGATAAGATGCAGGCAAATCAAATCGAGGATAAAACACGTCCGCAACCAAATGTTGTTTTGCTTTTGGCGGATGATTTGGGTTGGCAAGACGTAATGTGCTACGATATCGATGCGCCTGCCCCATACGAGACGCCGAATATTGATGCCTTGGCAAAAGAGGGAACGATGTTTTGGCAAGCATATTCACCTGCACCGACTTGTGCGCCTTCCCGTTGTGCGATTATGAGCGGAAATCACCCCGCACGTGCACAAAAGACGCACGTAGTTGGAGGAGCTCCTCCGAGGCCGAACGCTCAATCATCGCGCATGATGTCGCCCTGGTATAGTGGCCGGATGCCTGCGGACGAAATGACTTTGGCGAAGGCTTTGAAGACAAATAATTATACAACTGGGCATTCCGGTAAATGGCACATGGCCATCAGTCATAATGCTTTCCCACAACCAGCAGACCAGGGATTTGACTATACCCGATCGGATAGAGGCGTTGCGAATGCCATCCGTCCTGACGTGATGAGTGATTTTTCTACGGATGATCCAGACGAAGAATATCCAATAGACAAAAACGGTTTTATCGTAAACCCAACCACTCAAGATGCCTTGAACTTCCTTAAAGAAGCAAAGGATAAGCCGTTCTTTCTGTACTATGCTGAGTGGTTGGTACACGGACCAATTCAAACCCGTAATCGTCGTCTTTTGGATAAATATTCAGCTAAATTGGATGTCGCGGTTCCGAAGGATCCCAAGTATGCTCCGGGAATGACTGGACAACATAATCCTTTCTATTGTTCCATGGTGGAGGAGTTTGATAACTATGTAGGACAGGTGGTTCATTATTTAAAAACAACAGATGACCCACGTTGGCCGGGACACAAATTAAATGAAAACACTTATTTCATTTTTACTTCTGATAACGGTGGTATGGAAAAAGGTCATGGTCAAACTACTACAGATAATTATCCACTTGACCGAGGAAAAATATCAGCTATGGAAGGTGGTACGCGCGTACCATTTATTGTAACTGGTCCAGGTATCAAGGCTGGCGTTCAATCGGATGTAATGGTTAATGGACTTGATTTTTATCCGACGATTTTGGCATTGACGGGAACAAAAACGCCTGCTGGAAAAAACTTGGACGGTTGTGATCTCTCTGATTTATTGTTGAAGGATGCGACGAATGCTAAATTAGTTAAAGACCAAAACGGTAAAGAACGTACAACAATGATGTGGCATTTTCCAAACAGTGTAGCTTTGGAAAGTACCATTCGAAATAGCGAATATAAACTTATTAGAAATTACGACCATGTAGGAAATAAAAATACGGTTCCATTAGAATTGTATCGCTTATATAATTCTGAAAGCGGAAAATCAGTAAGAGTTGATATTGAGGAGGCAAAAAATTTGGCAGACGAAATGCCCGAATTAACCCGTAAACTCAACGAACAACTGACAGAACAGTTAACAGAAATGAAGGCAAGTTATCCGTCTTACAATCCGAATTGTAAAGGAAATTTGCCAAACAAAGAAAACGTTCCAACTGTGCAATCAGATAAGAAAGACGGAAATAACGTCACTTTTGCATATAAAGAGAACGGCGCCAAAGTTATAAAGGCTGACCTATTATACACCTTAAATGGTGGTAAAAGACATGAAGAATGGTTTAGAGTGTCTGCTGATTTATCGGGTAAAAATACAGCATCCGCCATGCTACCTGCAGGTACAACACACTACTTCATTAATTTGATTGATGAAAATAACTTTTTAGTGAGTTTTCCAGAACTCCAATTCAGAAAAAAAACAAAAAAGAATAGAGGAAAGTATTCGATGGATGCTTTGGTAGCGGAATAATAGTTACTTCGGCATGAAAAAATTAATGTGCTTTTAGTTTAAAAAAATTAACTATTTAGCAGGCGCTTACAATTAGAATAATGCGACTCCCTACGGGGTCGTAAAGCACACTTTTTTGTTTTTCTAACATAATGTGACCTCTCTGAGGTCATCTATTTTGACCTCAGAGAGGTCACATTATGTTAGAATCTCAGTGATAGGAATTTTAACGACCCCGTAGGGCGTCGCATTACAACTAAAACAGAATAAGCCTGAATAGGTATAAACGAAAATAACAATAATGAAAAATCAGTTTGTTCTATTATTAGTGAGTTTGCTCATGCTTAGCATGGTGACAAGTTGCAATAGTCAGATGCAAGCAAGTCAAAATCAAGATAAAATCCAAACCACCCAAAGCGATGATGAAACACGTCCGCAGCCAAACATTGTTATACTATTGGCGGATGATTTGGGTTGGCAAGATGTAAAGTGCTACGATATCGATGAGCCTTCTCCTTACGAGACACCGAATATGGATGCCTTGGCAAAAGAGGGCGCAATGTTTTGGCAAGCTTACTCACCTGCACCGACTTGCGCGCCTTCTCGTTGTGCGATTATGAGTGGTAATCATCCTGCAAGAGCACAACATACGCACGTGAGTGGTGGAAAGCCTCCGACGGCGGCTAAAAATGCAACATCACGAATGATGGAGCCATGGTTTAGCGGTCGGATGCCTGCAAACGAAATGACTATTGCAAGGGCTTTAAGGGCTAACAATTATACAACTGGTCATTCTGGTAAATGGCACATGGCATTAGGTCATCATTCTTTTCCACAACCTGCAGACCAAGGTTTTGACTTTGCAAGATCGAATAGAGGTGTTACGAGAAGAATAAAACCTGACCGTTTGAGTGGATTTTCTACTGACGACCCAAATGATAAATATCCTTTGGACGAAAACGGTTTTGGCGTTAATACGCAAACGCAAGATGCTTTAGAATTCATGGCACAAGCAGGGGAGAAACCATTCTTTTTATATTACGCAGAGTGGTTGGTACATGCACCGATACAGACACGTAATCGCCGCCTTTTGCAAAAATATGTAGATAAATTGGGTGCGGAATTTCCGACCGATCCCAACGATTGGACGATTGAGGGGCAAAGTAATCCATTCTATTGCGCCATGGTTGAAGATTTAGATTATCATGTAGGAGAAGTGATTACTTATTTAAAGACAACAGATGACCCACGTTGGCCAGGACATAAATTATACGAAAATACTTACGTGATTTTTACCTCTGATAACGGTGGTGCAGAAAGAAAAGGCCACGAAATTATTACAGATAACTATCCGCTTGA
>ENA-ORXR01004789-ORXR01004789.1-marine-metagenome-genome-assembly--contig:-NODE-4789-length-11119-cov-11.213911_pt1 | contig 11119 bp, 13 predicted proteins | sample MGYA00237866_ERZ511479 | MGnify/ENA metagenome assembly ERZ511479 | reverse complement strand
GAAGGGCGCTGTTAGGGCGCCATTAGGGCGCGGTTACGCCCCACGCCCCTCACATAGGGGCGCTACTGCGAACCCTAGGGCACTGCGCAAAGCTCCTTAGACGGTGTTCGCACACAAACGGCATTTTCTCTACTGAAGCTCCGAAAAAACTTTGCGGAACCCCTCAGGCAGGGTACTGAAAGCGCGTTCGCGAAAACACCCTGGACTTGGTAACGTATCCAGAACTTTGCCTGTAGTGCCACCCTTCCTGCTACCCCACAACTGCTCGACGGCTTCAGCCGCTTCACGCGCACAGGAAGCTGCCCCACAGTGGCGCTGCTCCCGCACACCCGCCGGCATGCACACGACAATCACCGCCCCCCCGCAACACGTGCAAAAGGACCATATCTCCCCGCTCACTGCTGAAGTTGCCCCATACGCACCTTTGGATGCGTCGTGTCCCGCGTCTCAGCTCCACCCCGCCCTGCCTCCGACGATCAGACCCGAAAATCACACCTGCACGCGCCGAGAATAGTGGAAGAACGTACGGGCTGCGGTGCGTCAGTCGCTGTCCAAGCGCACACCCCTGAGAACGCCGCCCCGGCGTGTCACCAGGCGACACATAACCGCAAACAGCGAAGTACAGCAGCCGAGGCTCACACCAACCCTCCCACACGACGGTGGTGGAGCAAGCCGCGCGTGTACACTAAAACATCCCACCCACGTCCCGCATGCAAGCGCCCCCCTCCTCCCCGCTCCTTCCCCATTCCCCCCTTCCTACAGCTACCCAGGAAATTCTGGAACAACCGCCGCGCCATGTAAAGCGCCCCCCGCTGCGCCCACACACCACAGGTGCCGCACCGCCACTTCTTATCACACACCGTTGAAGCTCCTTCATCCAGAGCGTGGCTGGAGACGTGGCCTGCATCTCAACTGCTGTGCGCCTCGGATCCTCGCCCACGCGTCACTGTTGGCAGTACCGACCAATGCTCCACGCGTACAGTTCGCCCCGCGTGGTGCCCTGCTGGGTGTCGAGTAGAGTTTTGGTCGTCGGTCAACTTTCTCCTCGCCCCCGGGGCAATTCCTCGGGAGTGACCCTATATATACTCTCCCAGGCGTCCCCCGTACCATGGGCCGCTGCATGCCGGCGCCCCGCACCACACTGCACCGCACCGCGCAGTCCCTGCCCCGCCTGGTCGTCCCGTGCACCGCCACGTACGCTGGCAGCACCCGACACTCTCGGTTGTAGCACCGCTCATCCGACGGGAGTGCATCCCCTCGGGGGGAGACCGCCATCCCGGTCGTGTGTCTCCGCGGTCCTACTGGTTGTCAGTCGGTGCGGTACCTACAGGGACACCCGTCCCTGTGGGCGCCGCCCCCGGGGGGGGGGGCGTAATCATCTGGCCCCTCGCCCCCGGCTCACTCAACTCCAACACTCCTCCACGTGGGACGCCTTGGGGTGGGCCGCGCATCCCGAGGCCCCGAACCCCGCAAGCGAACGCGATCGTTCCCAGGGGCTTGGTCAGGATGTCGGCCGTCTGCTCCGCCGTCCCGACGTACTGCAACACGAGCGTCCCGGCAGAGACGCGCTCCCGCACGAGATGGTGGCACACATCAGTGTGCTTCGTGCGAGCACTGGTGACGGGGTTGTGCATAAGCGCGAGCGCGCTCTGGCTGTCGCACCAAAGCGCGACGCTTCCAGCCTCCCCCGTCACAAACGCCCGGAGCCGGCGGGGCCACATGCTCTCCTTGGTCGCTGCCGCCGCCGCGATGTACGCTGCTTGCGTCGTGGACGCCGCCGACAAGGGCTGCAACTTTCTACCCCAGGCCACCGCGGCCCCACCGTAGAGGAAGACCATGGCGGACGTCGAGCGCCGGTTGTCGCGGTCTGCCGCAAAGTCGGCATCACAGAATCCGGTGAGCTCGCCTGCACCACGGAAGCAAAGGCCCAGCTCAGCACTCCCCTTGAGGTACCGGAGGACCACCTTGCCGTCGGCCAGGTGCTCCTCCGTCGGGGCAGCCACAAACCGTGTGAGCCGCCCCACAGCAAAGGCGATATCAGGCCGGGTGCCTGTGCTCAAGTACAATAGGGACCCGACCAGCTCTTGGTAGACCTTGGTCAGGTCCGCATCCAGGTGCCGCCCAAACTTGCAAAGGTGGGCGCCGGCCCCCATGGGAAATTGCACCGGGTTGGCCTCCTCGAGCCCAAAACGCGTCAGGAGCGAGGAGATGTACTGGCGCTGATGCATCCGTGTCGTCCGGCCCCTGGCATCGCGCTCAATATGTAGGTCGAGGAAGTATGCCGGCTCTCCCATCGTCTTACTCTTGAATGCGGTGGTGACCATCGCCTGTCCCGCCTGCGCGGCAGCCACCGTGCGCGCCGCCACGCGGAGGTTGACCACATACACTAGGATGAAGCATACAGCTCCCCCTGGCCCAACGCGCTTGAACAGGCATTCGTCGGCTTCACACGCCTCGAATCCGGCGGGCTCCAGGGTCTCGCGCAGCCTGCGGTACCACGCCGGTGCCGCCTTCTTCAGCCCGTAGAGAGCCTTGCGTAGGCGGCACACCAGCCCAGGTGCCCCCCGCTCGTAGCCTCGCGGCTCGCGAATGTAGATCTCCTCTTCAACCTCGCCGTTGAGGAATGCTGTGGCCACGTCGAGCTGCAGCAGCGCCAGGTCGTGGCTGGTGCAGTGGGCCAGGAGCACACGGAGGGTGGTGTAGCGGGCCACAGGCGCCTAGGTTTCCGTGTAATCAACCAGCGGGATCTGGGTGTCCCCACGCACGACGAGCCGGCCCTTGTGCTTCACGATCTCCCCGTGAGGGCCTCGCTTCCGCTCGCAAAGCAGCTCCGTCTGCGTCACCTTCTTCCCGGATGGGAGTGGCATCATCTCCCTCGTCCCATTGTCCCATAAGGCTTGCACCTCGACGCGGTTGGCCGCATAGAAGGAGGGCCAGTCCGCCTCCTTGCGTACCTCATACACCCGCATCTTGTCTGGCCCACCACGGCCGCCGGCAGTGAGCGCCCAGGCGCGCAGACCCTTGCCACCGTCCGCGGCCGCCCGAGCACGTTGCTCCCGCTCGTGCAGGCGGAGCGAGCGGCGGGAAGCGCTAGTCCCATTGACATCGTGGGTTCCGGCTTCCCTCTGCGCCGGGAGTGCGGAGGGTGCTGCCGCAAAAGGCGTGTCTCCTCCATGGTCGCCGGCAGTGACGGCGGTTCCGTCGGCGTCCGACTGGTCATCGCCTGCCTCGTTGTCCGAGTCCTCGCCTGGCGAGGCCGTGGCCCCGACCAGCCGTTGAGCGGCGGCAATGGCCTCCTCGATGGGCGATGCCACCCCGCTGGCAGGCGCTCCCGACGCCGTCGCCGGGTCCTTTGCAGGCGGCGCGTCCCACGGCTCTCCGGTCCCACGGGCGGTCTCGTCGAAGGTCACGTCACGGCGGATGTACACGCGCCCATTGATCAGCACCCTGTAGCCCTTTGACTCCTCGGCGTATCCCAGGTGCGTGGCGGGTAGGGCACGGGGGTCCAACTTGCGGCGGACGTCGGGTGGTAGGTAAGCCCACGCCCGAAAGACGAAAACGCGCAAGGTCGACACATCCGGTCGTCGCCCATAAAACAGCTCGTAGGGGGTCATCGCCTGCCCGCGCTGCGGCGTCCGGTTCAACGCTCGGGTGACGGCCGTTGCCGCCTCTCCCCAGTACTTGTGGTCGAACCGGGCCTCGGTGAGCACTGCAAGCATGTGCTGCTGGACCGTGAGATTGAAGCGCTCGGCCACGCCGTTGCGCTGGTGTGCGTTGGGGGCGGACGTCTCGTGCCGGATGCCTTTGTAACTCATCCACTTGTCGAAAGCCGGGCCGCAATACTCCGTGCCATCATCGTTCCGGATGGTCAAGACGCGCTCTCCCGTCACATTCTCCCAGAGGTTGAGCACCCGCATAAGGGCGTCCTTATCATGCCCTTTCTCGGCGATGGGCACGATGACCCTGTATCTGCTGTAGTCATCCACTGCTCCTATCATGTAATGCCGTCCCTTGGGGGTGGGGACAGACATTGGACCGATCACGCCAGAGTGCACGAGCACTAGCGCACGCTCATGCTCCCGATCGGATGCCACGTATGGCGCGCGAAACATCTTCCCCATTATGCAGGGTTTGCAGGGAGCCCCTTTCAGGGTCGCCAGAGCCGAGCGTGTCACGTCCATCCCGTTGACCACCTCCAGCGTCCGCATCAGCCCGTCCACGGACAGATGCCCGTACCGCCGGTTCCAAAGCGCGGCCTTCGGGTCGACCCCGCCCGTGCGTCCGTCCATCGCGGCTCCATTCGTACCAGCGGCTCCGTGAGGCATCACCGCTAGGCCCCCGCCCGTCCCGATCCCACGTGGCGCAGCCTCCTCCACAGACCGGGACGAGGAGGCCTCCCCCGCGCCCATGAGCGTAGCCGCATCCGTGGGCGGGTCGACGGGGTCGGGTGCGGCGGCCGACGCCGCCAGTGCCTTGCCACGCCCCTGCGTGTGGAGGACGTAGATGCCGCCGGCTGTTGTTCCGCGCAAGATGGTGGAACCCGCGTGCAGGATGCGCACCCCAGTATAGGAGAACTCTGTCGTGTAGCCCGCACGCGAGGCTGTGCGGACAGAGAACAGGGGCATCGTCATCCCTGGGACGAGGAGCACGTCCCGCAGGGTTACCTTAGTCCCGTCCACACGGAGCACCGCGGTCCCGCGGGTTGCCACGCGCGTGGTCGTACCGTCAGCGACGGTGATGGTGACGGGGCGCCATTGATGCACGTCCCGCAGACGGGCGGCCGTCCCAGACGTGTGGTGGGAGGCCCTGCTGTCGACGGCCCACGTGTCGCCGATCTCCCGTCCAGCGGCCTCATCTCCCGTCTCGTGGGCCAGCAGTGCTGCACCCGCCTTGGCGGTGTCCTTGTCGGCCACTAGGTAGGCCGACATTGCGTAGCTGACCTCGTCCTCGTCCTCGTCCTCGTCTGACGCGAGGGAAAGTCGGGCCAGGCCGGCCGTGCCCGTCTCGTCGTCCTCCGCGGGGGGCACCACGGCAGTCTGCTTGGGTGCCGCCGCCCGCACACGGCAGTGGCGCTGGATGTGACCGAGCTTGTTAAATTTGTGACAGCGGGTGTTGCGGTAACGATCCCGGCGAGGGCGCCGGTCGTCGTCCGCCGCGGCGGCCAGGGCCGTGGCCGCTTCCTTCTTGTCCTTGTCCTTCTGCTGAAAACGCTTGGCGCTCACGTCCGCAGCTCGCAGCATAGCGAGCGCCTTGCGCACGGTAATGTCGTCGCGCTCCTCCATGGACGACAGCGTGTGCTCGTACTTGGAGGGGATCCCCCCAAGAAGAGCACCGAGCAGCCAATCCTCGCCGACTGGGATGTCGAGCTCCTGCAGCAGCGCGACCAGGTCCCAGGCCCGGTTGAAGTAGCGGACGGGCTTCTCGTTGGGACCCATTTTCAGGCATGTTCAGCTGGCGGCGGAGGGCATTGGCGCAGGAGGTCCGCTTGGGATGAGACTCCTCCCGGAGCTCCGCCCATAGGTCACGGCCCGTCTGGTGCCGCCGTAGTTTAGCGCTGTGGTGCGCCCGCACGTTCAGCATATTGATGACCCGTGCGCGCTCGCCACGCTGCCGCTGCTCGTTTACCGCTTCATCCCAGGCAAGCGCCGCCGTTGCGGGGTCCGCCGGGGCTGCTTGCATCTTGTCCGCCGCCAAGCCGCTCCCACTCCCGGCCACAGCACGGCCGTCTGTGGGCTCTGTCTTGGCGGTCTCGAGGGTTGCCCCCGACCGAAGCTGCATCCCCAGCGCCTGAGGTCCGGCCGACGACGTGATTTGCGGCTCCGCTTCTGGGTGGTTCGTGGGTACCACGAGGCCCCACAGGTCGTGAAATCGGAGTAGGTACTCAATCTCGTGGCTCCGCGCCATGTAGTTGTCAATGTCCAACTTTGAGGTGACCCGAGGCAGCTCCTGCCCGCGCGACGCCATGGTGTCGGTTGCACGTTGTCCGCTCCTCGGGCCTTGGACACGCCACCGCGCCTCGTTAGTCGCGTCAGTGGTGTGCCGGCACCGTGTTGCCTGGGTCTCCCGCCTCTGCGGTCGGCCCATGGGCCCACACCGGTGCTTCGTCCAGCAGTGTCGGCGCAACAGGTCGCTCGTCCACCAGGGCCGGGATGTCGACACACGGCACCTCTGCGCCGATGGTCGTACAGCCGGGGTCCCCAGACGCAGCCAGCCGCGCCGCCACACACCCCCACTGGCTCACCGACTGTCCGTACGGTGTGCGCAGTGTATCGCCTGGGCCCATAACCTGTCGGCAGTACCGACCAGTGCTCCACGCTTACAGTTCACCCTGCGTGGTGCCCTTCTGGGTGTCGAGTAGAGTTTTGGTCGTCGGTCAACTTTCTCTTCGCCCCCGGGGCTAGTCCTCGGGAGTGACCCTATATATACTCTCCCAGGCGTCCCCCGTACCATGGGCCGCTGCATGCCGGCGCCCCGCACCACACTGCACCGCACCGCGCAGTCCCTGCCCCGCCTGGTCGTCCCGTGCACCGCCACGTACGCTGGCAGCACCCGACACTCTCGGTTGTAGCACCGCTCATCCGACGGGAGTGCATCCCCTCGGGGGGAGACCGCCATCCCGGTCGTGTGTCTCCGCGGTCCTACTGGTTGTCAGTCGGTGCGGTACCTGCAGGGACACCAGTCCATGTGGGCGCCGCCCCCGGGCGGGGGGGCGTAATCATCTGGCCCCCCGCCCCCGGCTCACTAAACTCCAGCACTCACAAGCGCATTGAGCGGTGCGTCCGACGCAACGGCACGTGGACACCGTCCGAACAGCACGCACGCAGAATCAGTCCCCCTGCTCACAAATCTCCGACCCTCACCAATCTCTCGCGGCGCCCGCCTTCAGGGGCAGCCCACATGCGAGGCGGGTACCCCCAATCTGTCAGGCACCGGGCTTGGACCACGGCCTCTCCTGGGGGCGGCCTACCGACAGAAAGCAGGGCTGCCGCTTTGCAGCGGACGGTACGATGCGCAGAGACAGTGGGAAGGCCGCTTCTGGTGACACGCGGCGCGCTCTACACACCCCACTCCACAACGACCCCCCCATGAAGAGGCCCGCAGCAGCGCTTCGCTCATGAACAGACCAGCACCAGTTAAATATTCAAGAACATGCCTCTCAAAGCCTCTCAGAGCATGTTCTTCTCAAGTACGCTTAACTGCTTCTGTCGAGAGCTGCAGGAATCGTCGTTTCCAGCCTGTAGAACGCACTCGACCGCGTTTTCGACCCCGTTGAGCGCGATCCATAGCTGGAAACCATACAAACGTCCCTCGCAAACGATGTGGACACTTGCTCGAAAAAGAAAAGACATGAGCGACATTGCCCAAGGCTTGCGGACATGTTCATATCAAGAACGTACAGCACAACGTCCTGTATCGTTGTGACGGTCCCGTTCTTTTGGGCACAGCATCTGGTTCTCAAGTACTCCCGCGACGTGCACCGGCCTCAGGAAAAATTAAAAGGGGCTCTGGGGTGTGGGTTGTTTGCCAATGTTGAGTAGTACCCTGCACTAAAGTCCAGGGAATTCTTTCTACACTTAACCCACAAGAATCTGTGCAGTCAGAACCGGGGCCGTGAGGCGTGCGTGCTTTACACCATTCGATGCGTCTTGACTAGGCTCGTACTTCACGCCCCCAAACCCACGCCTAGTCAAGGCTGCTCTTCTGGGTCTGAGCAGTACACTGCATCAATGAAAGCTGAGATGCAACGTGCTGAAATTCTAGTGGTCGAAAAGAAATTGGGTCGCGTGGGTCGCGACCCCATTACGCACCCCTGTTAGTGGCTTGTCTGAGGGGGGTCGTTGTCGCCGCTGCATCAGCTGCGGTCAGACGCGATCCGGGGCGGATCACGTGTTTCCCGCGCCTCGTCTTGCAGGCGACTTGAGTATTGCTTTCCTCTGCAAACGCTGCGGGGGTTGCCGTCCTTTTCACGTGGGGCGCAGTATGGCGCATGACGATGAAGAGCGGATTTACGTTTATTTATTGCTTGACGAATGCTCCAAGCCCCGGTTGAAGGGGGGGAGGAGGGATATACACGGCATTTGGCGCACACAGTGAAGAGCAGAGAGGGACTCATCGGTTCCAAGTGGAAGCGTTCTCTTTGCCCGCCGTCCTTGCCGCACTTAACTGTCACTTGTGCATTCTTTGTGTCTTCATCTGTACAGGTCAACCACCGTATATGTACGTCAGGTATTCAACGAAAACGTATGGGCCCACATGCTCCCCATATGTCGATCTGGGTGAGTTCGGGTAGGTGAGTCATAATCTGCAGGAAAACACAGGTTTTAACCACTCGCGCTGCTTCTTTACTCGTGCACTCACACGTGTAGTAGTCGTACAGAAACCGGCAGCTACCTTTCTTTTTGTGTGCCAACCCTGTTGCGCGGTGCACATGCGAGCGCTGTCCTCGTTGAGAGCTATCAAACGCACCAACGAAAGGTCCGAAGACATAAAGACAGCCAGAGTTATTCACTTTTCCCTCTCCGAGTCATCGTACACCCGGCTACGAAAATGGTGCGAGGCGTTGTGCCCGGTTGGAGCCACGTTTTCAGAGTCTCAAGCTATGTCCATCTGGGTGTGTTCGGGTAGGTGAGTCATAATCTGAAGGAAAAAACAAGTTTTGAATGCCCGCAGCGCTCTGGTGAGCCTGGGGTGGCAATTGTCGTTGTTGTGTGTTCCAGGCCTACTGCGCTTTTCTGCTGTTGCTTGCATGCGTGGGCCCCCTTGCTGGAAAAGAGATGCTTACTCCTTCATATTGTGTTGCATGCAGAGCGAAGCACGTTTGTACGGTCTCACTTCTGTCCGAGCGCCTCATATGCACGGTTGCGGGGTGACCGGGGCCGTCCGGAAGCGGCTCGGGTCGGTCCCGAATTGGACAAGAAAAGCTCGAAACTACCATTTCTGTGTGTGCCGAGACGGTCAGGCAGAGCTGGTGTCCACGTCCACGTGGTATTCCGTCGTGAAATACGGGTGCCTGAGCCAAAGGCTGTCCGGACAGGCTGGCATCATTTAACGTGACCAATGAGCTCTCGTATTTGAACGAAGAGCCAACCCGGCACTTCAGATCGCTTGAAAACCCAGAAGAGGACTCGCACCCGCTGTTAACTAGGCGTGAACCCGGGGCGTGTGAGCGTTTCACGCTCGAGCACGGCCGATCACGCTCTAATCACGCCCTTTTCGGGGCGTGAACACACAAAGGTGGAACCCATTGTCCATCGAATCTAATTTCTCCGTGATTATGTGGCACCCCTTCTGTATGGGCGGCGATCATTGTGACCTGCTCCAGGGCAGCATTGAGCGATTCTATCACAGACCGAAGGTTGCCTTGGCATCCTTTAAAGACCACTCTGTGTCAAACAGGTTAAAGAGGAGGACGCATCCCCCGTCGTGGCCGGCCAACATGTAGATGACCTTAACCGTACGTCTCTGGGAGGGCGGCGGCTGCCACTGAAAAGTCCAGCAACGGTGGCCGAGGCTGCCGCTAACCTAAGAGAAGCGGCCCTGGATACGATCACGGGCACGTCTGCGGAGGCCGTGGCCATAGCCGCCGCCGCCGTGGGAATTGCAGCCGCCACCGTAGCGGCGGCCACCTTGGACACGGCCATCACAATACAACCATTGATGGTCGCCAGCGCGGCCTGAATGGCGCCATGCAACCCTCCCTAGTCGTGGCCGTTTCGGAAAAAGAGCGAGGCCGTGGCGGGTCCCGCTGCTGAACGCGTGAAATCCTGCGGCTGTGCTGGTGTCGGGACCACGCGTTTGGGGGTGAAGCGCCAGTCGAGCCACTTGCAAGCCTCCGCGCTCAGTTCCGGCGCCGCGGTTGCCACGGCGGTCACCGGCGCCGCAACGTACTGCGGCGGGGCAGCATCGGCAGCATCGGTTGCAGATGCTTGTACAGAGGCCACACGATGTACAGCGACCGTCTGCGCCGCTGCCGCCGGCGGGGCGGCGGGCTTGACCGGTGCCGCGGGTCCAGCCTTGTTGGCTGGCTGTGCAGCCACAGACTCAGCAGGCCCCGCGGCAATCGCCACCGCGACCGCCGCCGCATCGCAAACAACATTAGCAGCCGCCCACGCTGCGTCTGGAGGCACACCGTGGCGGCCTGTAGAATACACGCACATCCACGTGACAGCCACAGTCGCAAAAGCTGCCGTCGCAGCCGCAGCCACTGACGAAGACCATATGGGAGGTGTACTGTACCAACCGTGAAGAGAGCGTACCCCATAATGTTTGGGGCGTTTCGAGGACCGGAGAGGCTACCGTCTTGGGGAGAACCAGGGCTGTGAGACCCGCCAGGACACGTGGCGAATCAAATGTACTCGGAAGGGGCAACGGTTGACGGGGAAGGCCCCGTCTACGACGATGGGGGCGACGACGGCGGGCACTAGGGATGTCGATGGGTGTGACAACGGTGGAAAAGGTCGGGAGGGGTCACAAGGGAAAAGGTTGTCTTTGAATCTGAGGCTTCCCCTCTCGATCCCTCCAACGGAGCTCCGTTAGCTTGACTACATACTCTCGCTGGGGCACCTAAGGTGTCCCAGAACATGCATGCGCTCGTCTCCACACGGTGCGGCACCATAAGGGCCAAAAAGAAAGGGAGACGGGCGTGTGCCGCCACGACACACGGCACCAAATGGCTCAGATACGAAGCGAGACGGGCGTTTGATGCCAAAACGCGGCACTAAATGGCTCAGAAAGGCAGGTAAAGAAACGTGAGGAAGCAGGCGGCTCTCGATACGAAAGCCGAGAACAGAGCTCATTTCCCATTGGATAGTGCGGCGCTCTACAGCCCCAATAGCAAGGCATAACCGACCCAGCCCTGCTGGCCCCGGATCGTAGGAACGGATTGTCAGGGGCGCTGAAAATGATGTCGCGTCCCCATAGTGTGGGATTAATGACGTTGGTTAACTAACCAGTAAGTAGCGTCCGACCGTACACGCACGATAAAGCGAACACTATCGCCTTAGAGGCGAGGAAGAAAAACCTTTGTTCGTGCAACATCCGAAGGGGAGCCGGGGGTGCCGACGACGGCGAACCCCGGTCCCATGGTGCTTTTATTATCAGACGGTAAAGGGGCGGGGTC
>ENA-ORXR01004788-ORXR01004788.1-marine-metagenome-genome-assembly--contig:-NODE-4788-length-11125-cov-3.946235_pt1 | contig 11125 bp, 10 predicted proteins | sample MGYA00237866_ERZ511479 | MGnify/ENA metagenome assembly ERZ511479 | reverse complement strand
TGTCGGCGCTCGCGCCGACCCGGGAAACATCAAGAGGCGAGTGTCGGCAGTATGCCGACCCGGGAAACATCAAGAGGTGAGTGTCGGTATCAAGAGTTGCGTCAAAATCCCCGATCCAACGACGAGCGTTGGACGGGCCCCCTTACGGGGAATTTCAGCAAGAGGCGAGTGTCGGCGCTCGCGCCGACCCGGGAAACAAAATGTGCGGCGGTCCCGCAAAATCCGTGTGCGCGTGTAAACCCCCGTGAACCAAGTTTAAGGTGGGCGTCGGAATTAACCAGACCACGGCCTGGACAGAGCCAACTCCCGTTTGGGTGTTTAAGGTCCCTGGGATAAATGCCCATCACGAAACCCGCAGTAGCCGCCTGAATGCTATGTGGGCGCGAGTGGCGTAGAGTGCAAGCGTTAAAGCGCAGGCAAGTGAGTAATTAGTCCTCGCTGCGTAGTCCAGCGGCCAATTTTTCAATTTGCTCAGCGGCGCTGGCGAGGGCATTAATCGCGTCGCTTTCTTGGCGCTGCGCGGTCTTAGTGGCCGTTGCAGCGTCTTTTCGCATCTGCTCTGTCATAGCCGCCGCTTGACCTTCCAAATCGGTTCGCATTTCTGCGATTTCATCCGACATGGTAATGCCGGCCATAACGAGTAAGCGCACATCACCGATCTGCCCGAATTGATCGGCCAGCGCTTTGACGCGGGCGTCCAGATCATTGCCTAGGCGCGTTAAGCGGTCTTCTTCGCCTTCATCGCATCCCAGCGCATATTTGCGTCCGTTAATTTCTAAATTGACTTTGGCCATTGCGCCCGTTCCTTGCCCATTAAGTCTTGTTGAGGGCTGTTTTAACCTGTGAGATTACCATGTCCATTTCTTTCATGGTTTCTTCGGCCAGTTCAGTAAATTCCGCTTCTCGGGATTTAAGCTGCGCAGCATGGTTTTCCGCTTCGGATTGGGCCTGTTTTGCAGCCTTTGTTTCCGCTAAAGCTGTATCAAGTTCAGATGATAGTTTCTGGCGATCTTCCTCAAGACGCGTCTGTCCAACAGCGCCCGCTTCAAGCTCTTGAAGGCGCTGACTGATCGGCGTTAATGACGCTGATAAGCTTGCAACAGCGCGTTGCAGGCGGCTAGCGGCGTCTTTGACGCTAATGGGATTCTCGCCCCCAATGTTCGAATCTTCGGTCATAATGCCATAGATATGGCGTAATTCGTCAATTTCTCCAAGCCCTGATTCTGTTGGCGAGTTTGAGCCTCAACTGAAGAAAGTTTCGAAGACAGCGCTGTCATCTAAGAATTAGGCAATTCTTACCCTATCGGGCATAAACAAGCCGCGTTAAGGGGCGCGGATACGGCATGAGGCTTGCACCTCAGAGACTCTAAACCCAGTATAAGGTTGAGATGGATGACAGTTCGAATTGGAATTAATGGTTTTGGCCGAATTGGGCGCCTTGTCGTTCGGGCCATCGCGGAGCAGGGCCGCAAAGACGTTAAAGTCGTTGCAATTAACAGTCCCGGCGCAATTGAAACGCAGGCCCATCTCCTACGATATGACTCAGTTCATGGCGTGTTTTCCAAGACCGTGACCCACGATACAAAATCAATAACAATTGATGATCACAAAATCCGCGTCACGCATGAGCGTAACCCGGCCGCGATTGACTGGGGCGTTTTAGGCGTTGATGTGGTGATGGAATGCACCGGTATTTTCCGTGACAAAGAGAGCGCCGGAAAACATATGCTGGGCGGGGCTAAAAAGGTCTTGATTTCCGCGCCGGGTAAGAAGGTTGATAACACTATCGTCTACGGCGTTAACCACGACCAACTTAAAAGCAGTGACACAGTGGTCTCATGTGCGTCCTGCACCACGAATTGTCTCGCTCCAATCGCCAAAGTGTTGATTGAGAGTTGCGGCATTCGCAGCGGCTTCATGACAACAGTCCACAGCTATACCCAAGATCAACGCATTTTGGACAATAGTCACAAAGATCTATACCGCGCCCGCGCCGCCGCGCAGAATATGATTCCAACATCAACAGGCGCGGCCAAAGCCGTTGGCATTGTCTTGCCGGAGTTGTCCGGCAAATTGGCGGGCTCTGCGGTGCGCGTTCCGACAGCCAATGTGTCTATGATTGATTTGTCGATTATCCCTGAGAATAATACGACGATCACCCAGATTAACGCAGCGATGAAGGCGGCCTCTGAGGGGCCAATGAAGGGCGTCTTGCGCTACACCGAAGAAGCGCTTGTCAGCTCTGACCTTAATCACGATCCGCATAGCGCGATTTTCGCCGCGCCGTTGACCGATGTGCTTTATGGCGATTTGGCCAAGGTTGTGGCATGGTATGACAATGAATGGGGTTTTTCGAACCGCATGATTGACGTAGCGCGCGCAATGATGGAGGCCTAGGCAAATTTATTTGCCTTTGGAGATTTTATGAACTTTCGCCGCTTAGAAAATGCCAGCCTTGATAACAAGACGGCATTAGTTCGTGTGGATTTTAATGTCCCTGTTGGCGAAGGCGGCGGCATCACCGATGATACGCGTCTTCGCGTCGCTGTTCCGACGATACAGGCTTTGCAAAAGGCCGGCGCGAAAGTTGTTTTGTTCTCACATTTTGGTCGCCCCAAAGGCGAGGTTGATCCGGCTTTGTCGCTGGGATTCTTAACAGAGCCGCTGTCCCAACTTATTGGCGCTCCGGTTTCTTTTTGTAGCGAGCTAACGGGTCAGGCGGCGCGCGATGCAGTAAACGCCATGTCACCCGGTGATGTTTTGCTGATGGAAAATACGCGTTTTCTACCCGGCGAAACGACGAATAATCCTAAATTATCTGCTGAGGTCGGCACGCTGGGTGATGTCTTTATTCATGACGCCTTTAGCGCGGCGCACCGCGCGCATATGAGCTCGAGCGGTCTTGCGGATCACTTGCCATCCTACGCTGGACTGGCGATGGAGCGCGAGCTTGATCATCTGTCTCAAGCTTTAGAGCATCCGAAATCTCCGGTCATGGCCGTTGTCGGCGGTGCGAAAGTTTCGACCAAAATTGATCTGCTGCAAAACCTTGTCTCCAAGCTGGATATCTTGGTGATTGGCGGCGGCATGGCCAATACATTTTTAGCCGCCAAAGGCGTCAATGTCGGCGCGTCTCTCTGCGAGCATGACCTGACGGATATGGCACGCAAAATCATGGCCGCTGCGGCCAATGCCAGCTGCGAAATCATGCTCCCAATTGATGTGGTTGTCGCCAAAGAATTTAAAGCCCATCCCGAAAGCCGCGTTTGCACGCCGGACGCGGTGGGCTCTGATGAGATGATCCTCGACGCAGGTCCTGAGACGGTCAACGCTATCGCCGATGCGATGGACCGGGCAAAGACGCTAATTTGGAACGGGCCTCTAGGCGCATTTGAATTGCAGCCCTTTGATACGGCCACAGTCGAGGCCGCGCTTTATGGGGCGAAACGCACGCGCAAAGGCAAGCTTGTCAGCGTCGCGGGCGGGGGCGACACAGTTGCCGCCTTAAATCACGCGGGCGCATCAAATGATTTCACCTTTATTTCAACCGCCGGCGGGGCCTTCCTGGAATGGATGGAAGGCAAAGCCTTGCCGGGCGTTAAAGCTATATCAGACTAACTGGAGAATATTATGGACATTGCAGCATTACACGACGTGGCCGTCAAAATGGTTGAGCCCGGTAAAGGCATTCTCGCCGCCGATGAGTCGACCGGAACTATCGGCAAGCGTTTTGACAGCATTAAGACTGAAAGCACATTTGAGAAACGTCGCGATTGGCGCGAAATGCTGTTTCGGACTGATGAGGCGATGCAAAATCATATTTCGGGTGTCATTCTCTATGATGAAACCATTCGCCAAGATGCCGCAGATGGAACGTCTTTAGTAGATCTGATCACGAGCCAAGGCTCAATCCCCGGCATCAAAGTAGATATGGGTATCACGCCGCTGGCGGGGCGTCCCGGCGAGACAATTACGCAAGGCCTTGATGGTTTGCGCGAGCGTTTGGCAGAATATTACAAGCTTGGCGCGCGCTTTGCGAAATGGCGCGCCGTGATCGAGATTTCCCATCCCGATCAATATGTGGGCATGACGCCGACACTCGGCGGTAATAAGGCCAATACGCATGCGCTGGGCCGTTACGCCGCGCTCTGCCAAGAGGCCAATATTGTGCCGATTGTTGAGCCTGAGGTCCTGATGGGCGGCTATCACAGTGTTGAGCGGTGCCACGAAGTGACCGAGCAGGTTCTCAACTCGCTGTTCACCGAGCTTTATGAGCAAGGCGTGAAGCTGGAAGGCACGATCCTGAAACCCAATATGGTTGTTGCCGGTAAGAAATGCGCAACGCAGCCCAGCCGCGAAGAAATCGCCGAGCGCACGATCAAAGTCCTCAAAGATACTGTTCCGAGCGCTGTGCCCGGCATAGCCTTCCTTTCGGGTGGTCAGGACAATGAAGAAGCGACGCGCAACCTTGATATGATGAATAAAATCGGCGGTTTCCCGTGGAAACTAACTTATTCATATGGCCGGGCGCTTCAGCAAAGCGCGCTGCAAGCATGGAAGGGTAAAGCGGAGAATTATGATGCTGCGCAGGCTGCCTTTAACCACCGGGCGAAAATGAATGGCTTGGCCAGTAAGGGCGAATGGTCGACAGATATTGAAACAAGCGCGTAATACACTGCATGAATTTTGAAGATTGAAGCGGCTTAGGCCGCTTTTTTCTTGGAACAAAAGCTGTTTTCACCTATTTGCACGCCATAAGAGTCGAAAGGACTGATTATGAAACATGTACTGATTACAAGCGCACTGGGCGTAGCGATGATGCTGAGCGCGTGCGGCGGCAAAGACAAAACGACTATGGATGACGCGAAAGACGGGTCCGTAGAAATCATTGACGTTGAAACGACAGATGCTGTCGATAAGGCGGCCATAAGCGCTCCTACTCCTTCTGTGTTCACAGAAGAGGATATGGCCCAAGCCGCAAATTCCGCGCAAATGTGGATGAGCGCAAATGCACAGCGTGACGGCGTTGTTATAACTGCGACCGGCTTACAATATTCCATTAACGAGTCCGGAGACGGGGCAGCTATTCCGCCGCTAATGGGCCAGAAGGTCAAAGTTCACTACGAAGGCCGCCTGACAAATGGTGATGTTTTCGACAGCTCGATTGAAAGCGGTACGCCCGCTGTTTTCCCTGTTGGCGGGTTAATTCCCGGTTGGAATGAAGCGCTTCAAATGATGCGCCCAGGTGATATCTGGACCCTCTACATTCCTCCGGCTCTGGCTTATGGAGAGAAAGGCGTCCCTAATCGCAGCGGTTCGGGATATCTTATTCCGCCAAATTCACCTTTGATTTTCCGCTTGGAATTAATCGAAACTGACCCGAAATAGAACGGTATTTGAAACAAAGAAAAAGCCCCGCCAATAGCGGGGCTTTTTTATAAATGGATTATAATGTTGCTTAGTTAGTCAGACGCAGATCAACGAGGCTTGTCGTGATTGATCCGAACGCGTCGTAAAGTGACGCTGAGTCTGTGGCGTTGAAATACATATCGGGATTGCTGGCACAGCCGCGCATCATGTTTTGCGTATTTGTATCCGTGACTTCATAAGCAATCGTGTAAACTTGGATGCCGTCGCCTTTAACGCGGCTACACATCTCCTCAGTTACGTCATTTGCATCAACAATATCCGTACCATTATGGGCTGTACCGTTTTTCGACTTTGTATTCGCGCCATCCGTCATGATGACCATATATTTTTCCTGATTGGCGCCGCCGCTTGCCGTTTGCGTAAAGGGCGAGCTTGAATTCAGCGTTCTCCAGCCCCAGGCAATGCCTGATGGAATATAGGTCCAGCCGGATGTCGACATGCTGTCAATTTTTGCGCGGACAGCTGTAAAATCATTGGTGAGCGGAATCATTTCCTCGCCACAATTTTCATTTAAAGCAGGGGGCATCTTGCGGCCGCCATATGGAGCGCGTGTGTGATAAGGCGCAAGGCGGGAGCCGACACAGCCATTCCACGTATTTCCTGCTGCAACGCCGCTGGCAATTGCGCCCGTATCGACCCAATTTGCCGTCCTGTTTGACGTGCCGATATTTACATAAGTTGAAAAAGGCACGACAGAAACTTCGATGCCGCCGGCCGATACAGCTTCGAGTTGGTCAATTAAGCCATTAGCCGCCGTTTTAAGCGTTTGCATCTTTGTGCCGCCGCCGCTCGCTGCGCCGCCCATGGAGCCTGTGCGGTCCAGAACCAAGGCAAGTTTAAACTCACGAACTTGATAGGTTGTTTGGCTTGATGTGCGAACATCGACATTATCTTTGCCAAAAAGGTGCATCATAAAGGTTGAAGTCGGGCGAACCGCTTGAATGGTGTAAACGTCTCCAACTTTTGTGACGCTTTCTACGGTGACCGGCTGCAAGTCAGGGCGCGCATCAAAAAAGCTTTGCGCTAGTGCAAGTCTATCGGCATCGGAGCTCAATTGAGCTTTTGCGATGGCGAGTGAGGCATTATCCGTAACGGACTGCATTTTTGTCTCAATGCGGTTTACATTTGAAACATCGATCGCAAATGCGCCTGCACCGAGCATAGCAACTAAAGCGACCGTAAAGATGGCGGCTGTGCTGCCCTCTTGGTTGCGTTTAAATCGTTTCGTAAAGTTTAAAGCGTTGGCAAGCATCGGTTAACTCCATTTCGTCCCATTGCGGGATGTTATGAAGCTGACGTTGCGATGGCCGTGCCAAGTCGGCCAAGGTGTCCCTGTTTGGCGCGCTTGGCTCCAAACAGGGTTAACAGAGGATTACTATTTCTCTTCCGGTAGGATTTGAACGCGGTAAGCCTTGGACTCATCGAAGATTTCTTTGGCTAAGGGCTTAATGTCTTCAAGCGTCATAGAGCTGTAAACCTCTTTGCGCGTGCGGGCATTGTCCAAATCTTGCTCATCCGTTTGAGCCTGCGCGATCACGCCGCCCCAATAGGCGTTAGACTCCTCTGACTCTTCAATGCCTTCAATAAGGGGCTTCATCGTGCGGTCAAAGTCATCTTGGCTGATATTGCCTGCGGCAAAGTCTGCGGCGATCTCGTCAATACGCGTATACATGCGGCCGACATCTTCAGGTTCCAAGTCAAGGGATACGCCGACATAGCCGTAACCCGGATAGGTTTCAGGGGAGTATCTAAACGCTCGCGGAGAATAGCTCGCGGCGTCTTCTTCGCGAATAATATCAATCAAACGATTGGAGAAGATACGCTCCAGCACGCCAATGCGGCGAGAACGCATGACGTCCGTCCCATCGGGCGCAGGCCAATAGATTTGCATGGCTGAGCGGTTCGGCTCCCCGGCATGGGTGAGCGTCACAGGCCTAGCTGTGGCGGCGGGGAAGGTCAGCTTACGCGCCTCAGGATAGTCCCGATTTGCGTCATTTCTCTCGGGCAGGGCGCCAAATGTCGCGCCGACTTCATCGATTGTTTTTTCGATATCGATATCGCCAATGATTGAGATTTCAATCGCGCCGTTTTGCATTTGCGGATCCATCCACGCTTTGACCTGCGCCTCATCAATGGCCAGCATGGAGGCTTCGGAGGGTATGCCAAAGCGCTTGTCGCCATTGCGTATAAGTCGGGGAACATCGCGCTGCGAAACGCCGCCCGGCGTGCTGTCCAGTGTTGGATACCAGCTTTTGATGCGCTTATCGAAGCTGGCTTTAGCTTCGGGCCGGTAACCCGGAGCCGTCAGATAGGCGGCCATGGCGTTAAGTTGATCGCGAAGATCATCCGGCACAGTGCCTCCGGTCATGTAAAATGTCTCGCTGGACGTCCCAAAGCGCACGCCGACGACCTTGCCGGCGAAAATACGTTTCAGATCATCCGCGCTATGCGCCTCTAGGCCGCCTGCGCTGATGACAAAATCCGAGAATTCCTGAACATGGATATTATCTTGCGGCAGAGACAGAAATCCCTCGCCGAAGCTAACCATGATGCGGATAGAGCCTTCTTCGAAATCTGTTTTCTTCAAATTCAGACGGACATTATTCTCAAATTTGACGCGGTGGATATCAAGGTCTTCGACGTGATCGCGAGAGGCGATTTTTCCGGGCGTGCCCCAATCCGTATAGGCAAATTCTGCGGTTTCTGATACCTCAGGAGCGGTCACCTCTACGGCTTTGCTCTTGTCATAGGCGGCCAGAATTGTGGCTTCGTGATCAGCGACCTCTTCGGAGCTTTGTAAGTAAAGGAGCGGCTCCTCAAGAATGCCGTCCCATTTCTCGCTCCACGCCTTAAACACGGCGTCCGGCGTGATGTCACCTGCATAGCTTTCAAAACGCTCCAGAGAGCTTTGCGGGGTCGTGAATACGCGCTCGCCGCTAAATGCGCCAACGATCTGCGATGCCAGGCCCGGCGTGCGGCGCGTTCCTGCTGTCTGGACAGAGACTTCCAGCCCTTTGCGGTAATTGGCGAGCTGTTCGTCCAGCTCGTCTTGGGTAAAGCCATATTTCAGCGCGCGGCGCAGTTCCTGCTCAGCGACGGATAAGCCGTCCGCCCAATTTTCAGGGTTCGTCGAAATAGAGATCGACGCAATTTCGCCTGCGCCGTAAAGCTCTGATGTACTTGCCCCGCCGCCAATGAATTTGGCCTCCGGCTTTTGCGCCAGCGTCGCAATGCGGCGATTGACCATGCTATTTCCAAAACTGATGAGTAGACCCTCTTTGCGTTGCTCCAAACTGTCTTGTTTCTCTTCAACAGGGCCCATCTTCGCGATAGTGACGCTTGTCCGGATCTCGGGATCGGCGAAGTATCCGACGCGCTGCGTGCTTTTGCTCACGCTTCCGGCGTCTAATTTGGGCAGAGCCTCGCCCTCAGCTTGCCAGTCACTGAATTTTGCTTTGATTTTCGCTTCGACCTCGGCCGCATCAAAGTCGCCGACCAGAACCAGAAAGGCATTTTCAGGGCGATAATAGCCTTCGTAATATTTGCGGAACTGATCGCTCTTTATGCTGTCCAAATCTTCGGTCTCGCCAATTGGCAGACGGGAGGGAATACGGCTCTCGCCAAGATAAAACTCCAAATTGGCGATTTGCGCACGATATCCGGGGCTATCACGGCCCCGCTTTTCTGATTTGACCACGCCCCGCTCACGGTCAATGGCGTCATCATCAAGGGTTAAGCGGTCTGCCGTTTCGCGCATGATATTTAGCGTGACGTCAAACATTTCGTCCGTCGTGGAGGGCAGCTCCAGCATATAAACCGTCTCGTCAAAGCTGGTATAGGCATTGGTATCTGCGCCAAAGGCCAGACCGTAACGCTCAAGCGTTTTCGTCATTTCACCCTCTGGCATATTCTCTGAGCCGTTAAAGGCCATGTGCTCAAGGAAGTGAGCAAGGCCCTGAATCTCGTCGGTCTCGTTGAGTGATCCCGTGTCAAAACGCAGGCGCATAGAGGCCGTGTTGCTGGGCGTGTCATTGACCATAATGGCGTAGCGCATACCGTTCTCAAGCTTGCCGTAAATGACGCTTTCATCTGCGCTTAAGTCACTGATTTCTTGAGCGAAATCATAATTTTCAGGTATGCTCGTTTTTGAGCACCCGGCCAGTGCAATCAGCGAAGCGCCGGCGAGTAAAACTACAGTCTTTTTTAAGGTCGATGTCACACATGTCTCCAAGTTATGATGGCGCCGCTAAATCCAGCGGCGTGTTGTTAATTTGTAATCCAGATAGGCTTGCCCGAAGCGGCGCGCCAGATAGGCTTCTTCTTTTTTAATGACGCGGAAATGTAAAATGAGCGCGGTGACAGGCACAGCCAAAAGCGCCAGCGGCGCGTTAAGCCCAAAGGCAATCCCGGCCTGAGCAATTAAAAACGCCAAATAAATCGGGTTGCGCGAGAGGTGAAATATCCCGCCTGTCATCAAATGACTGTTCGGGACATGAGGCAGTATCGTGGTCTTGTGCCGCCGAAAGGATAAAAAGCACCATATTATAATGAGCGCGGACAGGATGAGCAGTATAAGGCTAAGTCCATCCCAAAACCGGTTTGTCCAAGCAAATCCATATCCCAGCTTCTCGTTAATATAGAGGCCCGCCAGCAGCCAAAAGGCCGCTGTGAAGGGCGGGGGCAATTTGACGCCGGGATGGTCGGTGGAATCGTCTGTCATTATGATAGTTTGTTACACTCTATATATAGAGTGTACCGATGTGGCATAAATGCAGGCGGGCTCAAAGCGCAAATTTAATGTTTGGGAAACGCTTTGTTCATGCCCCGTTATGATTGGGTTTGCTCTAAAGCTTTCATTAACTTTAATACAGAGTCGCGCTTGTGAATCCGCGTGACTTGGCCTTAAAGCGCGTTTTGTTACGGGGTATGTCATGTCAATGTCGAAGGATGGATGGAGCGCTGAGCCTGTGCAGCTCATAGCCTTTGACTTTGACGGCACAATTACCACCAAAGATACATTTGCCCTCTTTTTGCGCTATTATGCGGGAACGCCGCGTTGGGCGCTTAATATAATCACACTCCTGCCCAGCTTTGCGGCCTATGGTCTTCGCATTATAGATCGTAGCGCTGTTAAGCGCCACGTGGTGCGCCGGTTTTTTAAAGGTCGTAGCGAAGCGCAAATGCTCGCCCGTGCTGCAGATTTTGCCCGCGACGTGATCCCGGGTCTTATTCGCCCCGAGGCGATTGCAGAAGTAAAAGCTAAACTTGCCCGCGGCGAGGCCGTCAGTCTCGTCTCAGCCTCAATCAACCCATATTTAGATGTGTGGGCAGAATCAGTTGGCGTTCCAAAAGTCATCGCCACCCGCCTTCAGAGCGAATCCGGAGTGCTGACGGGAGAGCTTGATGGCGTGAATTGTTGGGGCGAGGGCAAATTGTCCGCAATTAAGGCGGAAATGGGGCGAAAAAAATATGAGATTGCGGAAGCTTACGGTGATTCAGAGGGAGATAAGCCCATGTTAATCGCCGCAAGGGTGTCTTTTTACAGACCTTTTCGCGTCTAAGAGTTTTTGAGGTTGATATCGGTATTTAATACAGTATTAACCCAATTAAGCCCTAGCCTTTGTGTTAACATTTGGTTAGGTTCTATGTCTATGCGTGCGTGGGAGGTCTGCGTACGTGAATTTTGTAACGAGAG
>ENA-ORXR01004786-ORXR01004786.1-marine-metagenome-genome-assembly--contig:-NODE-4786-length-11131-cov-10.925095_pt1 | contig 11131 bp, 9 predicted proteins | sample MGYA00237866_ERZ511479 | MGnify/ENA metagenome assembly ERZ511479 | reverse complement strand
TGGGGGCGTCGTTAGCCTTCAGAAGGGCGCTGTTAGGGCGCCATTAGGGCGCGGTTACGCCCCACGCCCCTCACATAAGGGCGCTACACCGTGCTTTCTGAAAGATTCTCGGAAAAAAAATGGCGTTGTCAGGAATAAGATAATGAGCTCTTCACAGGATAGTTGCCAATGCATGGTGTATCAAACCAAAACTCGCTCCCAAACAGGCCACCAATTTGGCTTCGCTTGATTAGAGAATCGTTCCTGAATAGTACAGCGAGCAGCTCACAGGTCCTTCTTGGTCCGGTCCACGCTCGCTCTGGAACTGTTCTCAGAACTGCTGCTTCGAACGATCCTGAGAATCATTCTGAGTCGTGTTTTCAAATTTTCGAGGGCCTTCCCCAGAAATGGCCTCTTGTCGGGGTTCTCGACTCTCCCAGGCAATCCTCAAGCTCGACCGGCAGATGCGCACAGGGATGGCAACGGCAGTGACCGTACGGCAGCATCGGCTGCATTACAAAGTGAGGAGGCCGGGGAGCCTGTCACATATTGCGTGACGTGGCCCATGTCTGTCTTAAGGGCTCACTGGAGAGGACAATACAGAGTCGACAGATGGAGCCAGTTGTACGCCGTATCCGAGTGCTCGGCAGAGTCCACTCCTCTGCACACAAGCAGCCATCTCAAGAGCCCCTATATCGAGATCAAAGAAGAGCACTTCATGAAAGCGTGACCCAAGAGTTCGTCACCTCCTCGAGTCCAGACGCGCCGATGTCTCGGCAGTTATTGGCAGGAGGCTCGTGCCGACGACTTTCCGAGGCAGTTTCTCTTACTTGGCAAAGTCCAACAACTGGCATCTTCATCAATTTGGGATATTGAACTCAATCTCGTGATACAGAAAGAAGCTCAGCTTCCTCGCAGCAGTCACGCGCGTAGCACAGCGGGCCCCTCAGCAGCTTCAGAATCTCAGCAAATGTACAGGTCCTGTCCGAGACAATCGTAGTTCGAGTCCGTGCACAACCGGCTCCCCTGCGCAGCCTGGCTCCCTTCATGAAAGCGGCTGTGCTCACAACGTCTCTACCACAAGATGAGAAATCCGGCGAGGAAAGCACTGCATCAGTTCAAGATGTGGAAGAGTTGGCGAGATATTCCATCTTTTTCGCCTGGGACACCTCTGGGACAGTTCCCAGGACTGTTCCCAGAACGATTCTCAGAACGATTCTCAGAGCGGCCCCGGAAATTGTTCTGTAGTTGCCCACATCGCAATTAATCCAGCCGGACGTGCCACATTGCTGTCGAAACTTTCTTTTTATTTTCCTGTGCGCTCGTCAAACACAGAATCATCTGTTTCCGAGGTTCATTGCCAGGGAATACACATTGCTCTTGGCGGACTAACCTTCGGTTGATTCTCTTTTGCCCACTGGATAGTTTATACAACGAAACTTGGGCACGACCTCTGTTCGATACACGGAGGACTACGATAGAAATGGACGCTCTTGGCGATGAAGGATTATTCTAGGAACGTCGCAACAAAGCATGGTGCGGCGCTCCGCCTTGAGGACCGCCTGGTACACCTTGCCGGTCGTGGTGTTGTTGGACCGGTTGAGAGTCACGTCGAGGAAGCGTTCATAGTTGCCCGAATCCAGATCCACCTCCCCGCCATCGTCGGGCACAAACACCTGCCCGTGCTCAAAGGGGGACATGGTGCCCGCGTCGCAGTTGAGGTACGGGTCGACCTTGACCGCCGTCATCCGCCAGCCGTACGCTTTGAGGAGCACGCCAATGGAGGAGGCGGTGAGGCCTTTGCCAGTGCCAGAGATGACCCCGCCCGAGCTGAGCGCGTACTTGACATTGGCGCTGCCGCTGCCGCCGCCGCTGCCGCCATGGCCGGGGCCCCGAATGAACGAGTCCATCCTGACGCCCCAGAAGCAGGAGGGGGGGGGGGCAGAGTCAGAGGAAAAGGGGGGTAGAAGAGACGGCCGGGTGCAGACACGGGGGACGAGGGCGAGGGAACGGGGCCGCGGGTGCCGCCGAGCGCGGCGCCGAGAGTGCAAGTCGCACGGCTTCCGCGCAGTGGCCGCGTTTGCCCGCAGAGCCGGCGGCCGGCGGCAGCCCGCGGCCTGCTCCATTTTCGGAGCAGGGAAGCACCGCGGCGACGACGAGCAGGGGCGCTACTTTTTGAAACCATCATCCCTAGAGCCGCGCTCCCGCCAAAAGATGCATGCAGTCCGTACTGCGGGCGCGTTAGCGAAGATGCTCTGGCCTTAGTTTTGCTAACCAACAGGAAGTAAGTGCGTTCAGGCAAATCAAGGCAGTGTCCAGCCCTCGGCAAAACGTGCGAGTGGGCTTTGTTTTTCTTTCTCTTCTGGACGGAGACTAGAATTTGGCCCTTGTCACGAGTAAAAGTGAGAGCACTGCGCAGCACGCACGATCGACGCCTCCACCACGCCGCCCACGCTATTGCCTCCGCGCCGGACACAACGATGCCCCCCCGCCCCCCCCCCCCGGCAACGCTCGTGCGCTCCGCGGCCGCTGTGCTCGGCGCGGGCGCCGTTTTCGCCATTGCCTTTGCGCCGCGCGCGCCGCTCGCGCCGCCGCCGTCCCCCCCCTCGGGCGGCGGCGGCGGCGACGGTGGCGCCGATGCGGCGCCTTCGTCGCCGCTGAGCGCCATGATTGCCACCACCCGCACCGCCGAGCGGACAGAAAAGCTGGAAGCTGCGACCGCCGCTCTTGGTGCCATGATGACCCCGTCCGAGGCGGAGGAGGCGGCGGTGCCGACGGCGGCGTATCCCCCTAGAGAGGAGGGGGGGGCGGCGGCGGCCGCCGACAACCGGCAGCGGCGGCGAGAGATGATACAGGCACGACTGGGTACTCGACGGGGGGGGGGGAGCGCCTCGGGAAGAGGTGCTCAGAGTGAGCGTTACCACAACGGGGACGACTGATGGCGGGTGATGCAGAGCGAACCTCTTCACGTTGGGGATGACTCCAGGGGGGAAACAGAGAGATTGGGGGAAGATTCTGTTTGACGACACCTTGGGGAGGATGGACAGCCACAAGACAGTAGCGTGAGGGTGGGACTGAGGCGGGCGGTAGTCAGTTGGGCACCGTCTGGTGCGGTGAGCGTAGTCTTTCTCGCATCGCGCATTTCTACGGCCAGGTAAGTCTACAAGAATGGTGTGCATCGTGCGGTTAAACCGTTCTGTCTGCCTGTTGGTTCGCATATCGCTGTCTTCCCAATTTTGGCCGATCCCGTCGATGTCAAGAAGGGTGATCAACTGTGCGAAACTGTGTCTCAGCCATCCATTCAGCCGGATAAAGTGGATCCGCCAATGGGCAGTTGACCAAGACCCGGTCTTGACTTCGACCACATCGGCCAAAATTGGGAAGACAGCAATATATGACGGAGTGGTCACCCTGGGATCGGTACAGTGCAGGATGCAAATCTGACTCCAGCTGCAGGAGGGGAACTGGGGTCCGCCGTCCGTGAGCAGTCGATGCAGCGGACAATACGCAGCCACCCAAAAGTTCAGCTGTGTGCAAGACGGGGGACGGGGCCCCTTTCCAGTAGAGCACATGCTACCATCTGCTTGTTTTTGCCCACATCCAGTACGCTACCCATCCTCCTACGCACCAAACTGGTGCGTGGTAGTCGATCCAGTGAAGCAGGATCCCTGCACAATCAATCTGCACTAGCGACCATAGCCGGCACTCACATCCCACTCCGAGACCTGACTGTCTACGCCGACGAGGTCGCGATTCACTGACCGCAGGCGCTATCAGCCAGCCGCCGGACGTGGCGGGCGGCCGCGGCATGCCAGACAGCCCCCATGACGGACGCGGGCGCGTGCGGGGTAGCCATCCGGGCTGTCCGCCTCGGCCATCGCCCCATCGCACGGGGTGCGGTCGAGCGGACCGACAGTCCGCCCCATAATGCCGCACCGCCGAATGACAGGGTCGTCGCCGTCTACAATGTTGTCTCGACGTGCATAGCCGCGCTGGCGCAAAACGCACAGTCCAAGGCACAACGTGACGGGCTTTGCAGATGCCCCTCACCCCCACCCCCACCGGTCACACCGCGGTGCTCGGGTCCAACACGTCCCCATCCTCCCCTCCCGCGTCCACCCCCATCCCTCCACGCCGCAAGCGGTGCCGCAGCCCGGCCTCGTCCGCCGCCCCACCCGACGAGTCGCCGCCCAGCCACCGCACCCCGTCCCGTCCGTGTCCGACGCCGCCCTCGTCCCCCCATGGTACATCCGCGTCGGCAGCTGCCGACAATGTTGTCGAAGCCGCTGCCGCTGCCGTCATGGCCTCACTCGCTTGGAGCGTCATCAGCGGCTCCCGCCGCCCGCACTCGTCGGCCACCGACAGCGCGCGGAGCAGGCGCATCGGCAGAGAGTGCCACACCGCCCACTGCTCGAGGGGGAGGTGATGGAGCGCGAGAACGATGAGTGCCAAGGAGAGGAGGATAAGCACCTCGGCGGCGGTCAGGGATGTGCGGCCACCGGTCACCACCGACGCGATAGTGGGGTACGCCGCTGCTGCGGGGCGGGCGACGCCAGAGGCGGCGCCCGCGCACGGCCATATTCGACCCGTCGCCATAGGGGGATTGGTGACAGAACCGGGTCGTTGACCATGTGGCAGGGCGGTAGTCGGGTAAAAGCGTCGACGGGACGCGGGACGCCAAGGACGCAACAAGGAAGGGAAACGATGGGGGAGAGGGGGAAAACAGTACGATAGTGGTAGCGGCGCCGGGTGGAGGAGCACCGTCAGAGAGCCGCAAGGGTGATACGCTCTTCAGCCAACAGGCAACTGCCCGCAGCGCAGCAAACGAAGTAGCCAAACAGAGAGGGGCACCTCACAGCCAGAGCGTCCGGTACCGCACGCTGGCGCCTAACATTGGTTGGCGCACGTCCCCCAGAGCATGGCCCTCCACGTGCCACGCGACAGCCGCCCGGCACTTCCGCACCATCGCGCCGGACGGCCACTGAGCAATGGGCCTTGCTGGCCATCCTGACGCGTCGCGTGAGAGGACCTTGCTGTCCCCAGGGTGAGGTACAGAAGCGGGCTGCAACTGTAAGCTTCGACGAAATGGGCATTGTTTGCGGTCGGACATTGGTCGAAGACACCCGGGGATTGATCGGCGCCGTAGTGGCGCGACGCGACGCGCCACTACGGCGCCGGCGCGACGCGCCGACGTCGTATCGCTATTTTGGCGATACGACCTGACGTGTGGCAGTGTCACGGATATTGACTGCGGCTGCAGCGGTTGGTCGTCTTGGAGTATCATCGTGGCGACCTGCAACTGTATCAATCGCCGACGGCGGCGACGCGGCCTCTTTGGCGGCACCACGGCGGGCAGACGGAGCATGTGTGAGGCTCGTTGCGCGCGCCACGTCCCCGGGGGTCCGGCCCTGGCAGCTGCCTCGACCGCATCCCCGCCCCTCCCCCCATTCTTCATGCTTCAGAGGTGATTTATCGCCCCCTCCTGGCTTGGGGCGGCCATGCCACCGAACACGGCGATGGTGGTTGATGCCGCCGCCGCCTCGTCCTCTCCCCCCCCCAGCGTGGCGGTTGGTGTCGACGACCCCGTCGCTTCCGCCTTTGGGGTGGAGCCCGCCGAGGAGCTCGAGTGCCAGACGCCCTTTCGGTGGCCCCCCGACGGTGGCGCCCCCGCCCCCCATGACGAGGAGGAGTGGATGCGCAGCTTCCTTCGTCGGCTCGTCACGGCCTCCCACCGGGAGCCGGAGCTTCTCGCCCTCTACGCCCTGCGCAAACCCGACATGACCCGTCTTGTCGGGGCCGCCAAGGACACTTTTTGCCGCTCCCCCACCATCCTCGAAGTGCCCATCCTAGCGACCGGCCGTGTGCGCGTCGTGGGGGACCTCCATGGCAACTACCACGACCTGGTGCACGTGCTCGCCGTCGCCGGTCTCCCTGCCCCAGACAATGTGTATGTGTTTGCGGGCGACTATGTCGACCGCGGCAACTGGGGGGTAGAAGTCCTCTTGGCTCTTTTTGCACTCAAGGCGTGGCGTCCAGCGTCCGTGCACCTGCTGCGGGGCAACCACGAAACGTCGGGGTGTGTGGCGCGGTACGGCTTTGGGGTGGAGGCGGCGAGAAAGTATGGGGACAAGGCCATCGGGGGGTTCCTTGCCGCCTTTCGAGAGCTGCCCATCGCCGCCGTGGTCGTTTCGGCGCCTACGCCGGCAGCGGCGGCCGGCAACGGGGCGGGCGGCGGGGCGTCGGCGGCAGCGGCGGGGAGTTCTCCCTCCCGCCGTGGCGGCCGCGGCAAAGCCGCCCGCGGCGTCACCCGCCCCGTGCGGCGGGGCGCCGGCGGACGCGGCGCCGCTGCCCGCGGTGGGGCGGCGGCGACCGACGCTGCTGTGTCCGCCCTCCCCATTTGGGAGCGGCCGCTGGTGCCCGGTGAGCGACGGGTGTTGGTGCTCCACGGGGGCATTTGGCGGGACCGCCCGTCGCCACACGCGGCCGGCGGCGCCGCCGACCGGCGGGGCGCCCTCGGCTCCCTCGCGACGCTAGCGGCCACGCCCCGGCGGTCGGCCGACCCTGAAGGCGACGCCGTCGAAGACGCGCTGTGGTCCGACCCGGCGGGCGGCGACGGGGCCGCCGGCGGGGTGGCCGCCAACTCCCTCCGTGGCGCGGGCGTCTTTTATGGCGCCGGCGCGGCCGAGCGATGGCTCCGCGACAACCGCCTGGCGGGGCTCATCCGTGCGCACGAGGGGCCCGACATTCGGGAGACGCGCGCGGGGATGGCGGATATGCGGTGCGGGTGGGCGGTGGATATGGAGTGGCCGTCGGGTGCGTACGTGGCCACCGTCTTTTCGGCCGCGAATTATCTCGGGCGGGGCAACGACGCGGGCGTTGCGACGCTTGCGGGGCGGGCGGACCCGGCGGTGGCGGCGGCGGGTGGGGGGGGGGTCGGACTCCTGCCCGTCTTTGCGTCCTACCCGTCACGCGGGCGGCCCGAGGGGGAGGACTGGGCGTGCCCGCCGTCGGCCGAAGAGCGCCCATCGACGCCGCGGTTGTATGGGTGAGCAGGGGCGCCAATGGGGTGGGGCTTGCATGGCCGCCCAGCCGGGTACCGCCGACCCCGGCCAATCTCACCACAGCCGTCGCCGGCGCCGCGCGCCATTTGCAGTGCGGCGGCATGTGCGGCGTTGCGCGTGAAGAATGGCCAGCTACGCCACAGCTCGCCCGCGGGAGTGCGGTAGTCGGTCGAGGCGGCAGTGCTGCCATCGGCTCGGACGGCACCGCTGTGCAGGTCACGGTAGCAGGTGACGTCCGCATCTCGGCCGGGTGGCCATGCCGCGATGAGGTCTGGGGTCGTACCCCGCGTTGGTGGCAACGGGGACGGCGTCACCTGTCGGTCGTGGTCGTCTGCCCTCGGGTGACGCGCACGTCACCTGAGGGCAGACGACGACGCAGAGCAGTCGAGGTCTCTTCTCGGCGGCGTCCCAGCGCCGTCCTCAGTGTCGCCGCGGTCCGCTGGGCGCTGGCGGACAGCGATTGGAGAACCTCGCGCCTCGGCGGTCGCTGCGCGAGAGGAGTTGCCATCACGGTCATCGAGAGACCGCCTCCCCCACAGGAAGGACCTGGTCGAGACATCGCTGGACGTCCTCTCTCGGTACGACAAGACATTTACGACGCTTCAGGTGTTTGCCCCATCTGTGACCTCTCCATATTCCGACCGAATCTTTGTCCGCCTGTGACCGGGGTGCCGGTGCCGTCTCGTGAGGCTCATGGCGATCCGCCGATTCGATTGGCCATGCGGCCCGAGTCTGCTGATCACGCGCCTGCTTGCCAGTGTCCCGCAGGCCTTGTCAGCCGCTGCCGCGCTCCACGTCGGCCGCGCCTCGCCTGCCCGCGAGGTCTGCTGCACACGGCCGACGGCCCGCTTGGGGTCATGAGTGTTTGGTGAAAACCGTTTTCTGGCCGCGACCGTGCGCTGTCGGCACGCGGTACGCGACGCACAATCTCCCTCCCGGGCCGCGCCGCATCGCCGTGGCGACGGTTGGCGGCGGCAGCGGTGGTGGTGGCCGCGGCGGCGGCGGCGGCGGCGGCGGCGGCGGCGGGTGCGCTTCGCGTCCACAACCCTTCCAAGACGGCGTTTAGCGCCGCCGTCGGGGTCGCCACGGACGTCCCACCCCGCCCCCCGCACCAACACCGCCAGTCGCCCGCTCCGTCGGTCGCGTCCCCCACCGCTGCCCCCCCCACCGCCCTTGCCGGCGGCCACCATGCCTAAGGACGAGCAGCGCCTGGTGCCCGACGTTGCCGACGCTGCCGGCATGGCCTCCCGCCTCCCCGATCGGGAGCGGCGCCCCCCCGGCGGGGACGTGCGCGGTCAGGGCCTCTACGCCTTTGACGCGCCCGCGGGCGACGGGGCCGCCCCCTCCCCCGAAGGCCGCACCGTCCGCGGCGCGACGGGGCGGCTGGCCCGCCTCGGCGCAGGCGCCTACTCGGCGCTCCTCTCCCCGGCCTCGTCGGAGAACTCCATCCCCGACCGGGAGGCGCGGGCAGCTAAGGACTATGGCGCGACGGGGTGGGCGGAGGGCGTGGCACCGGCAGTGAGGGGCCCCGCCAAGGCGGGTGGGGTGCGGGCGAGCTTTTCCTTTTACGGCCTACCAAGCGTGCCGTCGCAGCTGACGCTCGCCGCCGCGGAGCGGGCGGCGCGGCGGGGTGACGGGAGCAGCGTGGATTGGACGTCCATTGCGGTTGTCTACCTGGTCGTTTTGACGTCAGAGGCTGCCCGCGGGCTCCTCCTCCCCACACAGTGGCCGTACTTGCAGTCTGTGGGAGGCTCCCAGTCTATGCTTGGGGTGCTCGTTGGCAGCTTTTCGCTCGGCCGTATGGCCGCGACCATCCCGCTCGGTGTGCTCAGTGACCGCCTGTCGATGCGCGCGGTGTTGGCGCTGAGCAGCGGACTACAAATTGTGGGGCACCTGGCGTACGGCTTGGTCGGGACACCGTGGACGCTTGTCGCCGCGAGGGTGGTGGTTGGCTTCGGGTCGGCAACGATGTCAGGTACGTTGGGGGATTAGAGTGGAGAGAAGCCGGTATGCTGCGAGGACGGGGTGAGGGCAACTGCTCTGGCACTGTGGTGTAGTGCATGTCCTCGGTTACTGCCGCTGTGCTGAGAGACTGACTGCCCTGGACGTTGCATGCGCCGCACGCCATCTGCGCTCTTGCTGCTCCCTGTGTGTGTTTGGCTGTTCTTCCCTTGCTCTCTTCACTGTGACTGGCTTCTCACTGCCCTTTGCTGTCGGCCCGCCCCAGTGTGCCGCTCGCACATTGCGCGGGCCATCCCCAAGCAAAAGCAGACCTACCACTTTGCGTACCTGTCGGGCCTGCAGTTTGTTGGCTTTGCTGTCCTCCCCGGCGTTGGCGGCCTGCTCAGCTACTTGCCTTCCAACCATGTGTTCAATACCTTCACTTACCCCGCATACGTGTTGATGCTCGTCAACGCCATTGCCATTGGCGTCCTGTACTTTTGCTACCTTGACCCGCCGGCGCAAGTGCGGCCGCGCGGGCCACGGCGGGACGCGTCGGCCTCGTCGTTGCCCAGCGACGCCCGCGCTCCCGTGGGGGCCCCCCCACTGGCGCCGCCGACGACCGGCGCCATCGCGGCGGTCGACCTCCCCGCCGCGGCGCCGGGCAGTTCGGGTGTGGCGTCACGGGCGGCCACCCCCGCGGACCTCATCGACTCGAGCAGCAGCGAGGGCGCGGATGGCTCGGAAGACGAGGGCCCGTCGGCCGACTCCCTCGCGCTCATCGTGTGCTTGCTCATCAACGTGACGTTCCGCGGGATGGTGGCGGAGCTCGAGACGGTCGTCACGCCCTTCCTCATGGACAATTACGGGGCGTCGATGGAGCGCGCGTCCTTTTTTGTGTCTGTCCTCGGCCTCTGTGGCTTGTTTGTCTACTTTGGCTTCAAGGCCATTGCCAAGCGCTTTTCGGACCGGGCGCTGGTGCTCGTCGGCTTGGCATTCTTGGTCGCTGGCGCTGCGCCGCTCTCCCTCCCGGCCGTCACCAATGCCCTCCCGGTCGGCGTGTACGTGGCGGTGATTGGGCTTATGTGGTCGCTCGCCTATCCCATTGGCCAAACCGCCGTCCTGTCGCTCTTCTCCAAGGTGCTTGCGGGCCTCCCCGCGGGGGGTTTCCTCGGCATCTTCTCGGCGACGGGCTCCCTCGCGCGTGTCTTTTTTGCCGTGCTGGCGGCGGCCACGTGGGAGGCTGCCGGGCGCAACGCCGTGTTTGCTGGCATTGTGCTCTACGCGATCGCAACGGCGGGGCTGGCGCTGCTGGTGTGGCGCCGGCTCGTGTCGCACGTGTAGAAAGACGCAGCGCCGAGCGGTGGGCTGGCGCAACGGCGGTCGCGCCGGCTGACGTGGGGCGGGGGGACACGCCCACGGCGGCGGCGGCAGCGGGTAGGAGGTGCAACCTAATCTAGTTTCGGGGGTGGTGTGACGGTGCCCTGCGCGGGCACCCCGACCGAGCGGGGCCGCTCGTCACGCGCACCCCATGCATGTACAAAAACAAAAAGAAGCTGCGAGCCGCTCTGTAGACCTATTAAAAAGACCTTGGCGGGCGCGCAGGGGCCGGGCCGCCCGCCCCTCACCCAAGCGCCCGAGACACGAGCTGGTCGGCCAACCCCGCGGTGCCGTCCGCCACCGGCCCGAGCCAGTGCCCGTCGCGGGCGGCGAGGGCGGCGAGCGACGCGCGCAACGCCGCCGCCGCCGCGCCGCCGCCACCGAGCGCGTCGCCCCCGAGACAGACGAGCGCCACGGAGCGGAGCGCCGGGTGCGCCGCCGCCGCCAACACCGTGGCGGCCCCGACCGACGCGGCGCCCGCCCCGTGGAGCTCCCGCAGGGCGGGCATGCACCCGCCGTCGGTCGGCGGCGGGGGGCGCGACTGGGGGGTCAGCGCCCGCGGGTCGACGGCGGGGCCACAGGGGTCCCCGTCCGCAACCGCCACGGCGGCCGCGGCGCCGTCCCCGCCGTGGCCACCGGCAAGGCCGCCGTCGCCGGGCGCGTCGGCATGGCCAACGGGGTCGTTTCCCCCGTCGGCACCGCCGCCGTCGGCGCCACCCCCGTTGCCGCCGCCGTTGCCGCCACCGTGGCCATGGCCGGGTCCCGCGTCA
>ENA-ORXR01004785-ORXR01004785.1-marine-metagenome-genome-assembly--contig:-NODE-4785-length-11132-cov-19.338218_pt1 | contig 11132 bp, 8 predicted proteins | sample MGYA00237866_ERZ511479 | MGnify/ENA metagenome assembly ERZ511479 | reverse complement strand
GCCCCCCCCCCCACTCGGCGGAGGGGCGGCGACCGCCGCCGCGGCGGTGGCCGCCGCCACCTCGTGGCGCCGCCGCCGGCGGCCCGCCCACCCGCCCACGCCCCCGCGGGCGGCCGTCCCCACCGGGGCCCCGCGGGGCCCCGGTGGGGGATTCAAAGATTCAAATTCGGAGCCAACGGCTCCCGTACTCTGATTGGTCCATCGCGGTTTCGCGAGGTTAAACGCGTGACATGTGCCACTTCATCCTGGCCTGAGATTGCTCCTTTGATCAATCTTTTATTTCGATGGTTACCCACAGATGGAAAATGGAACCTCTCGGAAGTCGATGGGCGCTCGTTGTCTCGGGCCCAGGGTTCTGAGCGTTGGAGTGTGTCACGTATCTCGCGTTGTGCCTTGTGCTCGAGCGCTCGTTCGGGCCCGTCGGACACGCTGCGCGATTCCATGGACACTGCCAGAACCAGTGGATCTGAGCGATTGCGGTGCACACGAGGCGCGCCAGACGCACGACCCGGCGGCCAAACGGCCGCACCTGCCGCCACGGATTGAATTAGGCCGGCCCACGCACCGTAGAACCCCTGAGAGCAAAGCCACCAATGCCGATCTAACACAACGTGTCTATATTATTGGTGAAACGCGTGTAAACTCGTTTGATAGGCCACAGGTAGGTGCTTGTCAATGTGAACGTGCCCTAACGAACGTCGAACCACGTTCCCGAATTTTAATAATTCCAACTCGATTCGATAGTCCGGGTGTCCCGATAGAACGCGCATGTCCCATTCGAAGCCGAAATACGGCACGCACCCCCTATTCAGGACGGTTGGAGTATGCTACGGGCCCTCTCATTGGCTAGACGCGAGTTGGTTTTTATGGTGTACGTGTCAAACGACGACCGACGACACAAAACGACGACCGTGACGCGATCGAGGCCCGATGCACTGGGCAGATGGCGACACGTGACCGAAGGACTGATGCCTCCGTCTCCGCAGACATCGACACAGACACCAGCACAGACGTGATGAGAGGCCGCGACGTATGAGGGCGACAGAGACCCGTGGCATGCGGCCACGAGCATTGCCCGCTCTGCAGAACGTAGTGTGTTCCCCGACAGCAGTCTCGTTGCACTTCGGGCCTGACTTTTGACTCTCGGACCGTGCGAGGAATGAGAATCAGGGGGGGGGGTGGACGCGCAGCGCACGCTACGTAACTGTCAGTGAAGTGTGAGAGAGTGCCACATACACCTGTCAATGCGGAAACGGTACTGTAGAGTGCCAGCCTTTCCTACGCATGACTGCTTCGTCAGCGCTCTCGAACCTCATTGGCCACGCGAAGCGATTGGTTCAGCGCCGAACCCCGATTCCAAGGCTGTACCGGATGGCAGGTACGGCCAGGCTCCGCCAGCGTTGGCTGGGGCTTGTAGGCGTGCCGGGGGTGCCAGGTGCAACGAGGGGGTATGCTAGAACCGAGGCGCACGCCTGCCCCCGACGTCGCCGTCCCCGATCGACCACCGCGCTCGCCCCCACCGCGCTCGCCCCCGCCGCGCTCGCCCCCGCCGCGCTCGCCCCCGCCGCGCTCGCCCCCGCCGCGCTCGCCCCCGCCGCGCTCACGGCCGGCGCGTGCACCATGGACGCTTTCATGGCTGTGAGCGGGTGGGAGGAGGACGAGGGGGTCAACGACGACGTCACCACCGCGGTTGTAGTCGCCGCCCACGTTGCCACTCTGCTAGAGGCGCGACGACGGGCTCTCGCCGCCGCGCGAGTCCACAGGCCGCGGTACCGGGGCTCCGTACCTGGTCGGTTGCCCAATCGGCCCCGCAATTTTGAGCTTGGCCTGCAGTGCATCCTTCGTGATTACTTTGGCGTTGACGGCCTGCCCCCTGTTTTCGGTCGACAGCAATTTGAGCGGAGGTTTCGCGTGCCGTTACCGGTCTTCCTGCGGATCTACCGTGCAATCAAGGACCGCCCGTTTTGGGCGCAACGGGTGAACGCGACGGGGCAGCCGCAGGCGCACCCGCTGCAAAAGCTGGTGGCCGCGTTCCGCGTTCTGGCGTACGGGGAATCCTACGACCGAGCGGACGAGTACGTCCGGCTGTCAAGGTCGACAATCGCTCGCGCCGTGAAGCTCTTCACCGAGTTCGTGGTCGACGAGTTCGGTCCACAGTACCTGCGGCCGCCCACGCCGCCTGAGATTGAGAACATGCTTGCCCGCAACGCTGAGCGTGGGTTTCCTGGGTGTCTCGGTTCACTTGATTGCTCGCACTGGGAGTGGTCCTCGTGCCCTAAGGCGCGGGCGGGGACGTACCAGGGCCGGGATGGGCGGCGATCGATTGTGATTGAGGCCATCTGCGATGAAGATACGTGGATCTATCACATCTTCGCGGGGAGTCCGGGAAGCCTCAACGATATTAACGTGTTGTACCAATCGCCTATGTATATGGATGTCATCACGGGAAAGTGGCCGCCTCGTGACTTTTCGTTCACCGTGAACGGTAATACTCGCACATTGCTTTATTACCTTGTGGACGGAATCTACCCCCGCTTTGCGTTTTTCGTTGCCCCGTACCCCAACCCCCAGACTCTCGAGCAGCGCACATTCAACCGCCTTCAAGAGGCTGTGCGGAAGGACGTAGAACGTCTTTTCGGCATCCTTACCGCGCGGTTCCACGTGATGCTACACCCCTGCCGCATGTGGACGGTCCCGCAGATGGTGCTCACCACGCAGACCGTTGCCATCCTCCACAATATGGTGGTAGAGGCACGCCGGGACGGCTTCCTGTCGCGGTCACGCTCGTCTCACTATGGGGCGGACGCAGCGGGCGTGGCGGAAGAGCTGGGGGCGGGCGGCGCGGGCGGTGGCGCCGCTGACGGCACGGGCGCCGCCAACGGCGCCGCTGTGGGCGGCGGCGCCGCGGGAGGCGCTGGCGGGGACGGAGAAGGCGCGGGCCCTGGCGCCGCCGACGGGGCAGGGGGCGCCGCGTGCGCGGCTGGTGTCGGCGCTGGCTCCGCCGACGGCGCAGTGGCAGGCGCCGCCGCCGCGGGAGGCGCTGCCGTAGGCGGAGGTGGGGCCGGCATGGGCGGCGGTGCGCTGGGAGTGGCCGGGGTGGGAGGCCACGGGGGGGGAGGCGCCGGGGCAGGGGGTGCTGGGGCTGGAAGCGCAGGTGCTGGTGCAGGGGGTGGGCTGGGTGACCTCGACAGTACTCCTGGCGTTGCACCCCCAGCTCTGGGGGCCGCTGCTGTGGCTCCCATGAGCGAGTTCATGCGGATTCTGATGGCCACTGGCGAGGCCAAGTCCCGGGAGGAGCATGCGGCGCTGCGCGAGGACCTGTGCGCGCACGTGTTTGCGCAGCGTGGTGAGTTTCTCGAGCCGTATCTCGATTGATGTCTCTGCATGTCTCGGGTGTTTTCTGCAAGCCATTCCCTCCGGTGTGCTTCTTGTTATGTTTTTTGCACGAGTTTTCAGTTGGGCGTGATCGTTAAATTGTTTCTCACCCTGTTAACCTCTGCACACCTCCGTACACATGGTTGTCTATTGCACTCTCAGGGTTGTCCTGTGTCTCGCGCAGCGGCGGCGGCAACCGGCACGGCGGAGGCGCACCGCGACCCACGAGTCCGCGCTCGGCAGGCCAACGCACTTCCTCGTTGGCGCTGACGGGCGCCGCGAGTGGCGGCGGCCGCCGCACTTGTTATCTGGCGGCAGCCGCGGCCGATAGGCATTGCAGCTGGAAGGGATGGGCGTCAAGCTTGCTCATCGGCGGCGGCGGCCGCCGAAGCGCATTACCGCGCGCGGGGGCGGCCGCCGCACATGTTTTATAGCGGCGGCCGCCGCCGCCGACGCGCACTGCTGCGCGCGCGGGCGGCCGCTGCATGTGCTCTTTGACGCCGCCCGCAGCCGCCGCGCATGGCAGCTCGCGGGGACGGCTGACGCTCGCGTGTTCTTCGCGGCGCCCTCGGCCGAGGCGCCCGGCAACGCGCGCGGACGGCCGCCGCACTGGTGCTTCGGCGGTTGCCGCCGCCGCCGCGCACGGCAGCGTCAGGGGGCGGCCGCCCCACTTGAGCATTGGCGGCGGCCGCCGCTACCTCGAACGGCAACGTTGGGCGGCCGCCGCACTTGTGTCCCTGGCGGCGGCCGCCTCCGAGGCGCACTCCCCCATGTTGGGGCGTCCTCCGCACTTGAGCTTTGGCGGCGGCGCCGCCACCGCCCACGGTAAGGCGCGGCGGCCGCCGCACTTGTGTTCTTGGCGGCGGCCGCCACCGCCGCGCACGGCAACACGCGGGGGCGGCCGCCGCACTTGAGCTTTGGCGGCGGCGGCGGCGCCGCGCACGGCAAGGCGCGGCGGCCTCCGCACTTGTGTTCTGGGCCGCGGCCGTCACTGCCGCGCACGGCAGCACGCGGGGGCGACCGCCGCACTTGTGTTCTTAGCGGCGGCCGTGACCGCCGCGCACGACAACGTGCGGGGGCGGCCGCCGCACTTGAGCTTTGGTGGCAGCGCCGCGGCCGCGCACGGAAAGGCGCGGCGGCCGCTGCACTTGTGTTCTTGGCCGCGGCCGCCATTGCCGCGCACGGCAGCACGCGGCGGCGGCCGCCGCATTTGTGTTCTTGGCGGCGTCCGGCACCGCCGCGCACGGCAACACGCGGGGGAGGCCGCCGCACCTGTGGGTTGGCGGCGACGGCGCCGCCGCGCACGGCAACGCGGGGGCGGCCGCCGCACTTGTGTCGTTGGCAGCAGCCGTCACCGCCGCGCACTCCCCCATGTTGGGGCGTCCTCCGCACTTGAGCTTTGGCGGCGGCGCCGCCGCCGCGCACGGCAAGGCGCGGCGGCTGCCGCACTTGTGTTCCGGGCCGAGGCCGCCATTGCCGCGCACGGCAGCACGCGGCGGCGGCCGCCGCTTTTGTGTTATTGGCGGCGGCCGGCACCGCTGCGCACGGCAACACGCGGGGGCGGCCGCCGCACCTGTGCGTTGGCGGCGACGGCGCCGCCGCGCACAGCAACGCGGGGGCGGCCGCCGCACGTGTGTCTTTGGCAACGGCTGCCGCCGAAGCGCACTCCTCCAGGTGGGGGCGGCCGACGCACTTGAGCTTTGGCAGCAGCGGCGCCGCCGCGCACGGCAACGTGCGTGGGCGGCCGCCGCACTTCAGCTTCGGCGGCGGCGCCGCCGCCTCGCTTGGCAGCGCGCGGGGGCGGCCGCCGCACTTGTGCTCTTGGTGGCAGCCGTCACCGCCGCGCACGGCAACGTGCGAGGGCGGCCGCCGCACTTGAGCTTTGGCGGCGGCGCCGCCGTCGCCCACGGCAAGGCGCGGGGGCGGCCGCCACACTTGTGCTTTGGCGGCTGCCGCCGCGGCTGCTGGCGAACGCGCGGGACACTGCCCGATTCAGGTCCCCCCCCCCCTCTCGCGGGCCGGGAAGCTGGTCCCTTGCTGGCAGGGGGGCCAAGCACGGATGTGCCCGCCCCGTCCCCGCACAGCGACCCGCGAGGCAGGTGTCCAGCTTGTGTGTTGACCAATGAGCGGCGTTTTTAGAATGTTCAGAACTATACATTGGCCAATCACGAACGCGTCCCGCGATCCGGATGTCCGCCACTGACGAGGTGTCGCCAGCCGCGCAGCAAGGGTGTCAACGTGGCTCGCATCTGGACGGAGGGGCGCGGCGGGCTGGGCCGCGGCGTGGCCCAGCCCGCCGGGCCGCTGCTCCTCGCCCACTGCGCGCACAGGGCCACCAGTATCCACCACTGGCACCACCCAGCCGTTGCAGCCGCACGACGAAGGGCTGTCGCCTTTCGCGGCGCGCGTGTGCCCGTTGCCGACTATCCCCCCCGCCGCCTCTCCCCCCCTCCTCCCGCCCTGCTGGCGCAGCCATGTCACCCCGCCGAATCACGGACGGTGCCGCCTGGCCGCCGCCCGTGCGGGCATGCGTCCTCCCCACCCACCCCTGCCGACGTTGCCGCAGCGCCGTCGCGTGCGTCGCCCTCGCGGGCTGCCACCACTCGTCGCCCTCTGGCGCGCCGGCGGCTCGTCCCCACGCGTCCCCCGACGCCCCGCCGCCGCCGCGGCCGCCGGCTGCCTTCCCGCTCCCGACGGGCGCACCGCGCCTGTGGGCGGGCCCCCACCGCCCGCCTCGCGCGGCGGCCGCCTCTCGCGGCGGCGGAACGTTGGCGACTGTCGGCGGCGGCGCGGGACCGCCGCCGTGACGGAAGCCACCACCCCACTCCGCGGCCACGGATGCGGCCGGGCCCGCCGGCGTGCACGCGCCCCAATAATCGTGGGGCTAGGGCCCCTGCGGCGCGTACGGAGTCGGCGCCTCGGCGTACACCCCAAACGTCTCCTACGCGCGAGCGCCGGGCGCGTCACCGCCCACCACGCCGTCCCCGCAGAACGGTCAGTGCCCTTCGGCCCCGTCGTGGTCGACCACCGGCACGCACGGGGACTTGGGGAGGTTGTCGGGGCGCCGGCCGCCGATGGGGGGGACGCCAAGTGGCATCCCACCGCTATGCGAGAGTGCACAGATAACGCGTGTAGGAAAAAAAAAAACCTGCCCAACGGGGAAAAAAAAACTTGTATTGCTACCACATCCGCTACGGTACCGCGTGGCACCACAATCACACTCTAACACAATCGCAAGACAGAAAGAACAATCCCCTACAGTGCCCCACAGCGGAACAGGTGATCCGGGGGCTCGGCGACAAACAGCAAAGAAAACAACACAATGCGCATGGGCAGGTCGAGCTACTCCTCTTCAGACTCACTGGACGAACGACCGCCGTTGCGGGCAAAACTGTCGATAAGATCACTGTCAAAGCCGTCGAAACCGCCGCCGTCGGAGACCGAGTCGCCCGAAGACGACTCCGGCGGCGGCGCGCGACGCTTGCGGCCCGCCGAAGGCGGCGCGCTTTGCGGGATCACTGGGGCGGCCACCGCTTCAGCCTCCGCGGCGGCCGCCGGGGGAGGTCGCGTTCCATTCGGCGCCGCCGCCGAGACCGCCAGGTCGACGGTTGTCTTGAGCGGCGCGTCCATGGCGGCGGCGGCTTTCTTGCGCTTGGTCGACTGCTCGCGGCGGCCGCGCTGCTTGTGCACGTCTTTGGCGGCCGCCCGCGCGGGCAGTGCAGCAGCTCCAGTGGCTGCCGCCGCCATCGCCGCCGCCGCCGCTTCAGACGTCGGAGTAGAGGCTGGAGCCACTGGCGCCGGAGGAGCGGCGGCCGACGTCGATGCCGCAGGCTGCGACGCGCCCGCCGTCGCGTCGGCAGCCGCCTCCGGCATTGTCACAGCGGAAGCCCCGGCCGTCGAGCCCGCTCGCGACGTCGGCGTCGTTGCGTCAGCCGACGCCGCCCCGGTCGTCTGCTCCACGGACGCCGGAGTCGCCGGTGGCGGCGGCGGCGGCGCCGACGACGTATTGTCGCCAACGATGGTGACGTCGTCGTCCGCCGCGACGTTTTCCGTCCCCGAAATGTCGTCTTTAGCGGCCTTCTCAGGCGCGGCCACCTTGTCCTTGTTAGCGACCGTGCCCGCCCCGTCCGAGGCAGCCGATGCGTCGGCCGCCTGCTTGGGTGATGGAACCTTGATGCCCTCCTTGGCGAGCATCTTTTTGGCTTGGTGTGCCCAAAAGGCGACGCCCATAGGCGTTTCGCGCATAAAAGGAAGGCTGAACGCCATCATGCTCGTCCGCTGCGCCGTCGCGTCGCCCAACTTCTCTACCGCGCTGGCAACGCGCCCGATTGTACGGTCGTCCGCAATGCTCTCGGCGCGCGCACGCTTGGCCGCCTTGCTGCCAATCGGGCGACCCGCCCATGGGCCTTGGTCGTCGTCGTCGTTGCTCTCGTCGGCGTCCTTCGGCGCGGCGCCGTCACCAGCAGTGCCGGCGGCCGCCGCGTTGGCGGCGGCCGCCGGCGCGGGATCACCCTCAGCAGCCGCCTGCTCAGCGGCTGGCCCGCCCCCGGCCGTCTCAGCCGCCGCCGCCGCCCTTGCCGCGGCACGCACGTGCGCGTCGGCCGACTTCTTCTGCAAGGCCGCGAATTCGGCGGCGGCCGACTTAAAGCGATCTTGGTCCTTGAGCTGCTCCCAGTACTGAGCCCATGGGCACGTCACCCGCTTGATGTGGCGCTTGGTCTTCTTGCCAGTGGCCACGTCATCGGCGTGGTCTCCACGAATACGCCCGTAGATGTTCGTCCCGCAGTAAAGTCCTTCAGCGCAGTTGACAAGATCCGCGTGCGACGTGATGCCCGTCGGCTTCGCCTTGCGCGCCTGGACAATGCAGCTCGAAAACTCCATGACGCCCGCAACCATCTTCGCCCACTGCTTACGCAGCGCGTCGAGTCCACGCTGGTCCCGCGCCGCCTTGACGTTCGCGTCCGTCTCGTTGCGCAGCGCGTGCGTCCACCCCTTCAGCACCCGCCCCCAAAACTCCTTCCCCGACTGGTCCGTCCCCCGAATCGGGTTGTTGGCCTCAATGAGCCATGCCTTAATCAACGCCATGTTCTCGACGACGAGCCAAGCTGGACCGCGCCCCATCGTTGTCCGCGTCGGTGCCGGCACCAACGCTCGTGACCTGCTCGGCGGCGGCACCGCCACGGCGGCACGACGCCGGGTAAAGTGGCGGTCGGCCGCCGCTGCAGCCCCGTCTTAGCCGCTTGGCAGGAGGTTGAGCACGTGCACCGGCAGCAGGGGCAACGCCGGCGCACGGCGCGGCCGGCGGCAGCACGTACCTCCCAGACAGGCGGGACACGGCCGCCGTCGCGGTGAGGGAGACTGCCGCCGCCCTTGCCGCGGTCGCCTGGGCACTCCGCGCCGTGCGCTTGGCCGCCGCTGAAATAGCTGCCGCCTGTTGGTACGACGCCTGAGCGGCCGCCGCCACTGCTGCAGCCGTGGCGGCAGCCGCGGCCGCCTTAGAAGCGGCGGCAGCCGCAGTCTTAACTGCCTCTGCGCCTGCCGCGCGACGCTCCGCCGCGAGACGCTCCGGGCTGCGAGGGCGCGCACGCCTCCGCCTCCTCACTGAAAGCTGGGCCCACTGCTTGCGCGGCGGCCACACACCGAAGAGAGAGAATGAAGAGGTGGGCATGGGGGACCCGTCGCCAGGTCCGGAATCCGACCCACCACGAACTAAAGCTGCTGCAGCGGCCTGCCCGCCGGTTAGTTGCGAGGCGGCGCGCCGCCGCTCGTCCTCGGCGAGATTGCCGGTGGGTTGCCGGGCGGCGCGCCGCCGCTCGGCCTCGGCGGGCTCGCCGGTGCGTTGCCGGGCGGCGCGCCGCCGCTCGTCCTCGGCGGGCTCGCCGGTGGGTTGCCGGGCGGCGCGCCGCCGCTCGGTCTCGGCGGGCTCGCCGGTGGGTTGCCGGGCGGCGCGCCGCCGCTCGGTCTCGGCGGGTCCGCCGGTGGGTTGCTGGGCGGCGCGCCGCCGCTCGGTCTCGGCGGGCTCGCCGGTGGGTTGCCCCGCGGGACGCCGCCGGTCCACCGCGGCGGGCTCGTCGGCCGGTTCAGGGCGGCGCACCGCCGCTCGACCTCGGCGGGCTTGACGGGCGTTGGTTGGGCGGTTTGCCGCCGGTCCACTGCGGCGGGCTCGACGGCCGACGGTCAAGCGGCGCGCCACCTCCCCACCTCGGCGGGCTTGACGGCCGTTGGTTGGGCGGCGCGCCGCCGGTCCACCGCGGCGGGCTCGGCGGCCGACGGTCAAGCGGCGCGCCGCCGCCCCACCTCGGCGGGCTCGGCTGCCGATGGTCGAGCGGCTCGCCGCCGCCCCACCTCTGCGGGCTGGACGGCCGTGGGTCACTCGGCGCGCCGCCCGTCCACCTCGGCGGGCTAGGCTGCCGATGGTCTAGCGCCGCGCCGCCGCCCCACCTCTGCGGGCTTGATGGTCGTCGGTCAAGCGGCGCGCCGCCGGTCCACCTCGGCGGGCTCGGCTGCCGTCGGTCTAGCGGCGCACCGCCGCCCCACCTTGGCGGGCTCGGCGGCCGTCGGTCGAGGGGCGCGCCGCCGCCCCACCTTGGCGGGCTTGACGGCCGTCGGTCAAGCGGCGCGCCGCCGCCCCACCTCGGAGGGCTCTGTGGTCGGGCCTCGGGCGGCGGCCGGCGTCTGCCTTGCGCTGGTCCGACCGGTCGTGGTGGTGGAGGCGGGCAGCAGCACTCGCAGTGGCAGTGGTCGAGGTGGGGGCCGACCGCCGCCACCCACTGCACCACGCGTCGGTGTTGACGCCTCCGCTGGTTTCTTCGCCTCTCGGTCTTGTCCTCGCGTCTCATGCGGGTCATGTCGGTCACAGAGGGCAGCGGCGGCCGCCCTTTTGTAGGGTATCGGCGGCCCCAGACGGCCGCCGACAGTGCGAGCCGGCGGCGAGCAGTGCCCGCAACCAGCGTCCACAGAGGTTGCGGCCGCCCGCACAGGGCACCGAGGGAAAAAGCGCGGGCAATCGCCGCTCAAAGGCCACCCTGCAGCGGCTATCGGCTGGATGGCGCCCTCCAGAAACCTGGCGGCGGCCGCCGGCGGTGGCAGCCGGCGGCCAGCCCTGCCTGAAACCACCGCCACACAGGGTACCGAGGGAGAAGGCGCCGGAACCCCCCGCCCAAACGCCACCCGGCCGCCGCTGTCGCCGGAGACCGCACTCCAAGAACCCGGCGGTGGCCGCCGATGCGGCGGCCGCCGCCACGAGCAGTGGGCGGGTAGAGGAAAAGGGGGGTGTGGAAGGGGGCACGGGTCCGGGTCGGCGGCCGGCGGCTGCAAGAGGACGAGACGAAAAGCGCGCGCACTGCCCAGAGCGCACGAGCACCACCCGCGAGAGGTTGCAGGGGGCACCTCGCCGGCAGCGGCCACTAACACCACCAGAACCGAATGGGGGCCGAGCAAAAAAAGCGCGCGCAAGACGACGGGCGCAAAGTGCGTGCGCCACGATGGACGCGCAGGCGAGAGCGACGCCAGCAACGATCGGTGGTTGGCGGCACGCAGGAGGGGGAACGGTTGCGAGTCCACGCACGAGCGGCCGTGGCGGAGGGCCCGGCGCGGGCGCGTCCCGCCGCACGAGCACGAGCACGCAACGAGTCACCCTACGCGCACCACAGCAGCCCAAACCACAGCGCGTGCGGGCCTACCGGTTCGGTGGTCGCTGTCCCCCGAAGCAGACAGCCCGACCTCGTGCGAGGCGAGACAAGGCAGGGCGATGATGC
>ENA-ORXR01004783-ORXR01004783.1-marine-metagenome-genome-assembly--contig:-NODE-4783-length-11135-cov-3.377464_pt1 | contig 11135 bp, 5 predicted proteins | sample MGYA00237866_ERZ511479 | MGnify/ENA metagenome assembly ERZ511479 | reverse complement strand
AATTGGTCTTACTTATTTTGTTTGCATTTCTAAATTCCGATTCAAAGATAGGAATTAGTGAGCGAAAGCACTTAAGCAGGCCTTCAAAATATCGTTAAGTATAGTTGTTGTGAAAGTTAATAGCTGTATTGAGACGGCACCTGACGCCGTCTGTCACATGTTTCCTACGCAGCGTCACTCTGCTTCCACAGTGATGCGGCCTATGCGCTAGCAGAGTTTCCCGCTGGAGACTCTGCGCAAATTTCCGTTGTTAAAAAATTCAAACTCAAAATTTGGTATCGTCCACCTCGTCCAACCAACTCTTCACTTCACCTATAATAGATTTAATACAACCTGGCTCGAACGGAGAGATAAGACCAGCGAGTTTAACCAATTCTAAAAAGGGAAGACTGCCTCCTGCTTTGCATAAGTTAAGGTATTGACTCCAGGCTTTGTCGTGGTCTTCCCGGTCTCGTTTCCAAAACTGAAAAGCACAAATCTGAGCCAATGTATAATCGATATAATAAAAAGGCATGGAGAAAATATGGTTCTGCCGTTGCCAAAAACGCCCCTCTTCCAAAAGTGGATGCCCTCCATAATTGCGATGTGGTAAATACTTTTTTTCAATAGCACGCCAGGCTTGGTTTCTTTCATCGGGAGTGGCTTCTGGGTTTTCGTAAACGAAATGTTGAAATTCATCAACAGCCACACCATAAGGCAAAAATTTAAGCGCTCCAGCCAAATGCGCAAACATATATTTTTCGGTGTCTTCTTTAAAAAAGAGGTTCATCCATGGCCAGGTAAAGAACTCCATACTCATGGAATGAATTTCACAAGCTTCATAAGTTGGCCAGTTGTATTCTTTCAAACCAATATGCATGCTGGAATACACCTGAAAAGCATGCCCTGCCTCATGAGTCAATACATCTATGTCTCCACTGGTTCCATTAAAATTGGAAAAAATATATGGCGCTTCATACTCATCAATATAGGTGCAATAACCTCCCGTGGCTTTGCCCTCCCGGTTGACTAGATCCATCAAATCTTTTTCAATCATGTAGTTGAAAAAATGATTGGTTTCGGGCGACAGCTCACTATACATTTTCTTAGCATTATCGATAATCCATTCGGGGTCACCTTTTGGTTTTGGGTTACCGGAATCGAAACGGAAGTTCTCGTCGTAATAATAGAGTTCATCTACTCCTAACCGTCGGCGCTGTCGCTCATAAAGTTTACTAACTAAGGGAACCACTTCTTCGAGGATTTGTTGGCGGAACCCTGCCACCATTTCTGCATTATAATCTGATCGGAGCATTCGGGCATAGCCAAGACCCACATAGTTTTTATAACCAAGTTTTTGAGCCATTTTGTGACGCAACTTAACCTGCTCATCAAAAATTTTATCGAAGTCCGTTTTATGTTTTTCGAAGAAAGACCACTTCGCCTCACTCGCAGCTTTTCGGGTTTTACGATCCTGTGATGTCTCCAATGGAATTAAAGCTGAAAGATTATATTCCTCTCCATCAAAAGAAATATTGGCACTTGCTTTAATTTTCACATAATCACTCACCAGTTTGTTTTCCTCTTTCAGGTCACTGAGGATAATGGGCTCAAAAGTCTTCATGCTAAGCTCTGCAATCACAAAAAGTTGCTTGCCGTGCTTTGACTCTAATTGGTCTCTATACTTACAAGTCAATAAAGATTTATAGAAGCGATTAGTCATGGCTTCATAGTCGGGGCTATTTTGATCAAAAAATTCATTCTCAGCTTCATAAAAACTATCTTTCGTATCGACGGTGTGTCGGATTTGGCAGATGTTGTGCATCGACATAAAGCCTTGTCGGAGTTCATTAATTTTCATTAAAGCTTCATCTTGCTGCTCAAAAGTTTGCGCCGTCTCAAATTCTCCCAGAAGCTGATCAAATTTGTTTGTCAGTTCTTCCATAGAAGGTCTTTGGTATTTAAAGTCTTTAAATTTCATAATTGTGATTGATTCTATTGTGTACGTTTAACCCATCCTAGCGGTATCAAATGAAGAATTTCACCCACACATTTTAATAATTCAGCCTCGGCAGGCAACCCAATTCAAAAAATGGGCATCAAATGGTTGTGTACGCAAAAGTAAATAGTTTGTGCTGTTCGTTGTATAAAAATAGGTTTTTTATGAAGTAGAGGGAGTAAAACCCCGAATTTCCATGCCTATTTTTAATAATAAGGATTCAGTTCTCAGGTGGTTCTTTTTCCATTCTTTTCTTAACTTTGTGCGAATTTTTTCACACTCCCTCGAAAGGATATGAATTGGAAAGAAAAGATTAATCTGGAAAAACTGCCTCGACATGTCGCCATTATTATGGACGGCAATGGTCGTTGGGCTAAAAAACACGGTAAACCACGTGTTTTTGGTCATAAAAATGGCGTTACTGCCGTGCGGGAGACAACTGAAGCAGCAGCAGAGTTAGGAATAGAATATTTGACCCTATATGCTTTTTCAACTGAAAATTGGGGGCGTCCCCAATTTGAAGTAAACGCTTTGATGACTCTCCTGGTAGAAACAGTTCGAAAAGAGCTAGAAACGTTAAATAAAAATAATATTCGCCTTCAGGCAATTGGCGATTTAAAGAAGCTGCCCTCAAAGACTTACAAGGCCTTACTAGAAGGAATTGAAAAAACAAAGGATAATAGCGGAATGACCCTTGTGTTGGCTCTGAACTATAGCGCTCGTTGGGAAATTATTAATGCCGTTCAGGATTTGGCTCTCAAGGCAGTAAGTGGAGAAATTAAAGCAGATGAGATTGATGAAACTGCTTTTGCTGACGCACTTAGTACTAAAGGGATTCCAGACCCAGAGCTTTTGATTCGCACCAGCAACGAACGTCGAATCAGTAATTTCTTGCTTTGGCAAATATCTTATTCGGAATTATACTTCACGCCTTTACTTTGGCCTGAATTCCGAAAAGAAAGTTTCCATGAAGCCATTGTATCGTATCAAAACCGAGAAAGGCGTTTTGGAAAAACGAGTGAACAAATAGATGAAATCGACTAGCAGTTGTCCTGCAGACTCACTTATCACTAGAAACAAGTGTTTGGTTACAACAGCTAAATAAAAAGAGCGTTAAGCTTTTTGGGGCAACCCAAAACATTATAAAACAATCATACTCTGTAGGCCTCGGGTCTAAACGAGGCGCGAGTAAAACATATTCGATGAAAAAGTACTTAATACAAATTTTTATACTATTCCTAGGCCTCGCAGTATTTCCGTTGGCAAGTAATGCTCAGGTTAATGATAGCATACCCGTTGTTGATTATTCCGACGCCCAGCTGTTTGAGATTGGTGGTATTAAAGTAAGCGGCGCAGAATTTAGTGATGATAACGCTATCATTGCCATTGCGGGTTTGAAAGTAGGAGACAAGATCAGAATTCCAGGTCCAGACATTCAGAAAGCAATGAAAGCCTTGTGGAAACTTCGTCTATTTACCGACATTCAAATTTATAAAGAAAAGTCTGTTGGAGAAGTCATCTTTATTGAAATAGAGGTCGAGGAAAGACCTCGCTATACTGAACATTCCTTTAAGGGTGCTAAGAAGTCCAATCATGATGATCTGAATGACATCATTCGTCAACACTTGATCAAAGGAGGTATCGTTACTGAAAATGCAAAAATGAACGTCAGTACCGGGATCGTAGATTATTACAAAGAAAAAGGATTCCTGGATGCTACAGTAAACATCATTGAAGAAAAAAATGAGACCAGAGTCAATGCCGTGCGTTTGATTTTTGATATAGATAGAAACGACCGTATCAAAATTCAGAAGATTACTTTTACTGGTAATGAGTATCTAAAAAGTAAGAAACTTCGGAAGTTGATGAAGGGAACGAAAAAGAAGGGTCGAATTTTTTCTTCCTCTAAATTAATCAAAGAGGAGTTTGAAAACGATAAGAAAACGATCATTGCCTATTACAATACTATAGGTTACAAAGATGCTACTATTGTTTCGGATTCTATTTGGCGCCAGGAAGATGGAGACTTAATGTTACATATTGACTTGAGTGAGGGTGTCCGATATTATTTCCGCAACATTGTTTGGAAAGGAAATTCTATTTATGATACCGAGCTATTATCAACTGTTTTGGGAATTGAAAAAGGAGACGTTTATAACAATGAGTTGCTTGAAACTCGATTGCGATTTAGTCCTGACGGTCGAGATGTCAGTACGATTTACATGGATAATGGTTATTTGTTTTTTAGAGTTGATCCCGTTGAAACGGCCGTCATAGGCGATTCTATTGACATGGAAATCCGGGTTTTTGAAGGTCCACAGGCTACGATTGACAGAGTGGTGATAAAAGGTAACGATCGAACACATGAGCATGTTATCCGTCGTGAATTAAGAACTCGGCCCGGTGAAAAATTTAGCCGTACAGATATTATTCGTTCTAATCGCCAAATCATTAGTTTAGGTTATTTCAACCCCGAAGCACTTGATATTCAGACTCCGGTAAATCCACAAAGAGGAACTGTTGACATAGAATATACGGTAGAAGAAAAACCTTCTGATCAGTTGGAACTTTCAGCTGGATGGGCTGGAGGTGGTCGTGGAGTTATTGGTACGTTGGGAGTTTCGTTTAACAACTTTTCAGTTAGAAATTTCTTTAAAAAAGAAAGCTGGAGTCCGCTTCCTCAGGGTGATGGTCAACGTTTATCACTACGTGCTCAAACCAATGGGAATCAATTCCAATCATACAACATGTCTTTCACAGAACCCTGGCTTGGAGGTAAAAAACCAACTTCCTTTTCGGTAGGTGCTTATTATACGATTTTGACCAATGGAATACCTCGCGAACAAATAAACCATAGACGATTTAATATTATTGGTGGTAATATTGGGTTGGGTACCCGATTGAAATGGCCCGATGATTACTTTGTTTCTAATACAACCTTGAACCTACAACGTTTGAGATTGATCAATTGGACTAATGGTGGTTTTGCAACTGAAGACGGTGAGTTGATTACTGATGGTTTTTTCTACAACTTTAGTATTAATCAAACCTTTACCAGAAGTTCCGTTGACGAACCTATATATCCTAGAAGTGGTTCGACATTTTCCTTGTCAGGACAATTTACACTTCCTTATTCTTTGTTCAATAAAAGAGATTATTCCAAACTTTCACCTGGAGAAAAGTTTAAGTGGCTAGAGTATCATAAATGGCGCTTCAACTTTGAATGGTATACGCCTCTTTCTCCAGATAAAAAATTGGTCTTGAAGGTTGATGGAAAAATCGGTATGATAGGATACTATGATGGTGATATTGGTTTATCCCCTTTCGAACAATTCCAATTGGGGGGAGACGGTTTTTCACAACAAACAGGTAGCTTTTATCAAGGAACTGATATTATTTCTTTGAGAGGTTATGACGTAGGAGATCTTGAGTCCAACCGAGGCGCGAATGGTATAGTACCAACTCCGGTGTTTGACAAATTTAATGTTGAAGTTCGGTATCCTTTCTCTTTGAATCCTAGTGCGACTATTTATATTCTTGCTTTTGCTTCTGGAGGAAACTCATGGGCGCGATTTAGAGACTTCAACCCTTTTGACATAAAACGTTCCGTCGGTATGGGACTCCGGGTATTCCTTCCAATGTTTGGAACACTTGGGTTTGACTACGGACTTGGATTTGACAAAACCGATACTGGTAACGGTGGGCCTTTTGAGAAATATGGTCGATTCAATATTATCCTTGGATTTGAACCTGAGTAAACAGATTGCTTAAACGCATAGAAAAAACGCCAACATCGTCCTTTGATGTTGGCGTTTTTTTTATGCTTGGCACCTATTCAGCTAGCCATTTCAACTTGAGAAACGAATAGCTACTATTCTCGTTTGTAAAGTTCTCTTGCAAATAAACTATTGAAAAACGCAAAAAATAAAACACCACTTTCTCGTTCCAGTAAGCTCTCCGTCAGACAACCCATTCCAAAAAGTAGCAGAAAAAAAAGATAGATGGTGTGTTCTTTTTCAAAGGCCAACTTCATGGGATATAGAAAGTTGATTAGAAGAATCGACAACCCAATTAGACCTAGCGCAATACTTGTTTGCAGATATTGATTATGGGGGTTAAATTCATGTTGGATGCCCAATTTGAAATTTCGTTTTTGGTATACCTTTTCCAGTTCAACATGAACGTCTCCTGTTCCTACTCCAAAAAGTATTTGTTTACGAGCAACTTCCAATGAAGATATCCAAATCGGAATGCGAACATCAGCTTCCTCCTTCTTTGTAATATTTACTTTCGGGATATTTATTTTTCCATATATACTTATCTTTGACGTTGGTATTAACCAGGCAATGGTTGCTACAAGACACCATACTGCTATCATTTTCATGAGTCCTGTGGAGGTCTTACCATTTTTAAATTGATGGGTAATATAGAAAATAGAGAACAGGAATACCAATGTAAAAAACCCCATTCTCGCCATAAGAAAAAAAATACTGACGCTCAGAAAAAGTAAAAGCCCGATATATAGATTTTTCTTTTTTTTGCTTAAAGCTTCCTTTCCCTCTTGAGTGATTTGTTGGGCAAGAAAAAAAATAGCAACTCCCAAATAGAGACAAAAGAAAGACGAGTGGATGCCAGTAAGTACCGAAAAATATCCAACCTCATTGATAACCATGTTATAATAAAATGTCAAAAAACCACCTCGCAATATCACCAGTGCGCATGCGATTGCAAAAGCCATAAATATTTGATTATAATTTTTTTTGCTTAGTTGAGGACCAGTAAAAAGTAGTAGTGGAAAAACTAGAAGTGTCAATTTCGTTTCAACATCACTCAACCCATCGGCCATATCTGTTGTGTAGGTCAGGCCAACCAAATAGATTAGATATAGACTGATTGACGTTAGAGGTAATGGTTGGAGTACTTGTTTGAAGTTTTTGAAAAGAGCACCTGATAGCAGGTTGTTGACAAACAATAGGATGATCATCAATACAGCCACATCGGGCCATAGAGGCAGAAAGAAACTAAATGCTCCAATTAAATAAAAATGGAAAGATTTCTGATTGAAAAAAAATGGAATCTTTGTCTTGATGATCTTCATTCGTAATTACTAAACGAATGAATCAAACAAACGTTGGGTTAATCCAACGTTTGTTTGATTTCGACAATTTCATATCCTTCTATGATGTCACCAACTTTGATATCATTATAGTTCTTAATGGTAATACCACACTCCATTCCGTTTTTCACTTCTTTAGCATCCTCTTTGAATCGTTTGAGAGAAGCAATTTCACCTACAACACCTTCTTTCATTGGATAGATCACAATTCCTTCACGGATAATTCTAATCTTCGTGTTTCTGGTAATCTTACCTTCCTGCACGTAAGAACCTGCAATGGTACCTAGACGGCTAATTTTATAAACTTCCCGAACTTCAACTTGCGCGGTAATTTTTTCTTCTTTCGTTGGTTCAAGCATTCCCTCAATGGCCATCTTAACCTCTTCGATCGCCTCGTAAATAATGGAATAGGTTTTAATTTGAACCCCTTCTCGCTCAGCTAACTTTCGTGCACCAATAGAAGGTCGTACCTGGAAGCCAATAACAATTGCATCAGAAGCAGAAGCAAGTAATACATCTGATTCGATAATTTGACCAACCGCTTTATGAATTACATTTACCTGAACGGTTTCAATTGATTGTTTCATCAATGAATCAGCCAATGCTTCGATTGACCCATCCACATCACCTTTGATAATGAGGTTAAGTTCTTTAAAGGTACCCAATGCCAAACGTCGACCGATTTCATCCAAACTAATTCGCTTAGACGCTCGGTTAGCTTGCTCTCGAGAAATCTGACCTCTTCGTGATGCAATTTGACGAGCCTCTGTTTCTGTCTCGAGTACTTTAAATTTCTCACCGGCCTGTGGTGCTCCACTCAAACCAAGAATTAAGGTTGGCGTTGATGGACCGACTTCTTTTACTTTTTTACCTCTCTCATTGAACATGGCTTTGATCTTACCGGAATGTTCACCGGCGATCATAGCATCTCCAATTCTAAGCGTTCCATTTTGTACCAATATTTTGGTAACGAACCCTCGTCCTTTATCAAGAGATGCTTCTATTACAGTTCCAGAAGCATTGGCAGTTGGGTTTGCTTTTAGTTCCAACATTTCAGCTTCCAGGAGTACTTTTTCCAGAAGTGCGTCTACGTTGGTTCCCATCTTAGCTGAAATATCCTGAGATTGATATTTTCCACCCCATTCTTCAATTAATAAGTTAGCACTTGCCAACTCTTGCTTGATTCGCTCGGGGTCTGCACCGTCTTTATCAATTTTATTAATTGCAAAAATAATGGGAACGCCTGCTGCCTGTGCGTGACTAATGGCTTCTTTTGTCTGTGGCATAATCTTATCATCGGCAGAAATAATGATGATCGCAATATCAGTCACTTTCGCACCACGAGCACGCATTGCGGTAAGGGCTTCGTGACCAGGAGTATCCAGAAAGGCTATTTTCTTATCTCCAACCATCACTTCGTATGCACCAATATGCTGAGTGATACCCCCTGCTTCTCCTTCTGCCACATTTGCTTTTCGAATATAATCGAGCAAGGATGTCTTTCCATGATCAACGTGCCCCATAACCGTTACGATAGATGCACGAGGTCTTAGGTCTTTAGGATCATCGATCTCTTCTTCTTCCTCCTCGTCTGCTTGTTCTTCAGCTGTAATAAATTCAATTTCATGATTAAACTCACTGGCAACAATCTCAATAATCTCTGCATCCAATCGCTGATTGATGGAAACAATAACTCCAAGGTTCATACAAGTTGTGATGACTTCTGCAACCGCAACATCCATCAAACTTGCTAGTTCAGAAACAGATACGAATTCCGTTAACTGCAAACGCCCCGTTTCCTTTTCTGCTTCAGCTTGCTCTTGTTTCTCACGGATCCGGTCACGATTATCACGACGCATCTTTTGACGTTTTCGCTTTCCTCTACCGGAAAGTCGATCCATCGTTTGTTTGATTTTCTCATCGATTTCTTTTTGAGAAACCTCTTTAACATCATCTCTTCTTCTGGAAGGAGATCCTCCTCTTCTACTGGGTTGAGATCTATTGTTATTTTTAACAGCTACAGCAACGACTTTCTTTCGAGTACGTTTTCTTTTTTTAGCTGCATTGTCGCCTGCTTCTTTTGAAGTCTGTTTTTTGGAAGTATCTTTTTTAGATGCTTCTTTCTTTTTCTTCTTTGGCTTCTTAAGTTTATCAGCATCTATTTTTCCTAAAATTTTAAGCCCTTTTAGCTGAGGCGTTTCGGCCCTAACCATTTCATCTTGAGTTTTCTTTCTAGGGGTCTTAGATTCTTCTTCTACTGGTTTTTCAGGTTCTTTCGGAGCCTTCGTAGCCTTAGCAACAGGAGCTTTTACTTCTTCAACCACCTCTTCTTCTACCACTTCTTCTTCTACCACTTCTTCAATCACAGGTTCTTCTTCGACCTTTGGCTCTTCTTTCTTCTTCTTAGGTGGTTTTTTATCGAGATCAATTTTCCCCTTGATCGTCAGACCTACCTTAGGTTTGTCCTCTACTACTGGTTCTTCAGCAACAGGAGCCGTAACTTCAGGTTCGGGTTCAGGAACTGGTTTTACTTCCTCCTTTGGAGGATCAGGAACGACAGGTGCAGGTTCTTCGACAGGTTGTTGTGGTTCGGGTTTAATAGCCGCAGGAGGGGTTGGCTCTTTCTTTTGAACTGGTCGGGTACCGATGACGAGGTTATCCGCTTTTTCTTTGATATCAGCAAAATTCTGAAACTCCTTGAGAAGTACATCATACATCTCATCAGAAATTTTAGCTGTAGGTTTATTATCTACTTCGTAGCCATTCTTTGCGAGATGTTCTACGATGGTAGTAGTACCTACATTTAACTCTTTTGCTATCTTAACTAAACGTTGAGCCATAAAGTGTTTTTACGTCTTATATTGTTTAAGACAAATACATGATAGACAAAAGCCCTTTCTGATAGAGTTAGATCAGTTTAACATATTGTATCAATTGTTTTATTGATTAATAAAATTACTCATCATGAAAAAGCTTAAATCAAAAATAATAAAAATCTCAAAGTTGTCCACACAGTTGAAAACAACTTCTTAGAAGTATCTATTTATTGCTTTCAAGTTACAAAGTTAAGGGAAAACTATTGATTCCTTTACTCTTTAGAGTGAAAACAACACATAAACCCATGAAAAAAAGGCATTTCTACCTCTTTTTCATAAGAAATTTCTCTATTCTTCTTCTTCGTCAAATTCCGCAGCAAAGATTCCTAATACGTGCTCAATCGTTTCTTCTTCTAAATCAGTCCGTCGAATCAACTCTTCTTTGCTTAGTTCTAGTACGCTTCTGGCTGTATCACAACCAATATTTTTAAGGCTGTCAATAACCCAGCTATCAATTTCATCCGAGAATTCGTCCAATTCTACATCGTCGATTTCTACTTCATTGGCCGTGTTACGGAATACATCTATTTCAAAGCCTGTAAGTTTGCTTGCTAGCTTAATATTAGTCCCACCTTTGCCAATCGCCAAAGAAACCTGATCGGGTTCCAAGAATACCTTTGCTTTCATCTTCTCCATATCCAAATCAATCCGGCTCACTCTGGCAGGTGTCAGCGATCGCTGGATAAATAATGAATTGTTGCTGGTATAATTGACGATATCAATATTTTCGTTTTTCAACTCTCTTACAATCCCGTGAATTCTTGACCCTTTCATACCTACACATGCGCCTACCGGGTCAATTCGATCATCATAAGATTCTACTGCTACCTTAGCACGCTCTCCGGGCATTCTTACAATTTTCTTGACCGTAATCAATCCATCCTCAATCTCAGGTACTTCTTGCTCCATTAGTTTTTCAAGGAAAACACTATCTGTTCGAGACACGATAACAACAGGATTGTTGTTTTTCATTTCCACCTTTCGAATCACTCCTTTGATCATATCTCCTTTACGAAGGAAGTCGCCTTTGATCATTTCATTTCGAGGCATTACTAATTCGTTGCCAGTTACATCATCAAGGATTAGCACCTCACGTTTAAGGATCTGATGTACTTCACCTAGAACAATTTGTCCAACTCTTTCTGAATATTGCTTGTAAACTTCA
>ENA-ORXR01004778-ORXR01004778.1-marine-metagenome-genome-assembly--contig:-NODE-4778-length-11145-cov-5.716028_pt1 | contig 11145 bp, 7 predicted proteins | sample MGYA00237866_ERZ511479 | MGnify/ENA metagenome assembly ERZ511479 | reverse complement strand
TCAAAAAAGACGAAGCTTTGGTGGAACTGGAAACAGATAAAGCTGCGCAAGAGCTTGTCTCGCCCGAAGATGGCGTGCTGGAGGAAATTCTGGTCGCCGAAGGTGACAATGCGACGATTGGCACCGTCATTGCTAAGCTTGGTAGCGGGTCCGGTAAAGCCGCTAAAAAACCAACCGCCGCCAAAAAAGGCGATGCCGAAGTTAAAGCGCAAACAAAAGCGCCAAGCTCTGCTAAATCCACAAGCGGGGCGAGCGTGAATATTGATGTGCCTAATGTAGGCGAATCCGTGTCCGAAGTTACTGTGGCTGCTTGGATGGTGGCTGTCGGCGACGCCGTTAAAAAAGACCAAGCCATTGTTGAGCTTGAAACCGATAAAGCCGCGCAAGAACTTGTCGCGCCGCGCGCAGGCGTGATTACAGATATTCTGATTGCCGAGGGCGACGTGGCCAAAATTGGCGACACATTGGCAAAATTGGGCGAGAGCGATTCAGCCGCCGCTCCGTCTGAACCTGCCGCGAAAGGCGCAGGCGATGAAGGCGGCGCAGGCGGTGAGCTGCCTGACGTGCCGCCGACAAATGCCCCAACTGGCAAAGACCCAATGCCGAGCGCAAGCCGTATCATTAAAGAAAACAATCTCGATGCAGGGTCAATTATCGGCACAGGCAAGGATGGCCGCATCACGAAAGGTGATGCCCTCTCTGCGAAGGCCAATCCCGCGCCTGCTGCCAAAGCCCCCGCTGCGCCGTCCGCTCCGCGAGAGTTAGGTCCCCGCGAAGAACGTGTGCGTATGTCACGTTTGCGCCAAACAATCGCGCGACGCTTAAAAGAGGCGCAGAACACGGCGGCCATGCTGACGACCTATAATGAAGTTGACATGACCAACATCATGCAGATGCGTAAAGATTACAAAGAGCTCTTCATAAAAAAGCATGGCGTAAAATTGGGATTCATGAGCTTCTTCGTCAAAGCCTGTGTCCAAGCGCTCAAAGATGTGCCTGCCGTGAACGCGGAAATCGACGGCACGGATATTATCTATAAGAATTATTACGATATCAGCATTGCTGTTGGAACGCCCAAAGGTCTTGTTGTGCCTGTCCTGCGCGATTGCGATGAACGCTCACTCGGCGGTATTGAAAAAGGTATTGGCGAGCTTGGCGCAAAGGCGCGCGACGGGCAGCTCTCTATGGATGACATGATGGGCGGCACCTTTACTATTTCCAATGGCGGTGTTTACGGTTCGCTTATGTCCTCACCCATCCTAAACCCACCGCAGGTCGGTATCTTAGGGATGCACAAAATCGAGAAACGCGCTGTTGTGATCGACGATCAAATCGTTATTCGCCCGATGATGTATCTCGCGCTAAGCTATGATCACCGCATCGTTGACGGTAAAGAGGCGGTTACGTTCCTTGTCCGCGTCAAAGAATGTCTCGAAGATCCTGAGCGGTTACTGCTTGATTTGTAAAACATTTATTAAGTCTATTACTTCACTCAGGATTAGGAAAGCTTTGCTAACCCCGTCATATGAGTGAAGTTGTATATGCCGAAGAATTGTCACCCACCGATCAGAGGGTCACGCGCGATAGGTGGTTAGGCATCATGGCCGCAATTGCGGTGGCGTGGTATAGTTTCTCGCTTTTGGTTATTGTGATCATGCTCTCAGCAGAAAAAGCGACAGTTTTCAGTCTTTATACGCCAGAGCAACTCGCCTATCTGGCCGCCATGCCTTTTATGGTAAATGTGGCTCACGTGGTGTCTGTCGGTGCCGGCCTTATCGGTTCAGCCTATTTAATGCTACGCCGCAAAAGCGCTTATTATTGGTTTGCCGCATCTTTAGTGTGCTTACTTATAATGATGCTCGACGCGAGCTTGCGCGGCGGGTTTGATACTATGGGGGCATCCCTCATGGGGATCTCCACGGTAAGCTTCATAATCGGCATATATTTGTTCTGGGCGGCTTATTCGGCGCGGAACCAAGGCGCATTAAACGCAACTTAAGCCCCTCTGGACTCTGCCGCTTAAATCTTATTTAATATCCTCCTATTCTGGGGAGGATAAGATTATGGAAATTGGCGGACCAAAAAAAGCGTTCTGGATAGTCGGGGTATTATTCTTACTCTGGAATATTTTTGGCTGTGCTATTTATTTGATGGATCAATTAACCCCTGATGCGGCTTTATTAGAAAGTTATGCTGAGCGGGGTCAGGCTATGCTAGAGGCTCGGCACGCTTATCCGGTTTGGGCGACGGCTGCCTATGCGCTTGCTGTTTGGGTTGGCTTATTAGCGTCCATTTTCTATTTGATGCGAAAAAAACTCGCGGTCACGCTTTTCGTTGTTTCATTGCTCGCCGCTATAATTTGTTTTATCCCATCTTTTACAAATGCGGTTGTCAAAGCCGGAGGCGGGGATAGCTATTGGGTGATGCCGGTTATTGTTAGCGTGTTGGGCTTATTTGAAGTCTGGTGGTCACGTAAACAAATCGCACAAAGACTGCTTCGCTGAGACCTATGCCAAGCAATATAGCTTAGCCACTGTTGACCTGAAAACGTCCCGCGCGTAAGTGACATGTTCACTTATGATATGCGGAGTTTTTCATGTCAGATAATTATGATGTCATCATTATTGGCGGCGGCCCGGGCGGTTATAATTGCGCCATTCGCTGTGGTCAGCTTGGCCTAAAAGTCCTCTGTATCGAAACCCACACTAAGCTGGGCGGCACCTGCCTTAATGTCGGCTGTATTCCCTCCAAAGCTCTGCTGCATTCAACCGAAATGCTTGAGACTGCGCAAAAAGATTTCGAAGGCATGGGCCTGACGGGTCAGGTCAGCTTTGATCTTAAGAAAATGATGGCGGCCAAAGACAAAATCGTTGAAGGTCTGACGTCTGGTGTCGAGTTTCTGTTTAACAAAAACAAAGTCGAGCACTTGCGGGGCTTTGGTAAAATTATAGACGCGAGCACTGTTGAGGTTGACGGCAAAAAACTGACAACTAAAAATATCGTCATCGCGACAGGCTCCGAAGTCGCGACACTGCCCAATGTTGAGATTGACGAAAAGAAAATTGTCTCTTCCACGGGTGCGCTTGAGCTGAAATCTGTACCCAAAAAATTGCTCGTCATTGGCGGCGGCGTTATCGGTCTAGAGTTGGGTTCCGTCTGGCGGCGTCTCGGCTCCGAAGTGACGGTGGTGGAATATCTCGATCACATCCTGCCAGGCATGGACGCAGAAGTGCAAAAGCAAGCTTTGCGGATTTTCAAAAAACAAAAGATGAAATTTGAGCTTGGCCGTAAAGTCACAGGCGTAGAAACATCAGGCAAGACGCTGAAAGTCAAAACCGAAGCCAGTGCAGGCGGTAAAGAAAAAGACCTCGACGCGGATGTCGTCCTTGTCAGTATCGGGCGGCGGCCTTTTACAAAAGATTTAGGTCTTGAGGCGGTCGGTGTTGAAACTGATAAGCGCGGCTTTATTCTGACCGATCATTTCAAAACGAATGTCGCCGGTATTTATGCTGTGGGCGATTGCACGCACGGCCCGATGCTCGCGCATAAGGCCGAAGATGAAGGCGTTGCGGCGGCTGAAATTATTGCCGGTAAGGCTGGGCATGTGAATTATGACGCCATTCCGGGCGTGGTTTACACATATCCTGAAATTGCCAGTGTCGGCAAAACAGAAGAGGAGCTCAAAGAGGCGGGCACCCCTTACAAGAAAGGTAAATTCGCCTTTATCGCCAATGGACGGGCGCGGGCCAATCACCAAACGGACGGCTTTGTAAAAATCTTGGCCCATGAAGAGACCGACGAAATTCTAGGCGCACATATGATCGGCGCGCATGTTGGCGACCTTATTGCCGAGGTTACGCTGGCGATGGAATTCAAAGCGGCGTCTGAAGACATTGCCCGCACATGTCACGCGCATCCGACCATCACTGAAGCTGTGCGTCAGGCCGCGATGGACGTCGAAGGTTGGACAATGCAAAGCTAGTTACTCGCTAGCGACAAAATTAAAAGCCGCTATGCAGTAATGTGCTTTGGCGGCTTTGTTGTTTCATGATAGGGCTAAAGAAAACGTTTAGGGGACTTCATGAAATTAGCGCTCACACTTTCTGCCTTATGTCTCATGGGCTGCTCAGCCGCCACGTCCTCCACTGAAGACGTTAAATCCGTGCCAACATTTGATACAGCTGCCATGGATGCACTCTTAAGCCAGGCCGTTGACAATGGGGATGTTATCGGCACCTCCGCTATGGTGTTTGATGAAGGCCACACCGTCTATTCTGGAACCTTTGGATTGGGTGACCGAGAGCGCGAAACGCCTGTTACACTGGATACGGTCTGGCGTATTTATTCCATGACCAAGCCGGTGACCTCCGCCGTCATTATGGATTTGCGCGAAGAGGGTAAGCTAAAACTATCCGACCCTGCTTCTAAATATATTCCTGAGCTGGCCAATATGAAGGTCGCAAAAATGGGGGAAGATGGCTCACCGGCTTTTGAAGCCCAATTACGGCCTATGACGATTGAAGACCTTTTGCTGCATCGCTCGGGACTGGGTTACGGCATATTTGGCCCGGTCAATCCTGTGGCCGCGGCCTATGAAAAGGCGGGATTGTTTACGCCTGAAGAATCGCTCGAAACGAAAATGACAAGGCTATCTCAATTGCCGCTAATGTTTCAGCCCGGAGACACTTGGTATTACAGCTATTCGATTGATGTGCTGGGCCGTATTGCCGAAGTCATTGAAGGTAAGAGCTTAGGTGAGGTCATGGCAGAGCGTATCTTTGACCCGTTGGGTATGACGGAGACGGGTTTCGGCGTTCGGCCCGATCAAACATCTCGCTTTGTTTCAAATTATTATGTGACTGAGGATGGGTCATATGCGTTGGCAGAAGATGGCCAAGCTAGCCCTTATTCAAACCCCGATAACACGTTTCAATCCGGCGGCGGCGGCCTTGTCTCGACCTTGGGTGATTATGCCAAGTTCGCGCAGATGATGCTGGATGGCGGTATATATGACGGACACCGCGTCCTAGATGAGGCAACGGTCGAGCTGATGATGCAAGACCATATGGGACAGGATAAGCCTTACTTACAGCCTTGGTTGGGGCCTGAGCAAATGTCCGGCTTTGGTTATGGCGGCTCTGTCCAAATTGGCGATACGCCCGAGCAGCTGGCAATGAACGGGAAAGCCAAAGGTCAATGGGGCTGGAGCGGCGCGGCCCGCACGACCTTCTGGATTGACCGTCCTAACAATGCTTATGGGATTATCATGTTGCAGTTTTTCAGCGCGGATGATCCTAAAATCCATGATGATTTCAGAGCTTTGGCCTATGATCAAACCAAGGACTCTGCGCCCTAAGTAAGCTGTCAACCTATAGTAAGCCCACGCGGCCCATATTTCGCTTATTTTAACCTCTATGCGCTATGCACTGGAGTTAATCTAAGGGAAGAACGCATGTTCAAAGCCGTTAAAATTCGCGATGGGCATGATAATTTTTTCACGCCGCTGCGCCTGATATTTGCGTCTCTAGTCGTCATTGGTCATGGATATGTTATCGCCTTAGGCGGTACAGAGCACGAACCCCATGTGTTCTATCAATACACATTTAGTTATATTGCGGTGAATATGTTCTTCATCGCTTCGGGCTTTCTGGTTACGAAATCTATGCTCTACCGGAGGGATAGTGCGAGCTTTGTCTCTGCGAGGGGACTGCGCATTTATCCGGCGCTCATTGCCCACATGCTATTTGTTATGCTGATTATTGGGCCTTTTGTGACGAATTTGCCATTGAAAGAGTTTTTCAGCTCGCCTGACTGGTATTTACAGCCCCTCAAAGTTCTGACCTTTCTGGACACAGACATGAACCTGCCTGGGATTTTCTCAACGAATGCAGAGCAGATAGGCTCAGGCGCCCTATGGACTCTGCGCTTTGAGGTTTTGGCCTATATCGGGACATGGCTTTTGTTTTTAATTGGCGGTCTGCGTCATAAATGGATGATTGCGGCGCAATTTGTCCTGCCATGCCTATTTTGGCTCATAGGACATCATTTTGGTATATTTGAAAAACTTCCCGCAACATTCGATAGCTTGGGACGTTTCGGAATCGCTTACGGCCTAGGCGCGACGCTTTACGCTTATCGCGAGAAGATCTCATTCCATATAGTGCTTATTCCCGTCTTCTTGGGCCTCACATGGCTCACACGACATAATGTAGCGGTGCTGGAGATATTTATGAATCTTATCTTGGCTTGGGGCGTGATGATCGCCGCTTATATGCACGCGCCTAAACTGAAATGGACGCAGAAATTATCAGATGTGTCTTACGGGATTTATATCTATCACTGGGTGATATTGCAGAGCTTGATCTATTTCTTCCCGGACCTGACCGTATGGCCGTTGATCATTCTAGGTTACATCATCACCTTGGGACTTTCGCAAGCGTCATGGCATCTCGTCGAGAAACCGACCTTGCGCCTCAAAGGCCCAATGGCGACGTTTCTTCACGGGGTGATGACTAAAGTCGGTCTACAGGGTAAAACGGCTAAGCCTTAGCCGCATCGGTTTTAGAAATGAATGGTGCGGTCATAAGCATCAAGCACCGCTTCATGCATCATCTCTGACAATGTCGGATGCGGGAAGACCGTTTCCATCAGCTCATGCTCTGTTGTCTCTAGCTTTTGCGCAATCGTATAGCCTTGGATAAGTTCCGTGACCTCTGCGCCAATCATATGCGCGCCTAACAGCTCGCCCGTCTTGGCATCAAAGACCGTTTTAATCAGCCCTTCAGGTTCACCCAGCGCAATGGCTTTGCCGTTGCCGATAAAGGGGAAGCGCCCGACTTTGACGTCATAGCCTGCGTCCTTGGCCTGCGCCTCCGTATGGCCGACACTGGCGATTTGCGGATGACAATAGGTGCAGCCCGGAATGGCATTGGCGTCCAGTGGATGGGGCGAGCCGCCCGCGATTTTCTCAATACAGATAATGCCCTCATGGGAGGCTTTATGGGCGAGCCATGGCGGCGTGGTGACATCACCAATGGCATAAAGCCCTTTGACGCCGGTAAAGCTATACTCATCCACCGTGATATGGGTGCGGTCAATTTTTACGCCCAGCTCTTCAAGGCCCATATCTTCGGTATTCCCGACAATCCCAATGGCGAGAATGACGCGGTCAAATTCAGCCGTTTCAGATTTGTCTTTGTGGGTCAGCGTGGCCGTGACGCCCTTACCGTGGGTTTTCACGCTGGCCTGGGTTTCAGTCTTAATGGTCACGCCGCGCTTTTCAAAGGCTTTGCGGGCCATTTTGGAAATCTCTGCGTCTTCGGCGGGCAGGATGCGGTCAACCATTTCGACAACCGTAACGTCCGAGCCAAATGCATCATAAAAGCTTGCAAATTCCATCCCGATAGCGCCGGAGCCGATCACGAGTAATTTTTTCGGCATTGTGTCGGGCACCATGGCTTCGCGGGCCGTCCAGATGAATTTACCGTCCGCCTCAAGACCCGCTTGCGGGATTTGCCTCGCGCGTGCGCCTGAGGCGAGGATGACATGTTTAGCCGTATAGTCTTTACCGTCCACAACGACGACAGGCGCGTCTTTTCCTTTTTTCAGTTTTGCAAAACCGGCAATGACAGTGACTTTGTTTTTCTTCATCAAATGCTTGATACCACCCGAGAGCTGCCCAGCAATATTGCGCGAGCGTTTGACAATGGCTTTGAGATCAAATTGCGGCGAGGCGGAGAGGCCGTAATCAGAGGCATGCTGCATATTATGATAAATTTCAGCCGAGCGGAGCAAGGCTTTGGTCGGGATACAGCCCCAGTTTAGACACACCCCGCCCAAATCCTCTTTCTCGACGATAGCTGTTTTAAAGCCTAATTGCGTAGCCCGAATAGCGGTTACATATCCGCCAGGACCTGAACCAATAACGATGACGTCAAAAGATGTTTCGGACATGAAAGAACCTGTAATGATGCAAAGACTAATCCTCGGTATCTATACAGATTATTGAGCGGGTTTGAACCGCTATTTTGGTAGAGATGGTATCTCGTTATGACGTCATAGCGACACAACGCAAAGCGTTGACGCTACCCATGCCTTGATGGTTCGCCAAAACTCAAATTTTACGACAGACGCAATATTTAGGTATGGGTTCCGCCAGCGCTTCGCGCTGAGACGGAATGACAACTTTTATCTACTGCATATCCTGCGGGAGCTGCTCTGGCGCTATCATCGCCTCAATCACTTGTAGGCGCATAACATCGCGCAGCGCGTCGACTTCCAGGTCGTCCAGTATCTTGAAAGCGTCTTCGGCATTGCCGTCTTCGGCATGGGCGATAGCAATACGGTTGCGGGCCGTGTCGCGCAGTTCCACTTGCTCAATTTCTTTCATCGCGCGGCTGGCGACTTCATAATCGCTATGTTCCAAACCATAGGAGACGATATCCAAATAGGCGCGGTCCCTGAGTTCGGGCATCTCAATCTTTGCGGCTTGCGTCATGACGGTTTTAACGGTGCCTGAAATATTCTTAGTTTTGGCATCTTTCAGTAATTTGTGAATTGAGACGTTTTCGCGCTCATGCATGCCTTTGACATCTTCAGCGATCAACCCGCCATTACCCTCTTTATCTGTGAAGACACGAACGCGCATGGAGTTGTCGTTCTCGCTCATATCTTTTTCAGAGGTCACAGTCTTTTTAACGATCTTCATCGTTTTACCGTCGCCCATATCAATGGTTTCGGTTTCAATTGTCGTTTTACCATCTTCATTGTGAATGACCTTGACGTCTAGGGTTTTGGTGGTGCCGTCAGGACCGTCGCTGATAATAATAGCGTCGTCGTTTCTGACGACGTCCTTAATGACGATACGCTTACGCTCGGCAGGATTAGACTCGCCATTATCTTCGACCCAAATATTTTCGGTTTCCATGACACGCTCTTCAAAGCCTGCGGCTTCGGCGGCTTCAATGTCTTCTTCCGTTAGGCTGACGCTGTCATCTTCGACAATAAAGGTGCCTGTGTCAGACTTAGAGGCGCCGTCTTTGGCAAGGCCCATGCTTTCGAGTAATCCGCGCGCGACGCCAGTCTTCTTTTCAGGAGCGGCATCATTTTCAGTTTCCAAGGCTACGTCTGTGCGCGCGTCTTCGTCTTCAGACTTCAAATATTGATCCAGCCATTTTTTCTGCGGCTTATCGGCATCTGCCGTCTTTACGGTCTCGCTGTCAGTGTGTTTAGAGGAGGAGGCGGCATGAGACAGGGTTGGTTTTTTGGCCTCAATAACCTTACCGGATTCAGTTTTAACGCTGGGTATATCTGAGGAGCTCTCAGTTTCGCCTGCGTCTGACACGCCTGTTTCTGGTTTTTTACTATGGGGGTGGTCATCACGTCCGCCGACCATCACTTTGTCAGAAATCTCAGCCTTTAGCTCAGAGGTTTTCTCAACAAAGTTTTCCTTCATCGTTGAGGCATCCACTTCTGTCCCGAAATAGACGACCCCGCCTGCCATAAGTGACATAACAGTTCCTGCAATGATGGATTTTACAACCATTTTAAGTGCTCCCAAAGTCTTAACCTTTGGGTAACTATAAATTATGGCAGGAAAGGGGCAACCCTACTCCCCTTAAAAGAGAGTCATTTTAGCAGTAGTCTTTTTGCGTTGATGCGCGGAATTAGCCATCCGTTAGCCCTGAATTTATCCCCCGGATAAATTCAAACCTCACCCCCCACCCGACCATCAAACACCAAAGGGTGGTCGGCCCGCCGCCCACGGGGCGGCAAAACAAAAAATGGGGAGCGGGCCGGAGCCGTGATGAACGGCCCCAAAGGGGCTGTTTTTGAAATTTAAAGCATCATTGTGATAGGTGATTCCACATAACGCTTAAAGTGCTGGAGCCATTTTGCGCCGAGCGCGCCGTCCACCACGCGGTGATCGCAGGTGAGGGTGACGGTCATAACCGTGGCCACAGCCAGCGCGCCGTCTTTGACGACAGGGCGAGGCCCGCCCGCACCGACGGAGAGGATCATACCGTGCGGCTCATTGATGATAGAGCCAAATTCTTTAATGCCCATCATGCCGAGGTTAGAGATAGAGAATGTGCCGCCCTGATATTCCTGCGGCTTGAGTTTTCTGTCCCGTGCGCGGGCCGCCAAGTCTTTCATCTCGCTTGAGATTGTGGACAAGCCTTTATTTTCGGCGTGGCGCACAATCGGCGTAATCAGCCCGCTATCAATGGCGACAGCCACAGCGACATCGGCATGTTTATGCATGGCCACACCATCGGGCGTATAGCTCGCATTGGCTTCGGGATAATGTTTCAGCGCCAACGCGCAGGCGCGGATCAGCATATCATTAACGCTGATTTTCACACCTTCCGGCGCTTGGCCGTTCAGCTCTTTGCGCATCGCGAGCAAGGCATCAATTTCGCAATCAATAACCAGCGGGAAATCAGGCACGTCGACATTAGAGCTGACCAAACGCTTGGCGATGACTTTACGCATGCCGTCCAGCGGGGTCAGATCATAAGTGCCGGGATTAATACCCAACTTCTCAAGATAATTCGCGCCGCCGCTGCGTACCGCGCCGACATCTGTTCCGGCATCCGGATCGGCTTTGGCGGTGGGTTTCTCAGCCGCTTTCGGTGCAGCTTTACTGCCGTCATAGGCTTCAACATCGCGTTTCACAATGCGGCCGCCGGGGCCTGTGCCGGTGATCGCCGAGAGATCATAGCCTGCGTCTTTCGCGAGACGTTTGGCGAGCGGTGAGGCTTTGATGCGGTCATTTGAATTCGAATTATTATTTGGGGCACTCTCTTTAGACGGCGCTAATGAGGCGGCTTCTTTTGGAGCCTCGGCGGCCGGTGTAGCCTCAGCCTTTGGCCCGCTATTGCCCGTCTCAAACCCGTCCAGAGCACTTGCGTCTTCATCCTCTTCAAGCAAGATCGCAATCGGCGCATTGACCTTCACGCCCGCGCTGCCCTCGGCCACAAGGATTTTGGCCAGCGTGCCTTCCTCGACCGCTTCGATTTCCATCGTCGCTTTATCGGTCTCAATCTCGGCCAAAAGGTCGCCGGAGCTCACGCTGTCGCCCTCTTTTTTGAGCCATTTGGACAAAGTGCCTTCTTCCATCGTTGGAGATAAGGCGGGCATTAG
>ENA-ORXR01004777-ORXR01004777.1-marine-metagenome-genome-assembly--contig:-NODE-4777-length-11145-cov-41.944525_pt1 | contig 11145 bp, 9 predicted proteins | sample MGYA00237866_ERZ511479 | MGnify/ENA metagenome assembly ERZ511479 | reverse complement strand
GCGCCCGCGCGCACGGCGCCGACCCCCCCCGCGGTCAGCGCATCGAGGGTGGCCGCAGGCAGCCGCACCGCCACCGCCGCGGCCGCCGCCGACACCACGCCCGTGTCCGCCGCCGGCATGGCGGCGACGACGGCGGTGGCGACGGCCACCGCCACCGACTTTACAGCCAGCTTCGCGTCGACGGGGTGCGGGCTGCGGCGGCGGCCAACGCGCACGGCGGAAGCGCCGCGCTCACCCGCTTGGGCCACGTACCGCGCAAGCAGCGGCTTCGGTTGCGGCGTCATCCCGTCCGCCTTTCTCACCACCCCCCCACTCGCGGCCTCAGTGCTCCCACCCAGTCCAGGGACAGTCCAGGAGACCATCTCGGCCATCGGTGCGCACTTCATTCAAGTCACCACGTCATTTTTGTACACAAAGCCCGATCGTCCTTGGGAAGCTATTGTGTTAAGGGGATCGTTCAAGATCCGCGTGCAGCTCGACACATACGAGTGTACAATCATGCACAATCGGTGCGGGAGCATCTGCAATCGACTCTACTAGGCCCGCGGTCGATTGTCAGCAACATAGCGATCGGCCAGATTGCGTGATTCCAAGCAGCCCCCTCTGGGAAGCACGTACCAGAGCCTGTCATGCGATTTGGGTTTCCCAGACCCCTCTACCCCCAAGTTACTCCATGTGTCGCGCACTGTCTGCTGACAAATCCAAACACGCGAGAGAAAAACTGCCCACATCAACTGAAAACGCGTTCGCAGAAAGACCCGGGACATGTCCACAGCATTGTACCGCGGGCGCGCGACGCGGTACAGGAGGATGGTCCACAGCGCCACGTGAAAGAGCTGGCGGAGCCCCTCAGCCACGTCGCTGGACGTGCGGACGGCGCCGACGGCGGCCGAGCCAAGGCCGACGCTGCCTCCGCCGCCCAAGTCGCCACCGCCCCCGCCGCCGCCGCCGCCGCCGCCGCAGCCGCCGCTAGCCCCACTCCCCGTCGCGCCGGCACCGGCGGCGGCGCCACCACCGTTGCCGCCGCCGTCGCCCCCCCACAACTCCCCCCCCCGCGCTCACGGCGCCCACCCCCGCCTCGGCGAGCCACCTCGTGAGAACGGAGCACACAATATGATCCCGCGGCACCGGAATGCGCTTGTATTCCCTGGACAGAAACTCTCAATCTTCAAAGAGCTGCCGCTTGAGCGAGGAGAGCACTTTGAACACAACGTTGCCTGCCAGCCGAGCGTCGACAGCGCAGGCCGGCCGCCGTTGGCGCCGCCGGCCCAGCCGCCGCCTCGTCTGAGGCGCCACGGCCGCCGCCGTCTCTCCCCACCTCCCCCCCTCCCACGCAACGTCCTCACGGCCACTCCCGTCGGCCCGCCGCTCCCCCGCACCGCTGCTCCCGGCCCCCGCCCCCCACCCGCCGTCCTACACTTACCGGTCGCCACGGCCACGCACGTCGGGAGGCGCCGCCGCTGCCGCGGGCGGCCCACCGCCGACCGCGGCGCCGCCATCGCCCGCCGGCGCGTCGGCGGCGGCGCGCACAACCGCCGTCGGCGACAGCGGCGGCGATGGGGTTATGGCCAGCACCCCGCCGCCGCCGCGGCCGCCGCCGTCGCCACCGCCAACGTCGACGCCGACGCCACCGCCACCCGTCGTAGGAGCGGCGGTGCCAGGCGCGGCGGCGGCGGCAGCGGCGGCAGCGGCAGCGGCGGCCGGAGAGGCGGCGGCGCCAGTGCCGGCGCCCTACCCCGCTCCCAACGGCGGCGGTGCCCGTCCCCAGTCAGACAATGGCGGCGGCGAGGAGGGGGGGGCTCCTCGGAGGGAGTGGCCGACGTCAATGCTGCAGCCCCGTCGGCGTCGGGGAGGGGCGGAGCCGCTTCGGACCACGCCATGTCGCCCGCAGCGGGCGGTGCGGCCGCGGGCGGGGCGGGGCGTCGGGTGCCGCGGTCCCTGGATGTGAAGTGGAGGCACACGGGCGCCGCGGCGGCCTCGGCAGGATCACCCACACGTGTGCGCTGGGAGGAGGGTGGGGGCGGTCGCCGCTTCGGCGCGGCGGCCGACCGTGCGCCGGCGGTGTCGGTCGCGGGCGGTCGCGCACCGCCGCGCGCGCGGGGAGCGTTTTTTGGGCATGGGCGGCCGCCGCGGTCGTGGCCCCGGCAACGGCAGAGGTCCGGTCCCTGGCAGCCCTCTCGCCGACCGTCCAGGTGCCCTCTCCTTCAGGACGATGATGGGTCTCGAACGTCTGCTTGAAACTTTGAACAGACTGTGCTTTGGTTGTCCCGTGGAGCGCCATCGCCGGACTTGACCACAAAATACAGCCCACGCGTCTGACCAGATCGACGTTTTCGGCGGTCTGAACGCATCACCCTCATTCTGAGGCAGCTGACGCGGATGTCCTATAAAACGCGGCGTACGGCTTCCGTCTGACCGCGTCTGACATGATACAGACGAGAAAAACTAGAGAAACTGTTGGACGCATGTTGCGCACCGAACCATACCAAAACGACCCGCAGCAGTGATCGATACACTCTGTACCGCCCGAGAATGTGTGCACGCAGAGCAAACCGCAAGTACTCCCGCGCGTGCACTAGAAAAAAAAGAAAAGTTATGTGTGTGAGCCCATGCGCATGTTGCTAAGTACCCTAGACAAAAGTCCTGGGAGCTTGTGGGAGCACTCGGTCGAAACAAGCAAAGACTTGGTGAAACGGCGCTGCCGCTCTTCCAAACGCGTCACCCGTCACGGGGTGATCGCCCGCGGGGTCCGCTGGGGAGCAGACGCGGGCCACACGCACCCCGGCGATGCCACAGCGGCGCTCACGCTGGTGGACGGCACCGCTTCAGCTGCGGACGCCTCGACGGGGGACCCACTCTGCAGTGTCAGTGCCGTGTGCCCGACGAGGGCGCGGCCGAGTCCGCCTCGGCCTGGTGTTCGTTTCTCAAGGGGCGCGGCGTGCCCCCCCAGCCACATCAGACCAGCCGTTTTGCCTGTGCTCGGGCTGTTGACAGCCGCCCTTGGGCGGCCGCGGGCCCGACCTCAACAGCCCAAACGACCACACGATGGGGGGTACCGCCGTACGGGCGGCCCGGGCCTCGTCGAGCTCGACCCGGCAGGTGGCGGCCCCGCCCCGAGGGTGGCCGCAGGGGCCCCCACCATGGGGGCCCCTGCGGAGACGGCAGCACGGCTCTCGACGGCGAACGGCGTCGGTGCAGAGACGCCGCGGCGGCGCGCGGCGCGCCCGCGCACCCCCGATATGTACGCCCCTCTGTACCGCCGGCGGAGGTCGGCCGCCGCTCCGCAGTCCCGCAACGGGCCAGACGAGGACGCTGCTCGATCCCGCTCGAGCTCCCCCTGCCAAGCGGCCGTCACGACACGACGGTGCGTGGCGGTCGTGACTGCCCGCGTAGACGTGCGCAGGCGGCACTTTCGAGCGCGCAGGTGGTGCCTGGCACGGATCCAGTGCCACTGCGTGGTGTGCCCGCAGTCGGCGTGCCGCACTTGATTCAGGGTGGCGCGCGCAGCGTGGCCCGACGTCGCGACGGTGGCCACCGTCCGCCTCCCCGCTGCTCTCAGATCGATCGCGCCGCCACTGTCCTTGCGCGACCGCTCTTTGCACGCCCTCGCCCTTGCCCTCTTTTCATCTCCCTCTCCCTTGCGTTTGGAGCTGCACGTGCACGTCACCCACTCGTGCCCGCCACGCGCTCCACGTGTTGGTCACTCTACCGCTGTCACCATGGAAAGTCGGCACCACTGGGACGCGCTCGCCGCCGACGACGGTAACGACAATGACCGCTGTGTCGACGATGATGAGGGAGGGGGCCGCCTCCTCCCGATGGCCGACGAAATTGTCGTTCTGCGCCCCCTACCGACGCCCGCCCAAGACTCTTGGGACGCGTGCTTCCCCCCGTCCCCCCCGTGCGCCGGCCGCTCGGCGGTTGAAGCAGACCCCAACATTCTCGCGCCGTCCCCCTCCCCCCTACCCCGCTCGCCGCGGCCGCGGATGCCCTGCTCCCCGCCCCGATCCCCCACCCTCGCGCCGCCGTCGACACGCCGGGCCAGCTGCCGGCGGCCGCGCGTGCCGCCAGGACGGGCGGTGCCGCTGCCGGCATGACAGGCGTCCCGGATGCTGCCGACACGGCCGCCGCCACCACCGCCACCAGCCCCACCCCCCGAGCGGACGCCCGTGCACCTCCTTCCCCCCCGGCGCCGGTCGGGCACAGGGGGCGCTGTTGAGAGCGCAACTTCCCACGCGCGCGCAGTCAGGGTGCGTGAGCGTGTCGTCTATCACACCGTGGCAAAGCGCAGTATAGAGGTCCCACGCTTCTTGTCCATCCTGGCGCCGGGGCTAGCCCCAAGCGCCCGCCCTCTTGTACCCTCTCGGTCTTCTCCGCTCCCCCACGCACCCGCCTTCAGGGCTCCCCCCTGCAGCACCGCCCGGCTGCTGTCCTCCCCTGCCCAGGGGCCTCGTCCAGGCTGCGCTCCCCCCACGCCTAGCACCCTCCACTCATTGGCGCCGTCTGTGGTTGAGTCGCTCCGCCTCGCCGCCCCACCCCCCCGGCGGCTCCCGTCGTGGGTGACGCCCACCGTCCCGGTGGAGCCTCCCCTGACGGCCCCCGCCGGCCGTGCGGCGCCGCACCGGGTGGGTCACCCCGCGTTGGGTGGGCGCACCCCCCCTTCCCGATGGCGACACCCACCCGCGGGGACTTGGCGGGTGCCGCGGGCACGGGGGGTGCACTTAGTAGGTGCTCCCACCGTGTCCACAACACTCCCCTGCGGGCACGACCGTCTAGAGGGTGAGCTCCGTCAGCCCAGCCGCCTTTCGACAAGCGTTGAAGGCCGCGATGGGGAGCGCCTTGGTCAGCATGTCGGCGACCATGTCCCCCGTCGGTACGTAGGTCGCACCAATCACCTTGGCGGCCACCTTCTCCCGCATAAAGTGGAAGGCCACGTCGATGTGTCTGGTCCGCTGCGACGACAAGTCGTTGTGCATGAGCGCCAGCGCGCTCTGGTTATCAACGCGCATAGCGACCGGCTCCTCGTTCCCGGTCAGGTCGCTGAGTAGCCGGCGGAGCCACACCGCCTCCCGCGCCGCCATCGCCCCGGCCACGTACTCGGCCTCAGTGGTCGACAGGGAGACCGAGGCCTGCCGTTTGCTGGTCCAGCTAATCGCCGCCCCGTGCATGTTGCACAGGTACCCCGTCGTCGACCGCCGCGTCTCAGTGTCTGCCGCTTAGTCCGCGTCGCTGTAGCCGGTTAGGCCCGTCGCTGTCCCGTACGTTAGCGCCAGGGTACTGGTGCCTTTCAGGTACCGCAGCACCCGCTTGGCCGCAGCGAGGTGCTCCGTAGTTGGGCTCGCCACGTGCCGTGACAGCTGGCCGACAGCAAAGGAGATGTCAGGGTGTGTCGCCGTCGCCAGGTACAGGAGGGCCCCAACCAACTCCTGGTAGGTCTGGTGCAGCTCCCCCGACAGGGGTGCTCCGTCCTTGGTCACTCTCGTGCCGGCACTCATAGGCAGCTGCACCGGGTTGGCCTGCTCAAGCCCAAAACGCTCAAGGAGGGTGTGCACGTACTGTCGCTGGCCCACTTTGATGGTCCCGCTCGCCGCGTCCCGCTCGATGTGGAGCCCGAGGAAGAAGGTAGGCTCCCCCATCTCCCGCGCCTTGAACGCGGTCATGATGGCGGTCTTGGCGGACACCGCTGCCGCGTCGGTCTCGCCCACAATGAGGAGGTCATCGACGTAGATGAGGATGTGCACCGTCTTCCCGTTGCGCTCGCCCTTGTACAGGCACAGGTCTGCGCTTCACGGGGTGAAGCCGGCCGCCTCCAGCATGCTGTCCAGCTTCTTGTGCCAGGCACGCGCCGCCTGCTTGAGGCCGTACAGGGCCTTAACAATCCGACACACCTTGCAGGGGTCCCCGCGCTCGTAGCCACGGGGCTGGCGGATGTAGATTTCTTCGTCCACCTCGCCGTTGAGGAAGGCCGTTTCGATGTCAAGCTGGTACACATGAAGCCCGCCCACGGCGCAGTACGCCAGCAGCGCCCGGAGAGTGGAGTAGCGTGCGACCGGTGTCCAGACGTCGGTGTAGTCGACCATATACGTCTGCTTATCCCCACGCCCGACGAAGCGGCCCTTGTGGCTAGCTAGCTCCCCGTCGGGGCCACGCTTGCGCTCGAAGATGATGTCGGTGTCCGTCACCGTCTTCCCGGCAGGTCGGTCCGTCAGGTACCAGGTGCCATGCGCCCAGAGCGAGTCGACCTCACGCTGGACCGCCGCATCGAACTCGGGCCAGTCGGGCTCCCGGCGCGCTTGTTCGATCCGCATCTTGTCCCGAAACCGCCCGCCGCTGGCGGCGAGCGCCCAGGCAACCCGGGCCTGTGCGGGCCGTGAGTTGGGGCGGAGCAGGCGGGCCGGGTGCCGAAACCCAGCCACAGGGCCAGATCCACCGACAGAGTCGCGGTCCCCGGCCGCCGACATGTCCGTGCCTGAGCCCGGCTCCACCGTGTCCGTGTCCGAGGGCTCCGAGGCAGAGGAGTCGGGGGTGCTCGCGCCCGCATCCTCCCCCGCGGCGCTGTCTTCGGTAACCGACGCGGCGCCGCCGTCAATGGCGGCCGAGGCACCGCCGACAAGGCGGAGGGCGGCGGCCACCGCATCATCCACCGAGCTGAGGGGCACGGCCGGCGTGGCGGCGCCCGGGGGCAACGGCCCCGGCGTAGGCGTGGGCGCGTTCACCGAGGGGGAGGGCGCGCGCGCGCGCGGGGCGACCGCGTCCAGGTCGTCGGGGAAGTGCACGACCGGCGCGACGGTGTCGTCCTCGGTGAGGTCCGAGGAGGTGGTCGTCAGGGCGCCGGGCCCAAGCACCCGCGGTTCGTCGAATCGAACGTCCCGGCTTGTCTCGATGCGGTTGCCGACCAGCACGCGGTAGCCGCGCTGGTCGATCCCATACCCAACAAAAGTCCCTAGAACAGCACGCGGCTGCATCTTCTTGCGCAGCTCGTCCGGGACGTGTACCCAGGCGCGGCAACCAAAGGGACAGAGGTGCGACACATCCGGGCGGGCCCCGTAGAGCATCTCACAGGGCGTAGCGGTGCGGCCGCGTCCAACGACCCGGTTGCCGAGGTAGTTAATGGTGACGGCCGCCTCCCCCCAGAACTTGAGATCCAGATCGCAGCCGGCCAGCGCCGCGACCGTGAGCTCGACGACGACACCGTTGTACCGTTCGGCGACGCCGTTCGACTGCGGCGTGTAGCGCGTGGTTGTATGGTGTTGGATACCCTTGGCGGCAGTCCAGGCCGACCAGGCTGTCCCGGTGTACTCCAGGCCATTGTCCGAGCGGATCACCTTCACAATGTGCCCCGTCTGGTTCTCCCACCGCGAGACCAACGTCATGACCGCTTCCTTGGCCAGCACTTTCGTCTTGACAGGAACGACCGCTTTGAAGCGCGTGTAGTCGTCAATCACCCCAACGAAGAAGGTGTTCCCCGCGGGCGTCGGCGCCTCCGTAGGCCCAGCGACGTCTGTGTGCACCACTTGCAGTGGCGCCGTCGTGAGGGTCCCCAGAGTGGGGAAGGGAGCCCGCGTCATTTTGCCTTCGATGCACGGCGGGCAGGGGGTTGCCCGCAGTGACTGTGAAGCGGGAGGTAAGTGGGTGGATGCGTTGCTTTACTCGAGACCGGTCTGAGGCGCGACGCCAGCAGCCTCTTACCCCCCTCGTGTGCCCCCTCAACGTCCTGGAGGCACACCCCCGCCAAAGCAGTGACAGGGCCCACAAATCGCGACGCTCCTCAAGGAGCCCACGAGAATCTCCCCGAGCTCAGCTCCAAAAGGAGCTCCCCTCGAGATACAAGTACAAGTAATTACAGCACCCTCATACAGCAATGCATGTCAAAGGTACAGACAAACAAGCCGATCACCGCATAAGTACTCCTGGACTTATCCAGGCAGTCCGCAGTAACTCCGAGTTACCAGTGCGGGCTTGGGGGGCTGCCTCAACAGTGACGCCAACTCCCCTTTGTCCAGGTCCATCCCAGCCACCGCCCCGGCCGTCCGCTCGAGGGAAGTGACGCCCAAGTGAGCAAAGCGATGGTGCCACATTGCGGCTGTGGGCTTTCCCACGGCCGCGAGAGCCGTATCGGTCTCAGCGATGGTCGGGAGGATGTAGACCTTGTCGGCGAGGAGGCCGCGGATATCAGGGCGGTTCCCATTCTGGATGACGACCCCACCCCCGCGCTGGAAGATGACCTCGTGTCCGCGGAGAGCCGCCTGGCGCACAGAGAACAGCGAGGAGGTCAGGCCGGGGATGACCAACACGTCCTGCAGCGTCAGGTCCAGCGCCCCCGCGACACCGTGCACCTTGAGGTGTGCGGTCCCGCTCGTACGCGCCGTGCGGCGCCGCCCATCGGCAAGCACGATGGTGACCGGTGCCCGTGCCGCCACACTGCGGAGCGACTCGGCGGCGCCGGTCATATGGTGGGAGGCGCCGCTGTCCATCACCCAGATGGGCGAGGCGGGGGGGGTTGCCTCCATGTCGTCCGGGTCCGCCAGGGTCATCAGGATGGTCCCGTGGCGCCCGACCGCCTCAACGTCGGGGTCGAGCACCAGCGGCGGCGCGACGTCGTCGCCCCCCGAGTCACGGGCCAGCGCCGGGTTCGCAACGGCGGGGTCGCTCACCGGCGGCGGGGCGTCGGCGTCGCCGTCAGAGTCACTAGCCAGCGCCGGGGGCTCGTCCTCCGTGTCTGTGTCGACCTCGTGGGCCAGCATGGCCAGCCCCGCGGAGCCCGTCTCGTCGTCCCGCGGCTCCCCCTGTAGGATGCTCGGGCAGTCGCGCTTAAGGTGCCCAATCTGGTCACACTTGTAGCAGCGGCGGAGCTCCCGGCCACGGCGCTCGGGCCGGGCACCCACATGGGTGGCGGCCAGGGCATTGGCCACCTCACCGATCTTTCCGGCCATCTGGTCGAGCCCGAGGCGCGACTCCGCCGCCTGCAGCTGCTCCTGTGCCGTCTCCACGGTCAGCCCGGGCTGCATCGTCAGCACGGTCGCCATGAGCTCATACTTGGGCAGCAGCCCGGCCAGCAGCGCCGTTACCAGCTGCGCGTCCGTGATCGCGTCGACCAGCTCCACTAGCTCCCACACCAGCTCCTTGCCGCGGTTGAAGTACCGCATGATCGTCTCGCCGCGCTGCATCTTCATCCCCGTCAGCTCCCGGCGCAGGTTGAGCGCCCGTGCCGTTCCGCGCGAGCGGAGCGCCTGCGACAACGCCGCCCATGCCCCCTGCGCCGTCGGGTGGCGGCGGAAGGTGGGCATATGGTGCGGCGTCACACGGTAAGCACCATCAACGACATCGCTTGCTCGTCCAGCCGCTGCAACTCGGCCGTCCCAATCGCCACCGACGTGCTGCCGCTAGGCGCGCCCGCTGGTGCGTCTGTTCCGCCCAGCGGGGTCGCCGGGGTCCCCGGAACCCCACCGTTGGTAGTCCCGACACGGGCCGGGTCCACAGCCGGCCAGCACCCCTTGAATCGCATCAGGTGCTCAATTTCTGTGCTCCATTGCAAGTAGTTGGTGTCGTCGACCTTGGTAATCCGCGGCACGCCGTCACCCGTCATCTTGCCTGCAAGGGTCTTTTCAGCAGCCCCTGTGCGTGTCCGTCCGCCGGTCACGCCCGTTGGCCGCTCTCCTTGGTCCGCGTCACTGGCGGCCCGTGATCTTTGTGCTGTCGATGGCGTCGTCCGCCTCCGGCTCTTCCTCCGCGTCCCGCTCCCTTTCCGACACGCGCGCGTTCCGCGCCACGAGTCGCACCCAGAGCACGTCGTCCACGTACACAATCCTCGTCTCCCCGGTGCACCCCGGGTCGCCCGCCTGCGCACGCGCCGTCTCGGCCCACGACCGCGGAGCGACACCCAGCCCGTACGGTAGGCCTTGGCCCATAACCTGTTGTGAGCGGGAAGTCCCACGCGAGCGCAGTCAGGGTGCGCGAGCGTGCCGTCTATCCCACCGTGGAAAAGTGCAGTGTACAGGTCCACTGCTTCTCATCTCTCCGGGCGCCGGGGCTAGCCCCCAGCGCCCGCCCTCTTATACCCTCTCGGTCTTTCCCGCTCCCCCAGGCACCCGCCCTCAGGGCTCCCCCCTGCAGCACCGCCCGGCTGCTGTCCTTCCCTGCCCAGGGGCCTCGTCCAGGCTGGGCTCCCCCCACGCCTGGCACCCTCCACGCATTGGCGCCGTCTGTGGTTGAGTCGCCCCGCCTCGCCGCCGGCTCCCGTCGTGGGTGACGCCCACCGTCCCGGTGGAGCCTCCCCCGGCGCCCCCCCCCCCCGCCGGCCGTGCGGCGCCGTACCGGGTGGGTCACCCCGCGTTGGGTGGGCGCACCCCCCCTTCCCGATGGAGACACCCACCCGCGGGGACTTGGCGGGTGCCGCGGGCACGGGGGGTGCACTTAGTAGTTGCTCTCCCCGTGTCCACAACAAATTTCTTCAAAATTGAGAGTATGGACCGTACTCTTGATACCATTAATGATCCCCTTTTGTGTATATCTGGCCACTACCTTTTGCCTTAGAGAGGCCTATTTTGCATGCGTGTGGAGCGCTCAACCCGGTCCATTGACTCCGTTGTCTCAGTACGAACTCCATTGTGCGGAGGCTCCACAGACGGCCATGTTTCCACCTGTACTGCTTCACTCCCTACGTCCCACTGCGCCCATCGTGTTCATCCATTGAGCCCACTGCTCCATATTTTTTCCTCCTGCCTCTTTCACCGTTCGGGGCCACCCGTGCATCCTGAGCTCAAATTTCTTTCCACGTCGCCTCCCCCCTTTCTGTGTTGTCTCTGCTGCCCGATGCGTGCCATCGTCGCGGCCTTCCTCCCACTCTCCCCCATCGGTTGGTTGCGGCCACGGCCGCTTCGCCGGTGCAGCCGACCACCGGCCTGGCACTGCTCGCGGCTGACGATGGCCTCGAGAAAACCTAGCAATGATGGACTAACGAAACGCGTCTGTATTATTGGTGCAACGTGTCTATATTCTGGTATTGGTCCACGAACCACCCTCGTGTCAGTGTAACGGTGCCCCAAGGAAAGCGAATCACCACAATGAAGTAAGTCCATCTCGGTCCGATAGTCCGGGTGACACAATAGAAGGCGCATGTTCTATTCGAAGGCGATATAGGGCATG
>ENA-ORXR01004776-ORXR01004776.1-marine-metagenome-genome-assembly--contig:-NODE-4776-length-11146-cov-7.582889_pt1 | contig 11146 bp, 15 predicted proteins | sample MGYA00237866_ERZ511479 | MGnify/ENA metagenome assembly ERZ511479 | reverse complement strand
CACTCTCCACATGCTCTGAAGAAATGTGGTTTGACGGCCTTCTCTGTAAGTAGATATCACGCCCCTAGTGCCCCCTGTGTCAGGATTGTTGTCACCCCTAAATTTTCATAAAATGAGCGGGGCGAATAGGGTCTATAATGGCTTATTCAATCGAACGAAAGGAAGCAATACTCAAGAAGTTATTGCCACCCATTAATCAAACCGTTGCCGAAGTTGCGCGTGCAGAAGGGTTGTCAGTTAATACCCTTTATAACTGGCGTGATAAAGCAAGACAATCAGGATTGCCTGTGCCCGGAAAAACACCCACCTCCAATGATTGGTCAGCAGACACTAAGTTAGCCATTGTGGTTGAAACAATGGCTTTATCAGCGTCAGAGTTAAGTCAATATTGCCGTGAGAAAGGACTCTATGTTGATCAAATTATGTCCTGGAAAAGCCAGTGTCTGAACGGCTTTGCGCTGAGTCAAGCGCAACAAAAAGAAGCCGTTAAACAAGCGAAAATCGATCAACAACAAATCAAAACGCTTAAGAAAGAGCTGCGCCGCAAAGAAAAAGCCTTAGCTGAAACGGCGGCACTATTGGTGCTCAGAAAAAAGTTGGATGCGTTCTGGGAACAAGACAACGAGGGCAATTAAGCACTCTCTCAGAACGCATGCAATTGATTACGCTTATCCGGGAAGCCTTCTCGGCAGGTGCACGGTTAAGGCGAGCCTGCGAGGAGGCGTGTATCAGCCTTCGAACCTATAAACGTTGGTATAAAGCCGGTGTTGTGCAAGCAGACCAGCGACCGTTGTGTGATCGTCCGGTGCCGGCTAATAAGTTAACGTCAGAGGAGCGAGAAATGATATTGACGACCTGTAACCTGGCTGAACATGCCAACCTGCCACCGAGCCAGATTGTCCCAACGCTGTTGGATAAAGGGATCTATTACGCGTCAGAGTCGAGCTTTTATCGCGTCCTAAAACAAGCGGATCAGCTCAACCATAGAGGCCGTACACGCCCGCCAAAGAAACGACGTAAGCCGACCAGCTTTACCGCCAGTGCGGCCAATCAGCTCTGGTCCTGGGACATTACGTATTTGGCTTCTCCGGTAAAGGGACAGTATTATTATCTTTATCTTTTTGAAGACATTTACAGCCGAAAAATCGTTGGTTATGAGGTCTACGAAAAAGAATGCGGTGAGCTGGCTTCCCAGCTGTTACAGCGATGCATGCTGAAAGAACAGTGCTTTAATCAGGCGGATCCACTCGTTTTACATTCCGATAATGGTGCGCCTATGAAGTCATTTACCTTGAAAGCAAAAATGGAAGAGCTGGGTATTATCTCATCATACAGTCGCCCGAGAGTGAGCAACGATAACCCGTATTCAGAAGCCTTGTTTAAAACCTTGAAGTACCGGGGTAACTGGCCATCGAGTGGATTTTTGAGTGTGGAAGATGCACGAGACTGGGTTCATCATTTTGTTGATTGGTACAACCATGAGCACAAGCATAGTCAGATTAATTACGTGACACCAGCCGAGCGACATCAAGGGTTAGACGAGGAGATATTGAGTGCACGTAAAGCTGTTTTAGAGGCAGCGCGTCAGGCAAACCCGCGTAGATGGACAGGTTCTGTCAGGAATTGTGAGCCCGTTGGTGCGGTGATGTTAAACCCAGATATTGATGAGATAGAACCTTTAAAAATAGCTGGATAATTATTAAGCAATGAGTGACAACATTCTTGACAGACACCGGGCTTGTCATAACTCTGATAAGTGAGATCGCTATTAGGACGCAGGCCGGTGACGGGGCCAATTTAGAATTCAATTTCTCATGTCAGAAGATCTACAAGCAGACCAACGGCTCCCAGAAAAATGACTTTTACGATCATAAATAGTATGATTAATTATGACTTACTAAGAGGTACTAGTTGTGATTAGACATACCATTTCACTACCTGAAACAATGAGCCAAAATATTTCGGCATTACTTGACGACGGGAACTATGGCGGCATGAGCGACTACGTCCGCGATCTTGTTCGCAAGGATCTGGAACGCAGAAAAGCTGAACAACGCAAGGCAGCTATAGTAGAACTCAGAAAGCTTCTGGCCGAAGGCAAAGCAAGCGGTATTGGTACTAAATCCATGGAAGAAATTAAAGCAGAAGCGCGCGCTGAGCTTGGCCTGTGAGTATTGTCAAAACCGCGCTAGCCGAAGAAGACATTAAGGATATCTACAAATACTCTTATAAAAACTTTGGTGAGGCACAAGCCGAGAAATACTATGACGGCTTGGAAGAACGGTTTATAGCTATTCTCAACAAGGACGCACATAGTCAGGACTACAGCCATATTGAATCCGGCCTGAGGCGAGTCAACTATGAAAAGCACGCCATCTACTACGAAACCTACGAAGATGAAATTATCATTCTGCGCGTTCTCCACCAAAAGATGGATGCGTTACGGCATTTGGAAAGTTAGCGAAGGGGGGATTACTTAGCGCTGACATACTTCGCTAACTTTACTCCCTTGCTAATTTCTGAGCCATACGATTCCCGAATACCCGCAGCCTTGGCTATTGCTTTTTTGGATTCACCCAAATCAGTTATTTCAGCGGAATACTTCACACCAAATAAATGAATCATGGCTACTGCCTCACCTTCCTCAGACTCAAAGTACATTTCGTGAAGTATTTTTCCAAGCTTTTGTAATGTCATTGTTTTTCTCGTTACTGAATAAAGAGAGCACGATATAGAACATTTATTGTTGGGTACTTAATGAAATCGCCTTTATTGACACTTCTTATATTTGGCCTTTCTGCTTTAAAGCCGTCTGCATCTCCTTTTCTGTGTTTTGCTACTCTGAGAATACTGATATCTGGCAATGGCTCACTAGGTTTTCCGCCAAAAAAAAGATATGGTCCTAATTCCAGCGTTTCCTGATTGAAGTACACCCACACAACACAGCCAGAAGGCTTTCTTGCCAGAGACACATGAATATTTTGACGTGCTGTTTTTGCCCCAACGAAAGTTGACTTTAGCTGTACATGTCGGAGTATCCCATTTGACTCAATAATAAGATCATACCCAGAATTGTCTACTTCTGGCTTTGACACCTCTAGGGAGAAGTCTTTGTTTCGCCATGACAACTTAAGCAGTTCGCCAACAAACAGATGCTCAATTAACCTTTCACGGTACGATGAGTTTATTGAATGCTCTTCCATGCTCTTTACACACAACCTATTGAGTAAATTAGTCAACGACTAGTTCTGACTAGAAATACGCAAAAACTATACTGAAGCCGAAGCTAGAACACAACAGGCTGCAAGCAACGGCGATGGTTCGATCATTGATCAATCCATCGGCGGTCATCGCTTACCTCTTTTTACCAACGCTTCGCGGCGATATATATAAATAGATGATCCGATAATAATCGCTGCGCCGACTATCGTATAAGCGTCAGGAACCTCACTAAACAAGATATAACCAAGAATCGCTCCATAGATCAGCTGCATGTATTGGATATTCGCAATCACACTGGCTTCACCTAAGCGTAAAGACTGAATCCCTACCCAACTCGCAACCGCTGAGATTGCTCCCATCGACAGCATAAGCACTGCGCCTGCTAAGTCGGGTGTTTTCCAAACCCAAAACAAGGGTATGCCTGCCAGCACGCCAATGAATACTGCCTGATAAATCAATAGAGTTGTGGTTGTGTTTGCCGAATTATCAGCTACTGGAGTAGTGCTAGCCATAGCAGTATTTCCCATAAAGTGATCTGCCATGGACATACGTAATGAACAATGGCGGCGTCAGCCAAGTGACTGCGCCACCATATTGCCAGCTATTTGACTGTGATCGTGATTTTTTTCGACAAGATCATAGGACTAAACGGTACGTGCAGATGATTACCAAGAATCAGCTGCAAAGTGTGCTCACCGGGTTCTAGCTCTAACGTAGTTTCTGTCTGACCACCGCCAAAATGCAATGGTGGGTTACCCATTATGGTGTCCAGTTTAGGCAGCTCTTCCTGATCTACCAACAGATGATGATGTCCCGTCTTCTCTTTCTCTACTCCAGCAGGTGCTACTCCCATTCCTGACAGTCCAAAAACCACGGTAAACGGGCTGGTAAGCTCAGCGCCATCACCAGGGTAGATGATGCGCACTTTGGCACCTTCAGGCGCGGTAGGTGATTTAAGCACGTCATTAGCGTGTGCCTGGGTTGCGGCGAATGCTAGCGCAACCGGTAACAGTAAAGCGGTAATACCTTTTTTTAGGTGTGATGATGCAAGCATGATTTAATCCTCTGGGTTAGTGCTACGCAGGAAAATGCCCTGCGCTTACTACTATACAACATTTAGAAAATCGATTTATTTCACCATTCTTTTTGCCGTGACTCCCTAAATAGACGAAGTGTAGTATGTTATAAACGTGAATCTGTGAACAAAGGCCAATTGAGCGAGAAACCAACAATGGATTCGCATTTACAAAACACGATCCTCAACGCTACCGGCGCTCAAGAACTGTATCCAATAGGCACCATCCAGAGTCTATGGAGTGGCTACGGGAGTATTGACCGCTATGGTTTAGTCGGCTCTGAACTTGGCTCTGTCATCGTCAAACACGTTCGCCTACCCGATAAAACGCAACACCCTCGCGGCTGGAATACCGATAACTCACACCAACGCAAACTCCGCTCCTATCAGGTCGAAAGCGCTTGGTATCGCGACTGGGCAGCGCATTGCGGTAAAGATTGCCGAGTTCCCAGAAGCCTGGCGCTGGAGCAACGTGAAGGTGAATTTTTGATGGTGATGGAAGATCTGGACAGCAGTGGTTATCCTGCACGAAAGGATCGCGCCAATCAGAACCAAATGATAGTTTGCCTGAAGTGGTTAGCCAACTTCCATGCCAAGTTCATGTATAAAAAACCTCAAGGCCTCTGGAAAACAGGCACTTATTGGCACTTGAAAACGCGCCCGGACGAGCTCAAAACCATGGGTGACACTGATTTAAAACAGGCCGCATCCGCAATCGATCAAACCCTTAGCAATGCGCCGTTTCAAACCATTGTGCATGGCGATGCGAAATTAGCTAACTTCTGCTTTTCGGCGAATGGCGCACAAGTCGCTGCGGTGGATTTTCAATATGTCGGTGGTGGCTGTGGGATGAAAGACATCGCCTACTTTGTTGGTAGCTGCCTTGATGAACATGACTGCGAACGGCATGAGGCTGCATTGTTAGATGCCTACTTTGCAGAGCTGCGAAAAGCATTGGCAACGCACCAACCGACTATCGACGCGGAGGCTGTTGAAGCAGCTTGGCGGCCTTTGTATGCAGTTGCATGGACAGATTTTTATCGATTCCTGCAAGGCTGGAGTCCGGGACACTGGAAGATTCATAGCTATAGTGAACGACTAGCCAAGGAAGTGTTGAAAGGCTACCACTCATAACAGAGTAGTGCCGCACCTTGTTCTACTTTTAGAACAGTTACAAGTCGATTACGACCCGCCCCAGCGGACGCGAACAGCACAATAACACTTCGTTTTCTGCTGGCTGACGCAGCACTTTGCGGAAGTATTCAACCTCGCCTTCCACCAACACCTGCTTACAACTATTACAGATACCACGACGACAGCTCTGATCAGGCTCAAGGCCATTTTGCTCGGCTAACTCAAGCAAGGAGGTATTGCTTTCCTCCCATGTGACGGTGATTCCCGAACTTGAGAAAACCACGGATTGGCCGCTGGACGGCCTGGGATACTCAGTTTTACTGACTCCCTGCTCTTCAGCTCGCGACCACATCGCTGGATTAGTAATGCACTCAAGATTAGACAGCATAGATGGTGCTTTACACGCAGCCGTTTTACTCAATGAAACGCTGGACTTCATATCGTTGACAGACTTATGCCAATGCACGGCTTGTTGATTATCGGGTTGGTTATCGGGTTGACCATTGGACTGTTTACTTAGCGCCGCTTCTTTGGCAATCATCGCTGCTAAATCTCGGCGAAAGCGCAGCTGGCCACCATCTATCGCCAAATCAATATTAGGCACTTTCTTTTCGTCCTGACCAATCTGAACAGCATTGAGGATCAAGCGATCCTCTTCAAAAGCGTGCTGGACATCTTCCGTCATCAACTTGGAAATGGCTTCATCTTCAGGACGAATATTGCGCAACTGGAACCAGTAATAACGCGTTTCTGTTTCTGTGATTGGCGTCATGAAATTGTAACTATCCATGACGAAGGTTTTTTCATGCAACGTACCCTCAACACCACCCGTACCCGCTGGGGTAAACACCGCACGAATTAAAGCATGGGCAGGAAAACGCACTTCGTAGTGCTGCAAACGATCACAGTTACCCTCAAACTCAACAACTTTCTTATAAAACGGCGCAGGCTCTGCGCCCATCATCCAACGGTGAACTATATAACCCGTATCAGTATGCGTTACGTTAAGCGGCACGTCTTTGGTCGCTGGCTGGGCGAATGAACTCTGATGTACCCAAGCTACATGTGTCGGGTCCAACAGGTTGTCGCACATCAATAAATAATTGCAGTGTAGATCCATCGCCGCGCCTTGATTCACACCCCACTCAGGATTGTCAAAATTTGGGATATCGATGATATTTTTGGAATCAGCCTGAGTGGGATCACCCATCCAAATCCAGACTAAGTCGTATTTCTCGTGAACGGGGTAAGCGTGAACGTTGGCTTTACTTGGAATGCTGCCTTCGCCCGGTGCCCAGATGCATTGACCTTGACCGTTGAAGGTTAAGCCGTGATAGCCGCACTCTATGCCGCCGTTTTTTATTCGACCCATGGATAGTGGCAGTTTGCGGTGTGGGCAGGCATCTTCTAGGGCGATGACTTGGTTCTCAGCGTCTCGGTAGATACAGATCTTTTCGCCGAGGACTAGGATTTGTTGTAGCTCGGGTTTGATTTCGCTGCTCCAAGCGGCGACGTACCAAGCGTTTTTTAGGAACATAGAGGGCTCTTACTTTTCAATGACTACTACGATTATAGTCGTACTTATCTGGACAGTCCTATATTTACAAGTCAATCAAGAACTTACTAATTCTCCGGCTTTTAACTGAACAGAAGATAAAAACTCCATATTAATCAAGACCTGCCAATGACGAAAAAGGATCCCAACCTGAATCTTCATGCCAATCATACTCACACCCCACAGCCATATCCCTTGCAGCATCTATCCCATAAAGATGCGCAATCGCGGCCAATGCCATATCCATACCCGCAGAAACACCAGATGATGTGAAGTACTTACCATCTGCAAATGTTTTTTCAGGCAATATTCTGTGCCCATGAACGCTGGGGTTTCACTAACCTGCTGTTAACTACAAATTTTACAACTCAAGCTGGCTCAGATATTCATAGGCTCGGCGTACTTCTATCCCTTTATCTGTTCTCTCCTGGCGTAAGTTTTTAACTAACTGTACAGCCGGAATCTGATATCTATCGTAGAAGTAGCGCAAAGAAGGGCTCAGCGAAGCATCTGAAAGCTTGATTTCAAGCATCTGCACAGGCTCTTCATCAACCACCAATACGAAGTCTATTTCTTTTTGTTCTTTAGTGCGTAACATTCGTAGTGCGGTACGCTTTCCTTGGTAATCTTCGATAGCGTTGAGATGCTTCAGTAAACTGATTGCAACTAAATTCTCAAACTTCACTCCGTCGTCACCTTTCACCATGCCATTATCATAGAAATAAATTTTGGCATCCTTTTGCAGTGATCTTGCGATATTGCGGTGATACGGTGTTACCCGAAAGATGATGTAGAGTGCTTCAAAAATTTCTACATAGCGTTTAATCGTATTAGGCGAGACACCGACGTCCCTCGCCAGACTGGAGTACGATAATGGTGAGCCGACTCGGCTTTGCAATAGCGTTAAGGTCAACTGTATCGCACGAAAGTCATGCACCTTTTCAAAATCGAGAATGTCTGTTCTGATCAAACCATCAATATATTGCAATCGCCAGCGATTTGATTCATCCATCGATTCAGCCAAATAAGGTTCTGGAAATCCCCCTCGCTCAAGGAGCAGTTCGAGCGACTCCTCCGTAGCATCAGGAATCTCAGCAAGGGATAAAGGATTCAAACGATGTCTGAAAAAACGCCCTGCAAGAGAGTCCCCACTTTGACGGAATGTTTCAAGCCTCGCACTCCCAGTAACCAGTATTTGCAATTGCTCAGGCTTGGTATCATATAGACCTTTAAGATAATTTTTCCACTCAGGCATTTTGTGCAACTCATCAAGAATCAGCAGTTCCGTAGAAGGAAGCCAAGCATTCTCGGCAATGATATTCCGATCGGCCAAACTATCGTAGTTCAGGTAGACAGAGGATTTATAATCGGCGGCTATTGCTTTGGCGAGACTGGTTTTACCCACTTGCCGTGGACCGGTTAGAAAGACCATTTTTCGTGATAAATCTTTCTTGATCAGTGCTTGTTGGACTCTTTGCATATATGACAATTTCGCAGTGAAATGAAAAATAGTCAAGACTATTTAATAATATACTTCGAAATAGTCGTATTTTAATATCCTATTGGCATCCTGATGAAGAGCGATTACCCAGTGCTTCAAAGCCACGCTAAAAGTCTTAAGGAATTGATATGGATGCGTGATCGCTCAAGTTGCGGCTCATCTATTCGCATGCTATTGTTTTTTAATATAATATTTCCATAGGAACAAATCATGAACTTTAACGATTGGTCTGAAGAGATAGCAAAAAACTTTAAACAGGCTGATGATGTTGTAAAACAGATTCTCGGTATGGCAAGGGATGACAACCGCTTTACACCCGATTCCGATGCTTTAAAAAGCGTCGTGGAATCCATGGTAGAGGCTCAGCTAAAATCATTTGGCATCCCTTCTAAGAAAGCGCATGAAGAACTATTGCAACAGGTTCTGGAAGCCCAGCGTGAAAATGAAATGTTGTGGAAGCGAATCAAGGTGCTTGAGGATAAATTAGCCGCGCAAAGTGAGCCGTCTGAACCAGAAGAATCTAAGCCCTCTGCTAAACGTGTTTCTCAGCCTGCTTCTGTTAGAAAGGTTTCTAAGCCTACGGGTGCTGCTAAGCCTATTTCAAACGCTGGCGGAGGTGTCAAAAGATCTACTGCAAGACAAACTTCTGCTGGAGGGTCATCTGTCCCAAAAAAACCAGCAGCTAAGAAAGAAGCTCCAGCTAAAGCAAAGCCCGATGATTTAACCAAAATTAAGGGGATTGGCCCTAAGCTAGCGGAAAAGCTGGCTACTGCAGGGATTACGACGTTTGAGCAATTAGCAACACTCAATACTGATGACGCGCTGGCACTTGATGATCAATTAGGATTGCAAGGGCGAGTGTTGCGTGATGACTGGATTAAGCAGGCTAACGAACTTTCTTGATACCCAACAATGTGAAATTAAATTCGAGAAGCACCGCCTCTCGAATTTAACTTGCTTCTGCTATCAATGTATAGCCATGACACTATTAACCTTGAAAAACGACTTACCACCGCAGTTCACTTGAATAGAACTACCCTCTGAGCCTGGAAAATCATCAAGCTTCACATTGACCTTAGTATCAGTAACCACCTGAGCAACCATTCCTGACGGTCGGGTTACTAACAAATCCAATACAACCTGCTCTGGCAAGCTTTCCATCACACGATTCACTTTCAACGCAAACTGATAACCCGGTGTCGGTGCCGTCACTGTGAAAGTAGCGCGTAAAGGTGACCTGTTACTAGTGCCTGGCATTGGCATCGCATTGATCCATAAATGCACGTCTTTAGGTTGAGCGACGAGGCAACGTTCATTAGCTTGTGGAGGGCTGGGCTTCTTACTAATCTGACCGCCATTATTATTCGTTGCTGTCGAACCTACACAGCCAGAAGCTAAAAATATGAAACTGCTAGCTAGAATGTATTTTTTGATCATGTCTCTATTCCCATTTGATTCTTCCTAAATTTATACTCGCTGAAGATGGAATGATCAACTGCATCAGTGAATATTTAATCTCACCTCTTATAAGCCGCCCGATCAGGCACATTACTAAACCCAAATCGCTCAGCATCTTCTAGGTAACCTGCTTCTTCATTGGCAAAGGCACGTAACGCCAGAAATGGGTCGTAATCTGCAGAGGTTTCATCCCAGGCTGGAGTTGCCTTTTCGATGACATCCCGCATCCAGTCAAACTGCCCCAGCCAAAATAAGCTTTCATGAAGTAGTTGATGAACCAGAAGATCCGTTGGATTCTTATGCAGTATGCTTTCGAGCGCGGTGGCACTTTCGATGCCCTTTCCAGCACGTGCCAATTGCAAAGCGGCCAATAGATCCTGCTCGCGACCTTGGGTAGCGGGCATACAGCGCTCAAAATCTTTAACCAAATCACTTATCGGCTGGGTGAAAGTCGTGTCCCGTGCACCTTGCAAGACCCATGCTTTTACCAACTTCGGCAGTGCGAAATTAGCATCCGCTTCAATAGCTGCGTCCAAATGCCCAGATGCATCAGCTCGCCAGCGGGTATAGCTAATCACACCCGCAGAATAATGCTCTTTCGCCACGCTGTTAATAGACATCATCCTCCGTTCCTAAATCGCTCTATGCAATCGGTTTTACAGTTGAATGGCTTTATAAGTCCGCTGATAGCTTTCCAGTAACTTTTTCATATCAGAAACCGCAATATCCAGCGTCACCGGTTTCCGTATTCATCGGGATTGAATGTAAACATGAGCGAGTTTGTCTGAAGCCTAGGGCATCTTCGTACATGGTTTCAACCTCAGCCGCTGGGGACGTGTAGGTATCGGTCCAATTATCTGGAACAGCGGCACCATTGGCACATGCGCTGCTGGATACGATAGTGAGTACGATTAAAATGTGGTGATTGCGCGGCATTGACGCCTTATCGGACAAGCCTACCAAATGTTGCGGACTATTTTACATAAACACTGTTCCTTATGGTTCTACGCAAATATCATTTTCGCACGTAAGCGGGCTAGGGCAAGCGGCTCCGCCTCCGCAGGTCGGACGTTCGCAGCGACCACTCTCGCCGCACTCGTAGGGTGCTGGGCAGCTGCTTGAACATGAGCGAATAGCACAAATGAAGTTTGCGTTGCAGCGACGGCCTGGGTTGCAGTCGGCACTTGTCGAACACACTTTG
>ENA-ORXR01004775-ORXR01004775.1-marine-metagenome-genome-assembly--contig:-NODE-4775-length-11152-cov-37.903025_pt1 | contig 11152 bp, 7 predicted proteins | sample MGYA00237866_ERZ511479 | MGnify/ENA metagenome assembly ERZ511479 | reverse complement strand
GTAAGGAAGATTTAGTGAAACATATAAGAAAAAGAACAATTCAGACGGGTAGATTATTTTTTTCGTCTTCCCTTATGTATTTCCGGTTTTTCTTCTTCTAATTTTAAGAGCAATTGAGTAGGAATTTGATACTCAACTTGTGTATTTGTCAATTGTGAAGCTCCATTTTTAATTTTTATTTCCATCTCTGTAGTCGGAATACAATTTTTTAATTTTACATTTGAAGTAAGTGCTTCGTTTACAGCATTTCGATTTGCTTCCTTTCCTCCAACATGGTAGAAATGTTCTTTAGTAGCAATAAACGAATCTCTCCAAATTGAAAAGATATAATCATTTGTCCGATACTTATTACTCAACCAAGTTGAAAGAATATACTTGGCATTTGAGTCAATAAGACGCTTATTCAATTCGATTTCTTCTTCTTCTGACCAAGAATCAAAATAATCAACATGTCTGCCAATATATGGTGGGTCAGAATAGACTAAATCAGTTGCTTCAACTTCGCTTAATGTTGTTTGAAAATCTTGACATTTGAATGTGAAATCGCCTAACTCTATCACTTGCGAAACATGCTTTACCTGATTCGATATTTTGGTCACTAAGGCTTGTGCAAATCTATTCGGTTTTTTGCAAAAAGGAACATTATAACCTCCTTTTCTATTAAATCGCATCATGCCATTGAAACACGACCGACTTAAAAACAAAAAGTCCAAAGAAGCTCCTTTTTCATTAAACCTGCTTCTTACTTCGTAGTAATATTCTCCGTCTGATTTTAGTAATTTCACACCTTCTTCAGTTAAAAAATTTTTAACCTTTGCACTTGTAATTTCTTTGTTTTTAATTCCATTATAAAATTTAATTAAATGCGGATTACTGTCGCACATCAACGCCTTTTTAGGGCGAATATTAAATCCGACAACTCCCGTTCCCATAAATGGTTCTACCCATCTATCATAACTGACTCCTTCAATATTTGAAGCAATCCATTCGACTAATTTAGTTTTTATTCCTTGTGACTTTATCGGTGGTACTATCGGCATTATTTCTTGTTTTTTCTTTTCGGTTTAGGTGAATTGATTAATGAAGTGTCCATCCTTTTAAATTCGAGAAATTCAGAGAGTTTTGTAAGTTTCTTAAAACTTCCTTTCTTTTTTGGGTCGGGAACTTGGAGTACATTTTGGTTTATCCAAAATTCGTCAAATACTTCTTCGCCGAGATTAGCAAAAACACCATTTCCGTTAAGGATGTCTTCTATAAAATGAATACTTCCAATATTTGCAGTGTTTCCACTACCTCCTTTGTCGCTGGAAATTTTCCATTTTTCTTCTGCAAAAAATACTAACTCTTTGATGACGGAAGTAACGCTGTCCAATTCGGAAAGTTTGATAATTTCAGTTTCATCTATATCTGTGGATAAAGCTCTTGTATATAAGATTCCTAAACAGAGATGGGCGGTATATTCAGAGTAAGGAAATTGAATATTTTTTGTACTGATTCGGTTTCTGAAATATTCTCCGTGCGAACCTAGTGTAAATCCGTTGCAAAATCCTGGGTAGTCTTTCAAACGATACGTCGTTTTGATGTCAACAGCAAATTTGATTTCAGGTTTCTTTTTGTTTACAAACGATAGGTCAGGATACCAATTTTGTTTTTCTGCCAAAACTATTTCGTACCCGTGAATTTCAGCAAATTCTTTAAATTTTGGGAAAAGTTGAATTTCGAGAATCTTTGAAATTATTTTAGAATCGGAAGATATTGTGTACACATTCTTTTCTATATCAATAAAGCCTTTAACTGACCACTCTCCGCTATTAGTTGAAACATAATCAGTAAGTTTTGTGGCAAACTCTCTAAGTTGTTTCAGAAATATTTCCTTTTCTTTACCCATTTCTGCAAGATACGAAGGTTTCTTTTGATTAGTTGTTTCTTTTCCTCTTTTTCTCGCCCTACCCTTCAAATCAAACTCAACAAATACCCAGCCGCCGCTCCCTCAAAAACGATAAATACGCTATTCATTTTTTGAAACCAAACGGCACTAAACCTTCCCCCGATTCAAAATAGGCAGCATAATAAAAGCTAAAACTCCGAAAAGGATATTACACACCGTAATGGTCACAAAAATAATCAGGGAAAAGGAAAAAGCGTCGCTATTTGCCAAGCCGTAAATCATTAGTCCTTCGGTCACTAAAAATTGATAGCTACCCATGCCACCCGGCGAAGGAATCACCATACCCAAACTACCAAATACAAATATCGCCAAACCAATCACGGGCAACGAAGTAGCGTGTGTGAGTGTCGCCGTAGGTTCGAAGGCGAAAAAGCAAAGGTAGGTCATCAGATAGTACATCAGCCAGATGGTGGCGGTATGAAAAAGAAACATCCCGACGCGGTCTAACTTCCTGATAGTCAGTAAGCCTTCGCCAAATCCCGCTAAGATTTGTTTGAGTTTGGCAAATATTTTTTTCCGAAAAATAAACGCCACAATTGCCCCAACGAGTATCACACCGAGTCCAATCCAGATAATGGGGTTCACGCCTTCGCTGCCGCTTGCGGTCTTTTCACCAAAGGCGTTTTCACTGACATATTTCCACAAAATATCAAACTCCAATACGAAAGCCAACGCCATCATCGTGAGCAGACACAGCACATCCATGATGCGGTCGGTGACGATGGTTCCGAAGGCTTTTTCGATGGGTACGTTTTCGTAGCGACTGAAAAGCCCGGCACGCACGACCTCGCCCATACGCGGCAAGGCAAGATTGGCAAAATACCCCGCCATGATGGGCCAAAATGTATTGGCAAATGTAGTGGCGTAGCCCATCGGTCTGACAAGCATCTGCCAGCGCAAAGCACGACTCACATTACTCACCAAAAACGCTAAGACCACAATGAAAATCCAAAACAATTTGACGGTTCGGAAGTCGTCGGCTACCTTTCCGGCAAGGCTGCATTCGGGCTTGGGCTGGGCGTTACATACCGCTTCAGTTTTGCCTTGCGCGATACATTCCTTCACAAAATCCAAATCGCACTGCGCCTGAAAAGCCGTTTGCTGCCCCTGATATACGTAATATAATATCCCAAAACCTACCCCGAAAAAAAGGAGGAATTTGAATGCATTGGTGAGTATTTTTTTCATATTATGGTGCTTGTTGAGGGGCTTTTGCGAGTTTGAATGAAGCGGTAAAGATAGGGGATTTTCGGGGAGAAAATATAAAGAATTTAGCTAAGTATCAGGTACAAAATAAATGTATATTCTTCGACTTGTTCTTTTTCCTTGCTTATAATGTCATTGTCGTGTTTTTTTTACAAGCATAGTAGTTTTTGGGGAGAAAAGTATATAGGATAAATTATTGAAACCATCAAATAGCCATCACTATAATCAAGCCCAAATCGGAACATACCTCGCCCCTTTTCTTGATTGGCTATTATACCCGTTGCGCTTAATCAAACCTACCTTTCGTGTGGCGCTGATAATGGCAGATGCTTTGGAAGAATCGTCTTTTGTCATACCAAATCGCTCTCGTACAGTTTCGTTGGTCATGCGTTCATTCATAGCATATTTCAAACAGCAATGCTGATAACAGGCTCTTATTTTTTCCTCTTTGGTCATATCGGAAAAATCTTTTTGAGCATACATGGTTACAACGGTGCGTATTTGTTTTATCTCGAATGAGGGTGGTGGAAGTCTAAATTCCTCATTGCTCCAAATCACCTTGTCAATTCCACTGCCCTTTTCTTCGCAAATTCCCAAGCGTCTCATCAAATCGGCAACTTTTTCGTTTCTTGATTGGTATTCGTCAATGAATCTTTCGGGGTGAATTAAGGGCGTTCCCGGATTAGAGATTTCGATACGGTCACTGAAAATTTCGACCGTCGGAAAACCTTTTACCGCAAAATTTTGATGTATAATGGCATTGGCAGTCAATTCACGGACGGCAATTTCGGGGTACATTCTGACTTCTTTTCGCAAGGCTTCACCGATGACTTCGTTGGCAGGGAGTTGGCTGTTTATCCAATTGACTAAACCTGTAAAGCCTACCGCATAGCCTTTGATACCGATTTGTTCCCGGATAGTTTTTAATTTACTTTTACTTTCATATATAATGACTCTTACCGCTTTTCTTTTCAGGTTATCAAATTTATTGAGGTCTTTTGCAAATAGTAGCGCACCGAGATTGGTGATGTGGTGCGTGCCTTTGTTTTTTGTTATTAATCCTTCGGATAAAAAGCGTTCAATTACACCGTCTTGAGTCGTGGGATAGGGGATGTTTAATAAGTCGAAATAGGATTGGGTATCTAAGAGGCGGACGACATCGGCAGGGGTGACATCGCGTAAGGCAATGGTTTCTTCAAATTTATTATCATCGCTTTTCGTCCATATTTTTCTGGCTTTTTCGGGGAAATCATTGAGTTTTCTCGTGGTGCTACCCACTCGCACATAAGCCGTATGGTGAAACTCCACAGGTTTATTATAAGTGGCAGGGATGATGAACATGGAGATGTGTTTGCCTTCATAATCAAATTCAACTATTTCAAAATCAATACGCGGACTCAATCGCTGCAACAGCCAATGCTCCAAACTCTCTTTTTTTGCCTTTTTCGCTTTTGCTGTTTTGGCTTTAAAGGTCGTTCCGAGAATGTTGTGCGTTTCATCCTCCACGCCAAATACCAAATACCCAAATTCCTGCCCAAGAATACACGTACTGTTGGACAAGGCAGATATACGCTCGCCAATCTCCTCGTCTGAATGGTAGTTGTGCTTGAACTCTACCCATTCATTTTCCGACGGAAGCCTGACTAACTCTTGTAGTAGGTTTTTGTCCATGGATTTTGTGTAGTTTATAAATAAAAATATTTTATAATTTATATGATAGATGTGAAAGACACTTTGAAGGCATTTATGTCATATATGAGCGTAAAGTTCCCCCTCTAATATTTGTTCTATCTGTAAGTCCAACTGCTCAACTTGCTTAATATAAAGATAGATTTTAGCTATCAAGGTTTCAAGTTCCAGTATTTTTTCAGCTTGCAGTGAACGACGATAGTACTGATAAGAATGCATCTTCAGCCATTCTTTGATTACACTGTAACCGGAAACTTTGAAGTCTATAACCTTTGGGTCTAAATCCAAAAATTGCTTTAAAACATTTCCTGTTTCATCCCGCAGAGCAATTGTGTTTTTGTTGAAACTGTATTTATAGTAGGTGAGCTCGTCCTCAAGCATTGGAATATTAGGAACAATATATTCCGATTTTTCAATTTCCGCGAGGTTTCTTCCTATCTCGGAAACACTGGAAAATAGCGATTTGTTTTTTGTGATTGGAATTTTGGGCCAGTTTCCCGCCACTCCATGTAATGCTCCTTCAAATGAAGTCAAATAAAAGTTTGAACTCAAGATAGCGTAACAATAAAAGGTCAATAAAGAAGCAATATCTATTTTAGAGATATCAAATTCATTCGACAATAGAGTACTCAATCGGGGATTTATATTTTCTTCTGATTTCTGATTCCACTCGCCTTTTTTCTTATATTTTGGGAAATAATTACAAAATAAACGTGCGCTCCCCCTCTTACTCAAGTCATTATCAGGAATATTCCAACAAAAAGAGGCGAATTTATGTAAATTGCTACCCAAATCTTCCGGTGCAGGCGATACAATGAAACCGAATACTCTGCTATCTGCATATGCAGCCCTTACCTCCGGACGCATTCTAGTTCCTCCTCCTCCCAATTTTTTTAACTCACTAAATACATCGTCATCAAGTATCACACTTACTTCAAGAAATGGTCGGTAAGAATATCTGGTTATATTGCTTGCATCTACTGCTGATTTGAGTTTTGCTCTGACTCCTTCCGTAATTTTTGTTTGGCTTGGAATTTTACGCTGTCCATTATACCATCGTTCCTTAATAGAATCGAAGTCATTATTTGTATCGGCGATAAATTTAGATCGTCTTTTGAGTTGTCCGGCTGAAGCGTGTACTAATAAGTGAGTCGGAGCTAATTTTACACCGGAACAGTGTCTTAAAAAAATGCCTTTATCGTCAGAATCTGTAATAGGCCAAAATGAATCATATAGTTCTTTATCAAACTTTGCTTTTGGCTTCAAAGAAAAATCATCAAAATCTACTTCAAGTCTTTTCCATTCATTTAAATTTATTGTGGTCTGATTGAAGAAATTAATTTTTTCTTTTTTGGGTAAATGTGCAATAGAGTTATAATTAATTAGAGCATGTGATGAGCTTTCTTTTATGAACATGGCAGCCAATATTTGCCTGCCTTGTCTGGTTTTAAATAAGTTAGCACTTCCGGTGCCTGTTCTAAGGTCGCTATCAAAATCTAAGACCCAGATTTCGTTGAATTTTTCGATAAGAAATTTACGTGCAAATTTATAGGTAGGATGTTTTGAGAAACTTGAGGGAATGATTAAGATGAATAAGGACGGTGAACTCTTCAACGAACGATCTACAGTCCATCTCAGGAATTTGACAAATTCGTTGGAGAGTTGTTTCTGCATATTCTGCCTTGAGGTTCTGTCAATTTCATTTGGTCTGAAATCATTAATCAGTTCTTTAATTATTTTCCCTTCGTTTTCAATCTGAAAAGTTGAATCTGAAGAAGGGGGATTTCCAATTATTAAAGTTAATGGTGGTGTGGCTAAATTGTACGCTTCTTCTTGCTCTTTTACTAGTAAATTATCCAGATATTTATGTCCGTCTAAGTGAGGATTTTTTTCAAATAATGTGTCGCTTAGAGTATTGGTAAGTTTGATTTTTACATTCTTAGGATAAGTGCCTTTAACAATACTCATTCTGTAATGCGCCAAGGCATAAGGTGCGGGTAGTATCTCAAACCCTACAAAACTTACCTTATCATTTGGCGCAAATATATCCATTATAGCTTCTAAAAATGTACCTGTACCACAACATGGGTCGATTATCTTGTTACCCGGAGAATTTATCTCCATGCCGGGTATTGTTCTTTGGATAATTATATTTGCTAATCGAGCTGTGTAAAATGCCAATACTCTGGGTGTATAAAATGCACCATAGTCAAAACGAGTATCAGGGTCATATTTAGTCAGAAACGCCTCGTATAACTCGTGAAAATCAGGAGTTTCGATTTGTTTATTTGAAAATTGTATGTGAGCCAGCAATCTTCTTAAATCGTCATACCATAGTCCGAGTCTGCTTAAATCCGAATTTAGTTCGGACTTCAAACCTCTGACAAGTGTTTTGAACGGCAGTAGTTCTTCGGTGTATTCTTCATCTATGACAGAAAACCAAAATTTGTGAATACGTTTGTACTTATCAGAAGGACTTTCTTGGTTAAAATTAATGACTCTGTGGGCGTATAACAAACCAAATGTGAGTACCTGCGAAATGAAGCCGGCAAAGTTTAATTCGTCTTTCAACGTTTTATCGTGGCTTGAAGCTGCCACTTCTTTCAAGTCTTTTAGCAAACGTACAGTCTTTAGTTCTGTTTGATTTGCTGCTTCGTCTTCCTCTAAATTAAGAAATTCTCTTATTTCTTCCGTCAGAAGTCTTGCTCTTTTAGCTACCTCCGATACGAGTTGATTTTCAGAAATTATCCGATGCCCGATTTGTCCGAAGAAGGATAGAAAAAGTGATTCCAACTCAAAGTTTGGGTTGATATTTTTCCAGTCTACTGGTTTTGTACATGCAGCATATTTTACTTCCTCGCCATTGGGTCTATATAAAACAAAGTCTATCCCGTCAGTCAGTAGAACGGGGTTGCCAAGCGATAGGTATTTAGCTATTTGATTTTTATATGTTGCTGTATTAATTTCAGTTTCTGTATCAATTCCTTTAGCTTCAACATAGCCATACACGCCCATTGAATCTGAATTATGAAACCTCCAGTCCGGTCTGCCTATTTTATTCTGATTTTTAGGCTCAAGTATGGTTACGACTTTTGTATCTATGCTACGAGATACATTTTTAAAGAAATTATCTAAACTGGTTCTGAATGACAATTCTGTTGTTGCTTCCCCTGATTGACTTGCTATCACTTCCCTGTGCAACTCTGCCAGATAATCCTTTAATATCTTCTTGAAAATCATTTTAGTGCTTTTAATAGTGCTTTACCCAACGCAAAAGCAAGATTTACAGGAACGGCATTACCAATTTGCCGTGCAATATCTACTTTGTTGCCAGAAAATTCAAAATCGTTAGGGAACGTTTGAAGTAATGCCCCTTCTCTGAGGGATATGGTTCGATTTTGTTCAGGATGCCCAAACATCCCTCTTGTGAAACTATCAAAACGAGCTGTGATTGTCGGAGCAACATCATCCCACTTCATTCTACCGTACACATTACGATGTCCGATTTTGTCCGCTCCTATTTTATGACAATCCGCAAGTAGGTGTTCCGGTAAAAAAGCCATTCCCTGACCTTCACTTACATATTTAATTCTTCTTAAATTAAGGTCAGACAATTTATCGCTTCTGTGATGTTTTATTTCCGGGTGTTCTTTTCCGTTTGAAGGGGTAGGAGGCAGATATTCAATAGTATTTCTGACTGTAATTTTTTTTTGACAGGGTGCAGGAAATGAAAACTTTAATGCCGATGATGATATTTTTTCACCAACTATTATCATTCTTTTTCTTCGTTGGGGAACCAAATAGTCCTGTGCATTCAAGATACTCTTATGAATATGATAACCATTCAGTTCTGCGTAGTCCATTGCATCTTGAAGTATTATTTTTCCTCTTTTTCCATTAATACCCGGCACGTTCTCCATAAGGAAAAACTTTGGTGATAAGGCAATCATTTTTTCAATAAATACAAATACATAATTATTCCTATAATCCTTGTCTGAACCTATTCTTTGAATTGAAAAACCTTGACATGGTGGACCGCCCGCAAATAATGATAGTTCCCCCTTTTTTATATTTAACTCTTTCATTATTTTATCGGGATTAAAATCTAAAATATCTAATTCTTCTATTCTATGGTTGAAGTATTTTCGATTTAATAATTGGGTTTGAATTGAATGCCTGTCTATATCAAAACTAAATAAAAGGTCAAATCCAGCCTTTGATAAGCCTAAACTTAATCCGCCTGCACCGGAAAATCCGTCAATACAAGTGAAACTCATAGTGAAATTACTTTTGTACTATTCTACTCGAATATGAACTTTTAACCGGAGCTTCAACGGACTCAATAACAAGCTCTTTACGATGATTACTTCCAGAAAATGCGCGTATGATTTGAGAAGCTACCGCAATTGATAGTAGAGGCGGTACTGATTCCCCAATTTGCTTGAAACAATGAGATAAACTTCCCTGAAATTCAAAAGAATCGGGAAAACTCTGAATTCTGGCAGCTTCTCTTATAGTTAAACCTCGATTTTGCTCAGGGTGCGTAAATCTTCCGCTGGCAGGATTGCGGGCGTACTGAGTCAAAGTAACAGCCGGCTTATCCCAAGATAACCTTCCATACACGTCCGAGAAGCCATTTATTTTATCAAGACAATCTGGACCTATTCCCTTGGGTCTGCTACCGCCGTTTTTAGGGATTTTAGAGATTACATCAATAGTATTCGCTTTATGTTTAGTACTCCTATGGTATTTATCCGAAGGAAAAACTTCACCTGCATTGACTATTGGTAAGTCTGAAATAACATCTCCAACGGTAATAAATTTTTCTTTATCAAGGATAGGCACAGGAAGTTCAAAGTTTATTTTAGAAGCAATAATTATAGCTCTAAATCTGGTTTGTGGAACACCGAATGAAGCCGAATTATAAATTGTTTGTTTTACTCTATAGCCCTTTTGCTCCAGTATTTTTCTTGCTTCATCATAATGGTTCCAATATTTTTCTCCCAATATTTCAGGTACATTTTCCATCACTATAAAGTCAGGACTTAACCTGATAGCTGTTTGTATAAATGCACCAATAAGCGTATTTCTCTCATCGTCTTTGTGCCAATTCTTTTTTCGGTGTGCAGTAAACCCCTGACAGGGCGCACAACCAATGATAACTAAAGGTCGTTCTTTCTTTTTTGGCAAGCCAAACTCATCTCTAATCAGATTAATCCCTTTGTTATTGCATAGTTCTGCTATATCCTTATTCAATGTCTTAGCCTTAAAATTAACTTTATAAGAATCCAAAGCCTTTTGATTTATGTCAATAGCACCTTTGAGATTAAATATTTTTGATTTGCTGATTGCCGAAAATCCTAATGACATTCCTCCGCAACCGGAAAAGAAATCAATTACATCAATTAAACCTACAGAGTTATCTTGTCTTGGTTGCCACTCTTTTAATTCATTTGCTGCCTTATTGAATATGGCTTCAAAGTTCGTCAGTTCAATTTTAGAGTATAGTTTTTTTAGTTCTCGTTTTATATTTGGAGGTTTGGAATATTTAATTTTTTTTTCAACAATTTTCAATATTTTATGCGAGTTCTCCTCCTTCATAACCTGATCAGCAATCTTGTCACTTAACAAAATTAATTTTAGGGACTCCTCACTTACTCCGAATACATTAGCAATCTGCGGTAGTAATTCTTTTTTTGCCACCCTTTTTCCTCTTTCAATCTTGCTTAGAGTAGATTGGTCTATTCCTAACTCAGCCGCAATCTCTCGCAGAGGAAGCCTTCGACTTTCTCTAAGACTTTTTATATGTTCACCAAATGAGATTTGATATTCCATTATTTTTTTCTTTCACTTTGCGTTTGGACAAAATTTGTCCAAAAGTAGCAAAAAATACCTTATAATTTATGAAAACAAAAAAAGAATTTGGTTAGGTTGCCAAATTCCTTTTTCTGCTGTATTTTTATAGATAATTGTTTGTTATCAATTCTCCACCTTCACCCCCACAACAACCCCATCCAAAAGCTCCACCTTCTCCCCGTCAACCGAGTCGGCAAGTTCCAATGAATTAGCCAAGACTTCCTCCTGAATATACGCGCCAAACTGCGCCACAGCCGGAAGAATCGCCTCATGCTTTTGCAGCGTTACATTGATGCGGTCGGTGATATTGAAGTCATTATTTTTACGAATATTCTGAATACGATTCACCAACTCGCGGGCGATACCTTCCGCCTTTAGGTCGTCGGTGAGGGTCACGTCGAGTGCGACGGTGAGTGCGCCGTCATTCGCTACGAGCCAGCCTTCGATGTCGTC
>ENA-ORXR01004774-ORXR01004774.1-marine-metagenome-genome-assembly--contig:-NODE-4774-length-11153-cov-3.590737_pt1 | contig 11153 bp, 7 predicted proteins | sample MGYA00237866_ERZ511479 | MGnify/ENA metagenome assembly ERZ511479 | reverse complement strand
CCGGAAGTCAGTTACGAACTTGATGAACAACCCATCAGCCAGCTAGCTGATTTCATCGTTACCGGTGCAGCTGATACCAGCTTTGCCGAATTGTGCTCAGAGATTCTGGATAACAAGGCACCTGCTCGCCAGGTATCTTCCCTGCCTCTCGAAATAGACGCGCTGACATCACCCTACCCGTTTTATTCTGACGATGACATCGCGCATCGCGTTATCTACGTGGAGGCATCCCGCGGCTGCCCCTTCAAATGTGAGTTTTGCCTGTCATCTCTGGACAAGACCGCTGTTGCCTTTGATCTGCCCGTGTTTCTCCAACATATGCAGCAACTGATTGAACGTGGCGCCAGGCAATTCAAGTTCGTTGATCGCACCTTCAACCTGAAAGCCGATACAAGCCGGCGGATACTGGAGTTCTTTCTTTCGCATATCGACAAAGGATTATTTTTACACTTTGAACTGATACCCGATCGTCTACCCGATATTCTTCTGGATCTGTTGCCACAATTCCCACCGGGTTCACTGCAATTTGAAATTGGTATTCAATCGTTCAACGCCGATGTACAAAAACGCATCAGCCGAAAACAACAACACGACAGAACCTGTCATAACCTGAAATGGTTACGAAGTCATACCACAGCGCACATTCATACTGATCTGATATTCGGCCTGCCCGGTGAAACACTGGACAGTTTTGGTGAGGGCTTTGACCTGCTGTACTCACTCGGTCCACAGGAAATACAAGTGGGTATTCTGAAACGACTACGCGGAACTCCCATAGCCCGACATACAAAAGACTACGACATGCGATACATGAGTACTCCTCCCTATCGCATACTCGCCCATCGTGATGCAGACTTCGATACGGTGCAGCGCATGGTGCGCTTTGCACGCTACTGGGATCTTATTGGCAATTCGGGTCGCTTCCCCAATGCACTTCCATCTCTGTTAGGCATGCAGCCTTTTAATCGATTCATGGCACTGAGTGATTGGCTCTTTGAAACGACAACTCAAACTCACAAGATTGCCTTGCCACGACTATTCGACCTGTTACACGAATTCATGATTCAGAAACTACTGGACCAGGAATGCGACGTGGAACAGACACTAATTGACGACTATTCGCATAACCGTTTGAAAGGGCAGCCCGGATTCATCAAGCGCAAGCATCATACGGGCTCGAATGATCAGTACCGGAAAACGTCAATAGCGCAGCGGCAGCAACGCCATGTGCTGCCTCCGCCTGTATAGACACAAACCCGGTGCTTTCACCCTATTCGTACAGAAACCCGAGCCACCAAGGTACACCTGTCTCAAAATGACGCGCTGATACTGGTTGTTGAAGATAACGACATGGTTCGCGAATTGACTACCAACCAACTAGAACTTCTGCAATTCACCATTGAACAAGCCAGTAACGGCACACAGGCCATTCAACAGCTTGGGCACAACCCCGACATTGATCTGGTTCTGTCCGACATCGTGATGAGAGGTGGCATGACCGGTAACGATGTTGCTTGATGGGCGAAGAAGCACCGACCAGACGTGAAGGTCCTGCTGACTTCAGAGTACAGTGAGCAACTAGTTGAAGACGACGTAGATCAGATCAGAAAGCTGCAAGTACTCCAACAACCCTACAGTCTCGTTGACTTGCAACAGGCGATTGTTGCAAGTCTTGAACACAGGGAAGAGTCTACCTAGTCATTTTGCATCACTAGGGTTAACCTACCCTGATCTCGCTCTCAACCGGTATGCTCGCTAAAACTGAACTCTTGGCGCTCTCTGTTCCAACTCTTGAAACCGGTTATTCAACGGCGTCTCAGGCCATCGCGATGGTACCGCTCTTGCACCCCAGTCGTTATTCATGGTGTTGCCGCCCCCTGTCGAGAAACCTGAATTAAAGTCTCGGAAACCTTCAGACGTGCCCAAGACGAAAACACCACCTGCCGCTATGCCAAGTCCAAGTGCACCGGCAAACACAATCTTGATCACACTATAGGGGCGTTCGCCTCTCACCTTACCTGTTCTACCGTTAACCACGAACCGGTACGTCTTGTCGCGAAACTGAAAGCCTGCAGTCCACAACGGCAGCAATACATGCTTGAAGGTAGTGTCACTGTGCTGAGTTCGCAGGCTTGTGATGCGTTGCTGGTCTCCCCCTATGGCACGTTGCACATCGGTACGTATGAGAGTATCCATAGTCTTCTGTGCGATGTTAAAACCTTCATCAAGATCGACCTGATATACCTCGCTACTGAAACCTGCGAGGTAGTCCTCTGTATAAGGCACAAGATTCTCAAGATCCCACGGTGCCAGCCAGTCGGTAATCTTGCGGGGTAGCGTCTTTGTGGCACCCACCAGTACATCATCGAAGTGGCGTGATGTTCTACCACTGGCAGGATACCAGCGAATCTTGGGAACCTGGCGAGTCCGCGTTACCCGACGACCGTTCTGAGTGGTGGTGTAGCGCTGCGTGACGTAGTAAACCTCACCTCGTTGGCCACGATAGGCGGTAGCGGTATCACTGTCGTATGTCCAGTAAGGTACATAAACACCATTCAGTGATGCATCGCTACGAGCGTACTTCTTGAGTTCATTCGGTGCAAACCATCGTTGCTTCAGCCATTTCCGGTAAGCTTCTCGGGCTGCTTCTGCCGTAATGGCGAATGGCAGCAGGCCCTTCGGCTTTAAAGGCTTTGACTCGCTCGTCTGTGTCACCACATCAGTGCCACAAAACGGGCACTCGCCTGCGTGAATATGCGCATCGAGTGCAAACTGTGCTGCGCAGTTCGGACAACTGATGATGTTGTTGCCAGGATCGATATTCGCGGATGTCTGCAACTGTCTGAGAGCTGTGTGAAAATCCAGCTCTTTCAGAACATCCGTACTATTAGCGATAGCGTTCATGTGCCCACAGTACTGGCACTCAAGCGACTGTGTACCGATAGCGTAGTGCAGGACAGCACCACACTGTGCGCACGGGAAACGCTTCTCCGTTAACGCTTTTGTGGTCGCTTCTCCGATATGCCGGGCATTGGAAGATTCGTCTGCCCAGTCATACTGCTCAACCGCAGGATCATCAGCTTGCCGACCTGCTATTCGCTCCTGTAGTTGCGCCTGTAAGCGCTCACCCAGACTCATTTCATGAGGACGGAATGGGCGGTGGTGTAGCAACGGATTTCTGCCAGATATCCTTAAGCTCGTTTACGCTTTCAGCCGGCTGCCACTCGCTCATGTGCGGTGACCAGACCAGAGTTTCAGGCTGTAACCTGCCAGATGCGACTTGTTGCTTCATCAGATCGACACTGTACGGGCCTTGAGCAGAACCATCGGCAACCATGTGAAAGACAATTGCAGACGAGCCTGGGATAGGTGGCGGCGTTGCGCTTGCTCCGGAACCTTTGAGACTGTCGCTCATCTGGTTGGCCATGGCAAAACCCATTCCCATACCGATACCATCCGAAGCTCCACTACCGGGGTTCTGTGCCGCAGCTTCCATCGAAGTGCCTGTCTGGTACTGGATATAACGATCTAGGTTGCCTGTCATACCCATACTGGTTCGCTTGTCCAGCGCTTCGGAGACCTTGGGTGGCAACGAGATATTCTCGACCAGTATTCTGGTGAGCTCCACGCCATACTCGCCGAATTCAGGCGCAATACGGGTGGTCAGAAACTCACTCAGTTGATCGTAGTTGGCAGCCATGTCCAGCACAGGGATATTGGCACTACCAATAATAGTGGCGAAACGAGACGTGATCAGGTTGCGCAGCTGTGCACTGATCTCATCCGTCGTAAAGACACCTTCAGTACCAACGATCTCTCGAATAAACATGAGTGCGTCTGTGATACGCACACCATATGTCCCAAACGCACGAATACGTAAACCGCCAAACTCGCTGTCACGCAGCATCAACGGTTGCTTGGTTCCCCATTTCAGATCGGTAAACCGTCGAGCGTTGCAGAAATAGACTTCAGCCTTAAACGGGCTTTGAAATCCGTGCTGCCAGTTCTGCAGTGTTGTCAGTACGGGTAAGTTCTTGGTTTCAAGCTCATACGTGCCCGGACCAAGTACATCAGCTACAACGCCTTCATTGACGAATACCGCGAACTGCGCTTCGCGAACGACAAGCTTCGCGCCATATTTTATCTCATTGCCATAGCGCTCAAAGCGATAGACCATGGTATTGCTGCTGTCGTCAGTCCATTCAATGACATCAACGAACTCACCGAAAAATTTGCTGAAGAGTCCCATGTCAGACTCCGGCAACAGGACGACTTTGCGTCCTCGCAGAAGCAGCCTTGAGCGTTTCTTTCAACTCGACTTCCATGCTCTCAAGCTGCTTCTCTGCCTCCGCACGCTTACGTTTTCCTTCATCAGCAATCTGCAGGCTCTCTTCAACCGTCGCTATCAGATTCTCGTTAGCCCGGCGCACAGCATTGACATCAAAGACACCGCGCTCAAGCTCTTCACGCACCGTCTTGTTCGCAGTACGCAGATTCTCAGAGTTTTTCTCGAGCAATTCGTTGGTCAGGTCACTGGCAGCCTTGACGCTCTTGGCAGCTTCTGCAGAGCGAAAGATAGTGACAGCCTGAGCCAGCTGCTGACGCCATAACGGTACCGTGTTAACCAGCGTAGAATTGATCTTGTTGACCAGCCCTTTGTCGTTCTCCTGAATCAGACGAATGCTGGGCAATCCCTGCATGGCAACCTGCCGCGTCAGCCGCAAATCATGGACGCGTCGTTCCAGATCATCGCGACCGCCGCGCATGTCGCGCAGTTCCTGCGCATGCAGCACATCATCAGATTGCGCTGCCGCTACTTCTGCTTCCGGAATCATAGTGTCGTCTATGTGCTTCAGCTTTTGCTCACCCGCCAGGATGTAGGCCTCAAGGTTATGGAAATATTCCAGATTCGCACCGTACAGTTTGTCCAGTGACTTGATATCACGCAGCAACAAGGTCTTGTGTTTCTCGAGGTCATCGGTGACCGTGTCTACCTGACGCCTCACACCTTCGTACTGCTGGATGAACTTTGCAACCGGTGTCACACCACCAAACAACTTACGGAACAATCGCATGAAAAAACCAGGCTGATTGTTTGGATCGTAATCCGCGACTTCAAATCCGCGCAGCACCGACACCATGTCGTTGAGGGATCGACCTGCAGAACCCAGATCCTTGTTGCGCACACCTTCCAGCATGTTGTCGGAGATGGACGTTAGTTCCTGCTGCGCCTTGCTACCGAAGAATATGACCGAGTTGCTATCGGTGAGATCTATCTCACTCATCAGCTGATCGATCTGCTGCCGTTCTGCCGCGTCTATTTTTTCATAGGGGACGATATCGTGCGCAAGATCGGGCAGCAGCTCGGTACCGGGCAGTATGTCAACCTCAGTCGCCACATCAGTTCGTGTTTGAGCCATGGATATTCTCCGTCGTGTGAAAGTGATTTAAGCGCTGACTGAATTTGTCGTATTGCGCCCCGCTACCTGTAGAACAGCACCGTGCCTGCGGACAAGATGAATCAGAGCCTTCAGGTAACGCCTTCTTTTTCCAGCTGCATCTGCAAGACTTCGATATTGACGTCGAGGTCACTCAGATTGTTTTCTTTTAATTTTAACTGCTGCTCGGCAACAACTGTTTCTATGGTGGTGAGCACGCGCCTGAAATTGTCTTCAAGTTCATGCGATTCGCCTTTCGTGTGGGTGCGCGCGTAACCTTCGGTTACCTGCTGAGCGCCATCAAGATAGACTTTCAGGAATTTTCGAGCGCGTCGTGCATCGACAGGATCACTCTCTATGGTATCGAGAATGTCGCGCGCCTCCTTCACGATACGACGCAGCCTGTCCTTGAATTCAATGTTGTGAATGCGTTTGCTGGATTGCTCAATGCTCTGCAATCTGCCTTCGGCTTCGTCCAGTAGATCAATCAGTTCTTCCGTGGTTATGCCTACCGCCGCAATGTCGGGATCACGCCGTGCCGGGTCAAAATCGTAATACAAGTAGCACCCTAGAAGCACAGCCAGGCCGTAAAGCACACTTTCCAGTAATGAATAACGATCCGCCAGACCCAGCCAGGCGACGATAAACACCCCGGCGGCTGCCAGGCAGGCACCGATCATGCGGTATTGGACCGTACTGGCTCGACGTCTCAATCGACGTTTGCGCGCCTCATTGTCCAACCGGATACCTTTGCGAATCAACGTTGCGGCCGTCATGGTGAGTACCAGACCAGCCGAGCGCGACAGCGCTGCCATAAGATTGCCGTCCATCAGCGAGAAAAAGGCAGCGGGTAGCAGCGGCAACACCAGCAGATACAGCATGAATCCACGCCAAAGAACCTTGGGCTTGGAATCCGACTCAATACGGGTAACAGCAGCCATGATCAGCCCAGAAACGCCTGGCAGGAAATCATGCCAACGGTGGCGAGCAGAATGAAAAATCCGATAACACGTTGAAGAGCTTTTGGCATACAGGTTTACTCAAGGGTTGCGCTTTAGGAGATAGACCCGTTCGTCGAGCGTTTCAAGGCCTCTGTCGGCCAGATTGCCCAACCTTTCTGGCCCACTGTGATGTTCAGCGACGCTAATCTCGAAATTTGCACCTAACAGTGCCTGCACGTCGCTGTCGGGCACTGAAAATGGGGGTCCGTTCATCTTGTTCTGATCAAACTCAATTGTCAGCAGTAGTCCACTCGCACCCGGTCTGGTCAGGCTAGTCAGTTGCATGGTGTAATCTGCGCGCATGGACGGTTCCATGGCAATTAGCGAAGCCCTGTCGTAGAAGGCACCGCAGTGGTCAATATCGTTTGCATGCAAGGCGAAGTAGTCACCCGCCCACATATCAAGACCTTCAGCATCTCCAACACCTGAAAAACGGTGAAATCCTGACGTTATATGTTCCGTGTATTCCAGCTTGTTTTCAGCATAGAAAGCCTCTACCGCCTTTACGCTAAGCTCGATACCAAGAACCTGAAAGCCGTTCTGATGTAGCCACAGCATGTCGCTGGACTTACCGCAAAGCGGCACGAAGACGGTAGTTTTCTCAGGCAACGCCAGATCAGACCAATAACGTATCAGTCGTGAATTGACGTTTTTCTGATGGAAGCCTGTGCGGTTTTCAGACCAGGCCTTTTGCCAGTACTCTGCGTCCATAACAGAATCAGTTTTCCAGGTTCAAGGGAATGCATTGCCCGTCTGAGCCGGCTCCCATTCCCGCCAGCCCTTGAGCATCGGGAAATACAGCCCTACTCGGATGGGTCTTTGCTCCAGACGTCCCATGATATCAGCATAGCGATTGAGCTGATCGGCATAGCGCACCTGCTCACTGTCAAGAAATGTCTCCAATTGGCCACCAGAATGGTCACCTGTCTTGAAATCAACAATCCAGCGGGTGCCCTTCTCATCGACAAAAGTTCTGTCGATAACGATTTTCTCAACCCCGGAAAATACAGGCTCGAACAGCGAGGCCTGAGCGGTCATTTCACCCGATTGACCAGAACCGGCTGGAGCAATACTGCGAGGCACCGACAACGCCCACTCGGAGCGAGCCTGCTCGTGCGCCATCAGTAACCAGCGGCCTCTTTCATCCGCCAGGGTATTTTCGATAGCGCGCAACACTTTCGCACTCACAGCATCCAGCTTGTGGGACTGGACGCCGAGGTTTCGCAACTGTCGGCGTGCGACGGCTTCTATCGCAACGAAATCCATATCCTCAAGACTCAAGCTACTATCCGCTATGCTTTGCAGCTGCTGGTGCACTATGGTGCCAACATCCCTAGCCTCCCTGCCCGCCCAAGAGAACTCGACGCTCTCATCGGTGCGTATTAGCGTCTCCGGATCAGTCAACCACTGAAACCGATCAAAGTGTGGGAATTCGGTTGTTAGCGGCAAGCGCTCGAACTCAGGAACCGACAGCACCTCAACAACAGTTTCATCCAGCGTATCAGCCGTATCAGCCGTATCAGCAGCTGCAACCCTGTCTCTCACAATCGGCCACAACGGATTAAGCAGCGAAGCCTGAACAGGTGTCCTGAGTTCACCTTCGGCATTCTTTGCAGTCCGCGCGATCACATGCAGGTGTTGGCGTGTCCGGGTGCAGGCAACGTAAAGCAGTCGCAGCTTTTCCTGAGCATCGCAACGTTCACGCGCCTTGCGCACCAACCGGTTGAGCCGATCTCGTCGTCCGGGGTGCAAACTGGCCTGTTCGAACGGCGCCAGCAGTAGTTGAGGCCGCCCATCGAGTGTACTTTCAAACCAGTTCAGCAGCTGAGTGCCATCAGCTCTGGGTTGCCGGTCCAATGCCGGCAAAATAACGGTGTCGAACTCCAGACCTTTCGACTTGTGTAAGGTCATGATCTGAATCTGGCTGCCTGCTTCATCAGGTTGCTGGGCATAGAGAGACTGCATGGCTTCATCCATCACACTTTTCTGCCAGAGCAATCCGTCTGTTTCAAGCCTTACCAGGCGCTCGATAGCACGCTCCGCCGCATTGGCATCAATCTCATCACGGCATACAACAGGACCACCCAACTGCAACCAGACAGACTCAACCCACGGTATAAGCTGGCTTCGGTTGGCACGTTTCAGTGCAGGTTCCAGTATATTCATCAGCCGGGCCACTCGCGCCTGCCCCTCTGTAGACAGGCGCAACACACGCTCAGACTCGCGCAGCAGTTCTACTATGGCAGCCTTGGAACCGCCCTCCTCAACAAGTGTGTGCAAGTCATGCAGAGTCAAGCCAACGAAGGGCGCTCGCAATAGCGCCAGCCAGTGCAGTCTGTCATGCGGGTAACGCATCGCAAGACACAACGATAGCAAGTCTCTGACAACAGCACGCTCACCCACAAGATCCATGTCAATGGATCGATAAGGCAGGTCGGCAGCTCGTAACGCTGCGAATATTTCGGTAGCCTGACCACGGGTTCTGACAAGAATAGCCACCCGATGATCAGCATCATCCGATAGCGCTTGTCGGGCAATTTCTGCAACCAGCAGCGCCTCGTCCGTTTTTTTCACATCAATCAAGGGATGTACGGTGACGCTACCCTTCGAGGTGAGGTGTGCACTGGATGGGGAATAAGGAACTGCACCGCTGTCCGGATTTTCACGAGCCGGGAAGATATGTGAAAAACTGTCGTTCACCCAGTCGACTACCACAGGGGATGCGCGAAAGTTAACCCTCAGCGTAAGCGGCGTGAGTGCGACAGGCCCTATTCCATTTGCTCTGGCCTGGCCGAACAACGCGACATCACCTTCACGGAATCGGTAAATCGATTGCATGGGATCACCCACGACAAAAAACGTACGTCCGTCACCTTCACTCCAACCCCTTACCAGCTGTTGAAACAGACGAAACTGTGTCTGCGACGTATCCTGGAATTCATCCACCAGAATATGTTTGAGCGACAGATCCATGGACAGCGCAAGGTCTGTCGGCTCGTCCTCTGGACCCAACGCGCGTTGCGCCCTTTCGGAGAGCTCCGCAAAATCCACCACACCGCGTTCGCTGAAGGCAATCTGCAACTCCAGTAACAAGTCAGGCAACACACTGAGCAGCTCGCTTAACAACTGCCATTGCTCGTCACCGTATCGAGGATACGGCAGGCTGCAGACTTCGATCAACGCTTCCACGAAATCCGGCGAGTCACGCACCACATCCAGAATGACTACCATGTCTTGCTTGTGCGACACCAGCAGCGAGGCGTCAACACCACGCTTTTTTGCATCACTCTTTGCCGGAAATCCGATAGCCTTGGTAACGCTTTTACGTATTTCAGGCTTACTCGTCAATAGTGCCTTGCCTATGCTGTCCCACCCTGCAAGATCGCCCAGTTCGCAGCCAGGCAACTCCTGCATTTCAGACCAGGCTTGTATTTCTGGCTCTAGCTCATCGGCGTCGCCTTCACTGTCCTGCAGCAGAAATTCATAGGCTACTCTCAATCGAGCCGGAAGCGCAGCATCTAGCTCTTGAGGTACATAGGCGCGCAAATTAGCTAGCCTGGATTCAACCAGATCAGCCAGCATGCTTTCCAGGACAAGCCTTAAATGATCATGGTCGGCGCCTGCACCATAGACATGACGCTTCCATTGATCACGATTCGCCAGCAAGTTAGCCAATAAAGACTGCGCCTGTTCGAGCCGATTACCCAACTGCAGCAGTACACGCTGCAGATCACTCAGATGAGACTCAATGAACCGGCCAGCTACGTCTCGATAGAGTCCGGCTGCGTGTTCGATAACCCCGGTTGGCGCGCCCAGGGCTGATGTTACCGGCAATCGATGGGCAAGCTGCGTGGCCAGCGCATCAATGGTTCGCAGATTCAGGCGCTGTGGATTTCTGAACAGCTGCCATTCAAGCTCTTTATCTCTGTCCAGAACCCGCTTAGCCAACGCCAGTCCTTCAGCTTCATAGTCATTGACGGGCGTAAAACCTTGCTCGGCTCGTTGCAATGTCTCTACAACGCGCTGACGCATTTCACTGGCAGCCTTGCGGGTAAATGTGATGGCCAGTATTTCTTCAGGCACCTCGACTGTCGCCAACAACGTAAGAACACGCCTAGTCAGCAGCTCCGTCTTGCCAGAGCCGGCAGGCGCCTGCACGATAAATGAGGTGGTAGGATCCAGCGCCTGAAGACGCACCTCTGCATCCACCGGTGCACTCATGGGAGTTCTCCGCCTTCTTCCAGCGGTTCGCTGTCATCAATACGACACAAGGGTTTGAGTTCACAGTGCAGACAGGCTGTCTTCATCGGTGTAACAGTTGCCAGTCCACTCTGCACCTCAGCCGCTATTGCATCCAGAGATTCCTGCCAGTGTGCACGCCAGTCAGACCAGTCTTCAAGCTTGCGAGTCGTAGCTTGCCCGCCTCGCGACTTGTTAACCGTAGTCTTGACTTTGGGTAGCATGGCGTCATCACTGGCAACACCTTTGAAGCCGCATTGGTTACGAGCCACTTGTGCAAAGCTGACCCCCTTGATTTCGTCGTTGGTTAAAACATACAACGGCAATTGTGGATTGACGATACGGGTATCTGCCCAGGTGCTGACTTTGTTTGACGTGCCTGTCTTATAGTCGACAACCACCAGCGATCCGTCTATCCGATCAATTCTGTCAAGCATCACGTTCATCCTGATACCACCGTGTTCAATCGCCTGCC
>ENA-ORXR01004773-ORXR01004773.1-marine-metagenome-genome-assembly--contig:-NODE-4773-length-11158-cov-2.753813_pt1 | contig 11158 bp, 4 predicted proteins | sample MGYA00237866_ERZ511479 | MGnify/ENA metagenome assembly ERZ511479 | reverse complement strand
TGGCTTAATGCCAGGTGATTCGGCGGTCTTTAGTTTTGATGTAACGGCTCCATTTATAGAATGTGATACGACGAGTATTGATGTAGAACTTTATACCGTGGCCCGAGTTTCAGTTAACTGTGCGTTGATAGGAGAGGATTGTAATTTGCATACGATCACTTCGTCCAATGTTGGACTGACTACTAGTTTACCCGTCTTACAAAATATTTTAGATTTTGACTTTGACCTGGTAGGAAGTATTTGTAATGGAGTGGATGAAGAAGAAATAACGATTACCGGAGCCGTCGCCAATCCCGGACAGGATTTTAACGGCGGAGCATTTAATGTAGAATACTATTACGATTCAGATGCTAGTGGAACCTATACTATTGGTGATTTATTATTAGGCCTTTTCAACGAAAGTGGCCCAATCCCAAGTTATGGTTCATTACCTTTTGAACATACTTTTACGGTTCAAGACAATCAGGCTTGTAACATTATCATCCGAATTGATAGTACAGGTATAGGTCTTTGCCGAAATACAGAAATTTTATTACCGGAGCCTCAATTGCTAAATGCAGGAGATGACCAATTGCACTGTACACTCGTCCCAACAACCATTGTGACGAATATAGGCGATCCAGGTTGTCTGGCCATGAGTAACTATACTTACAACTGGACAGCAATTGCGCCAGCTAATGTAGCAACAGATTTGAGTGCAACCAATATTCCGGATCCTGTGCTTACTATCAATCATGATCCTGCAATTCAGGATACCTTATATTATATTTTGGAAACAACAAGGCCTACCTGTAATTCGGTTAGTAGAGATACCATTGCCATTATTAGAGGTATTGGTATGGATGTAACTATGGGCAGTCCGATTTCGATTTTACCAGGAGCAGATACGACATTGATGCCGATGGCAAGTGGAGGTATTTTACCTTATTCCTATAACTGGGAAGTTGATCCTACTCTGGATGATCCTACTATTGCAAACCCAACTGTAAATCCATCAGTAGATACCTGGTATACAGTGACAATCACCTCAGCAGGAGGTTGTACGGTGGTTGATTCTGTCTTAGTAGAAATTGCCAATAATGTCAACGCGGATATAAATACAAATGATACCTTAGTTTGTGAAGGTGCTACTTTTGAGTTAATAGCTTCAGGAGGTAGTGATTATCTATGGGAAGATGATGGAGTCAATCCGCCCAACGGATCATTAAGTGCAACCAATATCGCTAACCCAATATTCAGTGGTGGCCTAGAAGGTGAAGTGTATAACTATCAGGTGATTGTTACCGATGTAGCTTTCCCTGGTGAGGTAGATACTGCCTTTGTACAAATCACAATACCATTTTCTCCAAACGTTACGGCAAGTACATCTGGTTCGACTTCCTCCTGTGGTGGTGAATCGATAACGCTAAACGCAACTGGAGCAACCATATATACCTGGGTTGAATTACCTTCGATGACGGTAGTTGGAAATTTACCAACGATTACTGTTTCACCAACAACTACCACTACGTATGAAGTGACTGGAACAGATGCAGCTACTGGCTGTACGGATACCGATCAGGTAACCATTGACGTCAATGGAGCAACCGCTTCTGCCACAGCAACACCCAACCCTGTATGTCAGGGCGATACGGTTTTATTGGCAGGAGGCTTTGGTGTACAACTGGATTGGTATGAAGGAACGACCTTAATCGGTTCTGGTTTTGAATTGGCAGTAGTACCGTCTGTAACGACAACTTATACACTGACGGTTGAAAATGCACTAGGTTGCCGAGATACAACGATGGTGACAGTAGATGTACTACCACTTCCACAAGTGATGACATCAGTACCTGACTTTTCAAGATGTGATGGTGAGACCTTCCCCGTTTCAATTACGATAGATGAAAATATCCAAAGTTATATTATTGCAGGATCTGGTGGTTATGATAGTGATGTGATCCTGGGCGGTAATACCTTAACCTTTAATGCCATTTACGTAAGTGATACTTCTACCTTTGAAGTTTACCTGACAGGAGCTTCTAATAGTTGTACGGTCATAGAATCGTTCAATATTATTCCTTGTCCATGTGAAGCGCCACTGGTACAAAGTGTGGCTGTATCGCAGGCAACTTGTGGCAATGATGATGGCGCAGCAGAACTTCATGTGGAAGGAGATGAAGGTGATTATAATTACTTCTGGTCTCCAGATATAGGAACATCAATCGGAGATGGAAATATCCGACATGATCTACCATTCGGTGGTTATACCGTACAAATAGTTAATCAATCAAACCCTGATTGTAATACCATCACCTCAATCGCAATTACCAATGGTGATGGCCCAATAGCGACAGCACTGACCACACCTGCGACTTGCGCAGCGGCGGATGGTTCTGCTACTTTAAGCCCTCCGGGATTTGATTACGATTGGGGTCCAATATTGGGTACTGGAAATTTTCAGGACGCATTGACAAGTGGAACACACTTCGTCACAGTGACCGATCCAAACAACCCTAGCTGCCCTAACGTACTGGCAGTTCTAATAGACGAAGACAATCCTTTACTGGCAGATGTAGAAATAGTAACCAACCCGGATTGTGGCGTTGCCAATGGAACGGTCACCATTCATGCGACAGGAGGTAGCGGAGATTATACCTTTGACTGGGGCGACCTTAGTTCAACGGATAGTACTAGAACTGGGCTAGAGTCAGGAGTTTATACTTTGACAATTACAGACAATGGGCCACTAGCTTGTACACTGCCTTTCATATTTGTCTTGAACGATAATGTACCATTGGGTGCTGTAACGATTACGGATACCATGCATGTAAGTTGTGAAGGACAGGTTGATGGTGGCGTTCAATTTACAGTAGTTTACGATCCATTATTTACTGCTCCGGCAGATACGACAATCACTGATGGCTTTAATACATTTACCAATGGTAATTTACCGGCGGGTAATTATTGTATGGTGATTACGGATGGTAACGGTTGTACCGCAGGTAATGCCTGCTTTACGATTGAAGAGCCAGATCCGATATTTTTATCTTATACGATTTCGCCAGCTTGTGCTATTCCTGTTTTTATCGATTTAGAAGTGACTGGAGGTATAGCACCTTATACGTACAATTGGAGTAACGGAAGTGCAGATCAGGATCAATCCAATGTATTGCCAGGCAACTTACAAGTTTCTGTAACAGACAATAATCTTTGTTTGCTAGCAGATGATGTAACCGTCTTGCCTTGTACCGCTTGTGAGGATCCAACTTTGAATAGTATTTCTATCATAGAAGCAGATTGTGGATCTGATAATGGTCAGGCCACAGTAAGCCTCGTAGAAGATGAAAGTAATTATACGTTTGTATGGACGCCAGATTTTGGTTTGCCAGTTGGCGCTGGAAATACAAGAACGAATTTGCCTTTTGGAGGCTATACTGTTCAGGTGATTGATCCTACATTCCCGTCATGTAATCTGGAAGTAGAATTAATCGTAACCAATGTCGGTGGACCAACTGCAACAGCGGTTACAACACCTGCCACCTGTGCAGCAGCAGATGGTACGGCTATATTAACTCCTGCCAGTTTTGATTATACCTGGGGTGATGGTGGTACAGGGGCTACCCGAACAGATTTAACTTCTGGTAGTTACTTCGTCACCATTACTGATCCGGCTGATCCAACCTGTCCCAATGTAATGCAGGTCATTATTATAGAAGACAATCCGCTTTTGGCTGTAGCCGAAACAGTAATTTCTCCAGACTGCGGAATCGCAAATGGAGCAGTTACCATTCATGTAAGTGGTGGAAGTGGCGATTATAGTTTCTACTGGCCACAGGGTGTTACTGCAACGGATAGTGTAGGAACCAATATGATGGCTGGTATTTATGCCGTCACCATCGTGGATAACGATATGGCTACCAACTGTGAGTTGCCATTTATATTTGTATTAGAAGATAATGTTCCTGCAGCTACGCTGACGATAACAGATACGATTGATGTAAGCTGTTCGGGTTCTAGTGATGGAGGAATTTTATACGATATAGTTTTTGATCCATTGTTTACGCAACCAGCAGATTCAATTATCTCTGACGCTTTCCAGGAATATGAAAACGGCAATTTACCAGCAGGTAGTTACTGTATTTATATTACCGATGGCAATGGTTGTGTAGCAGGCTCAGGATGTTTTGTTATTGAAGAACCTGATCCGTTAGCACTATTGTTTGTGATTGAAGAAGATTGTGGAGGCAATGGAAGTATTGATGTAACAGTCACCGGTGGTACGGAGCCTTACACCTATGATTGGGCACATATTGCAGGGACGATGGATGTAGAAGATCTTACGGGCTTATCGATGGATACATTCAGTTTGTTAGTTACTGATGCTTTGTCTTGTACAATCGAGGAAGGAGAAGTAATCGTCCCGAACTGTTCTGATCCATGTGATCTCTTCGGAGCGGACTCTACCTGGTTGCAGGTGGATGAATGTGGTGGTAGTGGTTTTTTATGTCTTAACTTGATGATTGAAGACGTTGAGAATTATTTGATTTACGATAATGGTATTTTATATGATGGCGTGTTTGGCGGATGTCTCTGGGATTCTCTGGGAGTCTATGCTTACTCTGAGTTGTTTGGTCAAGGTGACCTTGGACCTTATGAGGTAACTTCATGGACGGTTAACGGTGAATTATTTACAGGCGAATTCTTTGATATTCCAGCCTTATTGGACTCAATGAATACCTGGGATCCTACTGGAAACTGGGTGATCTCTTCAGTTGGCCAATTCATTATAGGAGGCGACCAGAATAATGTCTATAGTGCAATGACCATCGATGCACTTAATTTTGGAACGACGTCAGTACTAGGTATCAACTTCGTGGCTGAACCTAGTGGTTTCACAATAGAGATAGAGGAAGGCCCGCATGAATTGATTATTTCTGATACGGTACTGAATTGTTCGGATACATTATTTGTCACTGCTTTGTGTACAACAATAGATACCATTTACTTCCCAGTTGAAGTAGGGGATACGGACACACTCTGTATTCCAGGATTAGAACTAGCTGGTAATCTGGACACGATGTATAACATCTGTAATGATCTTGACTTTAGCTCGATTACATTTATTCCGGGTACCAACTGTATTGCAATAACCGGTATTGAAATAGGGTTTGATACGGCCTGTATTGTCGCTTGCGATGATTTAGGAATTTGCGATACCACCATTGTAATTATAGAAGTGATACCACCTTACAATCTGGTCTATGAAGATGTATGTCTAAGTGAAATGAGTACCCATTGTATTGATACTTCTGAGTTGGAGCTACAAGGCCCCGTGGCGACGATGACGAATATCTGTCCAGGCCTTTCCGGTGACCATGTAGCCTTCGAACTCGATTTGGATAACTATTGCGTGATTTATAATGCCCTTTACCCCGGAACGGATACAGCCTGTGTCGAGCTATGCGATGCACTGGGGAATTGCGATACCATATCGTATTTTATCAACACCATTGGTTGTGTCACTATTACACCAGAATGGGTCATTGATACCGTCTTCATTTTCGAAACGGATACGTTCTGCATCGACACCACTGAGTTACCAGGAAACATGATTGTTTCATTTGAAAATGTCTGTGAAGATGCTGCTTCAGGTGATGTAGATTTCTATTTAGATCCAACAACACTTTGTGTCTATTATACTGGTTTGGAAGTTGGAAAGGATACGGCATGTATAGTCGCCTGTGATGACTTGGGTTATTGTGACACCACTTATTTCTGCATTTATGTGGAGGAATTTCTGGATGGTCCGTTTGCCTATGATGATGGCTGTGATACCACCAATATAAGTACACCAATAGTACTGGATGTGATTGCCAATGATACCTTATTTGATGGGAAGGACACGATGTATTTGGCCACTGAGCCACTCTACGGAACTGCAACTGTCAATCTGGATTGCTCGATCACCTATAACCCCGGAGATGAATTCTGTGAACGATCAGATGAGTTCTCTTATGTAGTTTGTACACCGAATGGATGTGATACCGCGACGGTCTGCGTTTGGATATCCTGTATTGATATTGTCATCTTTACAGCTGTCTCCCCAAATAGGGATGGAGTCAATGATGTATTCCACATAGCAGGTATATTGGATTTCCCGGATAGTGAGTTGAGTATTTACAACCGATGGGGTAATGCCGTGTATGAAACAGTTGGTTACAGAAATGACTGGGGAGGCACCTGGGATGGCAACAAAGACTTACCCGATGGTACCTACTGGTATGTACTAAAACTGAATGATGAAACGAACAGGGTCTTTAAAGGCTTCCTGGAAATTTATAGATAATAAGTAATTACTGACTTAAGTAATTTACTAAAGCATTTTTGAATAAACAATACTCTTGAGAAACGAAAGTGGCTCCTGGCAACAGGGGCTACTTTTTTTGTTGTAATGCAGTATGTAGTATCTGGGTCAAAGACCCAAACAAGCGGGACGCTGAATAAAAATGAAAAGTCAACCTCTATTTCCGGAACACCTTATTAAATGCTTCGGTCTTATTATTCACCTGCAATTTTTCATAGGAGTTATAGATATGACAGGAGTGGTATCGGAAAAAAAAGAAGGCTCAAGTATTAGTGTAAAAATAAGCCTCCATCCGATTGCAATTGCTTTTATGAGCGTTGCAGGCATTCTGTTTTCTAGCTATCAACAAAAAATATCCAGACAACAGAAAAAGCCAGCGACTATTTCTAAATCGCTGGCTTTAATATGTGTGTGGTTTTATGTGAAAAAATAGTAATTAGTTATTTTGCTCTTTAAGAAAAAAATGCTGTATCTGGGTCAAAGACCCAAACGAGCACTTAAGTTTTTTTTCTTTGTATTTGCAAGAAGTAGAACCATCAAAAGGATTGGATTTGAAATTTATAATTTTCGACCTGTCTGTGTCATGTAGTAAGGCAGGTTCCCATTTCGATACTTCAGCAAGTTCAGTACAGCGTTTCGATTCTCATTTCGATTCCCTCAGGCAACCTCCTGTTCTTCATTTATCTGACCCAATATATGCATCAAGTGCTTCTCCGAATAGTAGAGGTATTTACTATCGGTCAATAAATCAAAAGAACGTACAGCATTGGCTGAATTGAGATGAGTCCTTATAATCAATAGCTTAGATTTCATTTTGGAAAAACTTTCAATATTCTTGATCATTTTTTCAAAACGAAGTGAGAAGATAAAATCCTTATTCTCTTCTTCCTTCTGTTGTGCTAATGAAATGGTAGTGGAATCTTTGACTTCGAAAGACTTGACTACAGAGTTGATTTGGTAGTCAATGAATTGAAGCTTGGAGTCAATAAAGCTATAAATATGCTCTATCAAGTCGTTTAAGTTGTCAGTAGGCGTATAATGATTCATGGCTAGGTAAACTATCTGTATCCTTAATTATTAGGGACTTGGATAGTGTTATGGTTATGTTGTTAATAAAGAGCTACTTCAATGTAGCATGGTTATATACACTGATAGGCAAATAGTGTGCTATTTTATTTGCGGAAAGAAAATTAAAGTTGAAACGATATGACAGTATACGAGAGGGGAATGAACCTTGACAGTAACCGTAAATGACTCATGAAAGGAAAAGGAGATATATAACAAGTTGATCTAAAAATGCTTAAATGATTAAAATTTCAATGAGTTAAAAAGGGCGGTAATATGAAAAAGTTGATAAATCAAAAATCTGTGACTTTTTGCCAAAAGCAGAAAATGAAAAAATAACAAATAATTATAAATTTAATAAACAAAGCCCGGTCAAGGTTTTTGACTGGGCTTTGTTCTGAAATGCAGTTTAATTTAAGAAAATAAAATTTATCTCTTTTTAAAACAAATATCGCCTTCCAATGCAGCTTTACCTTCCATAATATCGATCAAAGGGCTTTCCATGGTTAAGGTTTTGCCATCGATCATGGCGTTTTTCATGGTTGTCTTTTTGATTTTTCCAGGGAAGTGATAGATTGCTTTATATTTAGCGTCAGCAAAAAACATTTTAGCCATTTGCATATCTTCTTCATTCATGGTTTCTTCCGGTTGCTCTGCAGGTAAACGGGTAAATTTACGTTTTGCTAGTTTGAAAAGGTTCTTCGCACTAGAAGCGCTTGGGAAGAAGCCTCCACCTCCGCCGGCAGCACCTAAGCCACCTGTCAATTGATTGTCGCCTTGAAGCTTATCAAGGTCCTCAAGGAAATAATCGATTTCTTTTACCTTATCAAAGTCGATGGCAAATTTGATAATCATCTCCTCCTTCTTCTCACTCATAATCGTATGAACGTATATTTTTTCCAAAATTTCGGGATGAGTAAATTTTCGTCTGATTGAATCCGGTGCATCTGAAAAGTACATGATAGAGTCCATTTCAGTAGGAATAGACAAATCTTCAGCGCCTTCCTCTTGATTTTCTTTCATCATGCCTTCCAGCATCTCTTTGGTGCCGGCTTCCATAAGTGCACTCATGTCCATCGTAATGACATATTTGCCACTACCATTTTTCTTGAGGAACATTTCCTCAACAATGTCAATACAGCTGGTCATCGTGATTAAACAAAAACCAACTAATAAATAAAGTAATTTTTTCATTATAAGAGATTATGTATTATAAAAACATTCAACGTTCAAAACACGCACAAAAGTACCAATTGTTTATCAGATTTGGCCAGAAGATTCTTCAAGATTTATCAGGTAGCGACCATGAATGCTGATTGTCTAATAAGAAATCTGTCGTATCCGAACATTTTAGTACCTTAATGCCCAACAAAAGGAGTTCCGTTATTGTTGTAGTTTTTTAACTTTTCAGCCGTTGACCATTAACTATTGACTGTTGACCTCCCTTTTGAGTGTACGTTAGAGGGAAGTCAACAGTCAAAGGTCAACAGTCAATCGTAAGTGAATAGTTATGTAACTTTAAACAACTTCATTAACTGTCTTGAAAAAGATCCAATAAAATTGTATGAATAAAATAAAGACTTTGGGCGCGTTGAAAGCTTCAGGTTATCAACCGCTAACTATAAAAGACGAGCTACGGAAAAATTTGATCGCTTCGCTGAGTAAGAAGAAAAAGGTATTTGATGGAATATTAGGTTTTGAAGATACCGTTATTCCTGATTTGGAAAGAGCGATCCTCTCTCGTCATAATATCCTGTTTCTAGGACTCAGAGGTCAAGCCAAAACAAAAATGGCGAGATTGCTGACCCGACTTCTTGATGAATATGTTCCAGTGGTATCAGGTAGTGAACTCAATGACGATCCGATGCAACCAATGTCTAGATTTGCACATGACCTAATTGCTGAAAAAGGAGACGATACGCCTGTTGCCTGGATGCACCGGGACGAACGATATGTAGAAAAACTAGCGACACCGGATGTAAGTATTGCCGATTTGGTCGGCGATGTTGATCCAATCAAAGCTGCTGCACTCAAGTTACCTTATTCGGACGAACGAGTGATTCACTTCGGACTCATCCCACGATCGCATCGTTGTATATTTGTGATCAACGAATTGCCTGACCTTCAAGCTCGTATTCAGGTATCCTTATTTAATATACTTCAGGAAGGAGATATGCAGATTAGAGGTTTCAAACTTCGATTACCTTTAGATGTCTCTTTTATATTTACGGCCAATCCAGAAGACTATACTAATAGAGGTAGTATCATCACGCCTTTGAAAGACCGGATAGAGAGTCAGATATTGACACATTATCCCAATACATTGGAAATAGCCAGAACGATTACAGCCCAGGAAGCAAAGTTGACTTCCGAGCAGGACAAAGCGGTGCAAGTTCCAGAAGTTATAAAAGACCTTTTGGAAATGGTTTCTTTTGTGGCTCGAACCAGTGAGTTTATAGATGAGAAAAGTGGGGTGTCAGCTCGATTGAGTATCTCCGGGTATGAGCAATTAATCTCCGCAGCTGAGCGTCGAATGCTTATCAACAAAGAAAAGAAAACACAAGTAAGACTGGCTGATTTATACCAAATCATTCCGGCGATCACTGGTAAGGTGGAACTGGTTTATGAAGGGGAGCAGGAAGGACCATATAATGTAGCGATTACCTTAATAGATAAAGCAGTAGCAGAGGTCTTCTTAAAGTATTTTCCAAATCCAGAGAAACTGGCAAAGGGAGAGACGCGCGATCCTTATGGCGTTGTTCGATCCTGGTTTTCAGGAGGAAATGCACTCGAGTTGTCATCTGAAAGTTCTGACAAAGATTTTAAGAAAAACATGGACAGTGTTGCTGGGCTAAAGAAAATGGTTGGAGCAATTGACTCAATTAGTAAAGCCGATCAGTATGTCTTCATGGAGATTCTACTGCATGGCTTGTCGACTCAGAATGTGATCAGCAAAGATACGATGGACGCAAGTATCGCATTTTCAGATCCGCTTGCTAATATGTGGGATGATGATGAAGATGACGATGAATATAATGAGCAGCGGTTCCGGGATTTTAATTAAGGCGGGAATTGAAATCAAAATCGAAATCGAAATCGAAACTGGAATCCTGAGAGGTTGGTAAGCTGCACGCGAAGCCCGCCTGCCGGAACTAGTCCGACTGTCACAGACGGGCGGGCGGACAGGCATCCGGACTTGTCTAGCAGGCTTGTCGAGTAGGCGATACTTGTTTAGAGTCCTACTGGGCGATACTTGTCTAGTAGGTGTTAGTCCTACTAGAGTCCTGACTAGATTAGCTCGGTTTTAATCACAGGAAAACTGAGAAGCTAAACCATTTTTCTCGAAGAGCAAATAAGAAGAGTTTCTGCGTTCTTCTGCGCCTTCTGTAAGCCAACCTTAATTTTGATTCCCATTTTGATTCTCATTTTGATTTTTTTCCCTACCTTGACTGGAAATCAATTGCCGGCATGCAAATAGAAGAATTCCAGTTCAATTCAACTTCAAAAGTGACCAATTATGCGGTAGAGTGGAAGCATCCTGATGCTAAAGCAGTGGTTTGCCTGGTGCATGGACTGGGAGAGCATTGTCGCCGGTATGATCATATGGCCACTTATTTTGCCAATCGTGGTTATGCTATGATAGGTTTTGATCATGCTGGACATGGTCGCACGGAAGGTACCCGTGGGCATGGAACTATGGATGGCTTATACAATGGGATTGAGCTGCTATTGCAGCAAGCATCGGAA
>ENA-ORXR01004772-ORXR01004772.1-marine-metagenome-genome-assembly--contig:-NODE-4772-length-11158-cov-22.277502_pt1 | contig 11158 bp, 12 predicted proteins | sample MGYA00237866_ERZ511479 | MGnify/ENA metagenome assembly ERZ511479 | reverse complement strand
AAGCCTTGTCCTTTTCAAAGAAACTTGACAATCACATTGGAGCAATTAAATATTTTATTTGTCATTATAATTTACAGCTAGCATTACATCTGTAACACTACCTTCCGGTAAATTGGACGTGCAATCTAAAAGATTCAAACTCATTACAGGCCTGGCAAGTGTCTTGGCACTCACAGTACCCATTTTTGGTTTTAATCCTATCAAAGGGCAAATACTTACGCAGGTATTTAATGTTTTTGCGTTGCCTCTTGTTGTGTTGAGTTTCTTATATTTGTGGAATAGAAAAAATGTGGGCTTGCCTGCGAATAGAATTATGACCAATGTTATTATGCTGGCAGCTTTTGTGTTTTCTTTGATAATTATGGTGAATGGCTTGAAGGATATTTTTGGGTAGAGAAGGATACGTGAAAAGTGAATTGAGGGAAGAAAATTGGTAATTCAAATCAAGACAAATGACAAATTTCGATTTTTTCAAAACTACAATGCCAAAAACTCGAAAGGCAGATTTTTATTTAGGATGTCTAGATAGTTCCGTTTTTATGGATTTCAACTTGGCAGAAGACCAAAGAATATATCTAAAAAGAATCTCCTTTGATGGATATGGATGTTGTGAACTTAAAAAACTACAAAATAAGCTGGACAAAGAAGACTCAAAAAAGTTTATCTATCTAATGAATAAAGAAGAATTAGACCAAAAAGAGGTAGAGGTTCTTGTGAAAAGGATAATCAAAATTAGTCAAGAAGAAATCTGGAAAGATGCTTTGAAAGAATACAAATTAATACAAAAATAAAAACTACACAGAACAAATAAGGCTTCATACGATACAAGGTGCCAAGCACTAAAGCGTTCATTGCAAGCAAAAGCTCGCAACGCTGCATATACGAAACCCTTATCACCAATTCATTCAAAATAAAAATCAAATAAAAATGAAAGTTACAGCAGAAAAAAATGAAAAAGTCGCAAAAATGATATTTGCCTCCATTTACCCTCATTACTTGAATAGAATAGAAAAAAATGGCAGAACCAAAGAAGAACTCAACCAAGTCATAGAATGGTTGACCGGGTTCGATGAAGCTACATTGCAAGGGCTGATAGAAGAAAAGGTCACATTTGAAACGTTTTTTCAAAAAGCAAAAATACATCCTAACGCACACCTGATTAAAGGTGTCGTTTGTGGTTATCGTATTGAAGAAATAGAGGATGAATTTGAAGTGTACAAACAATGCAGACAAATGGAAAAGCTGATTGATGAATTGGCAAAAGGGCGTAAAATGGAGAGGATTTTGCGGAAAGAAAAAGCGAGTGCTAAGTGACTGTATAAATGCAAGACTGTTCCGCAGAAACAGAAAGGCGAAATCATCAATTCACATACTAATGCTGAATTTAATAACTCATTCAAATAGCGAAATAGAACTAAAAAATAGCATCTGGATGTTCAATCCGGATTTTACTACATTTTATTCAGACAGATTTGATTTTGTTCGATTCAATGACCAAAATGAAATTGAATATTTGAACGGAAAGGGGGAATTAATGGGAAAATGTACACTTGAAGTTGATGCAAATAAAGTTTACAAAATAAAGGAAGACCCACTTTTTAAAGGCTTTGAAATTATTGATGCAAGACAAATAAATTTAGTATCTGAAATGAAATATCATCAAAGCGGCGTATATCAAGGAAAGAAAGATGGACGGTTAAACCTCAGAAAACTCATCCCTGCAAAGATGGAGATTGACCAAGAGGAATTTTCAAAAATACAGACCAATAGCGAATGGGAATTAATTCAACAAAAAGGAAAAAGAGATGCTTTTAGGAAATTTACGTTATGGAAAGAGACGCCCAAAGATGTGAAGGAAAATGCGTTTAAGGACATTCGCGAATACCGTAAGCATAAAAGTTCTTCTCATCTAATCAAAATTGAAGATGCGATAATTATAGTCCGCCAAACACTTGATTCGGTTCAATCAAAAGAAATCGTATCAAAGATTACAGATAAAGAAATCACTCTTGTAAATCATGTTGGAGATTATGAAGAATATATTTTGAAAAGAATAAACTAAATAAAATGAATACAAAATTCACCACCATACCAACTACATTCCTACTCCTAATCAGTTGCCTCCTACTCCATAGCTGTTTCAATACCGCCAATATTTCTGATAGCAAGGAAATACAAAAAGCCAACTACCCAAGCGATATCATTCCATTTTTCGACCAGTGGAATTTGATTTTGGGTGACGGTTCCAATGCCGGTCAAGCTGTTGATTTTGAAAACAAAGACTTCTTTTACGCGACCAATGACGGCAAAACAGACTGGGTAGTTTTCAAAACACCCAATGCGGGCAATACCCACGGCACATCCAATAATACAAGAACCGAATTGGCGCAATTAAAAAAATGGTCGCCCATGACCGATGCTAAAATGAACGCTACGCTCAAAGTCATGAACGTGGCAACGACGGGTGATGCCCGCGTAGCGGCGACATTTTCTGCGGTCATTGGTCAGATACATAGTGCGGACGGGCATGAGAACGAACCGCTCAAAATATTCTACAAAAAATTTCCCGGACATACCAAAGGTTCGGTCTTTTGGAACTACGAAATCAATACCGCAGGCGACGACAACTCCGGCAGGTGGGATTATTCCTATCCGATTTGGGGCTACGATTTTTCTGTGGTAAGCGATGAGGCAAACACCTATCCGCCCGAACCAAAAGATGGCATCGAACTGGGCGAAGAATTCACTTATGAAGTAGAAATCAAGGAGGGCATGATGTACCTCAAATTCACCAGCAAAGGACACGAAACCAAGATATTTACCAAAAATCTCATCGCATCTGAATACACCGAGCGTGCGGACATGCCCGAACAGGTCAAAAATTTATTTGTACCCATCGGTCAGGACGGTGTAGAACGTGAAAATGCCTACGCCGATGAAGGGCTGTTTTTCAAATTAGGTTCTTACAACCAAACCAACGGAAAAGACCCCGCAGTCAATAGAGTCTGGTGTTCGGGTGCGGAAACCCACGGCGGCGATATTTTCAAGCAATATGCAGATGGGAATTATGCCGAAATTTGGTTCAAAGAGGCAAGTATCGAGGTCAGCGATGATGCCATTTCAAACGCAGGATATTTTGCAGCGAATGACGGATTGAGTACAAAAACCGTTTATCCAAGTGAGGTGATTCCTTTTATGGATAAATTTAAAATGCTCATGGGCGATGGCACGAATGTCGATGACCTCCTTGATTTTGAGCATAAAGATTTTTTCTATACGGTCATTGATGGCACTCGGCGTTGGGTGGTTTATAAAACGCCAAATTCGGGAGTCACGTCGAAAAATTCGAGCAATACCAGAACAGAACTCCACGAAAAAAGAGAATGGACACCCGAACAAGGCGGCAAACTCACCGGCACCTGCCGCGTCATGCAAGTTTCCGTTTCCGGCGATGCGAGAGTTGCGGCTTCTTACTCGACGGTGGTTGGGCAGATTCATAGCGGTGAAGGACATGAAAACGAACCGCTAAAGATATTTTATAAGAAATTTCCGGGACAGGAAAAAGGCTCTGTTTTTTGGAATTATGAAATCAATACCGAAGGGGATAATTCGGGAAGATGGGATTATTCTTACGCTGTTTGGGGGCATGATATGTCTGTTATCGGCACCGGCAAAGATGATTTTTCCGCCGAACCAACGGATGGTATAGCCTTAGGCGAAGAGTTTAGCTACGAAGTAAATGTATATGAAGGCATCATGTATCTCACCTTCAAAAGTGAGGGTCACGAAACGAAAACATTTACCAAAAATCTCATCAAATCCGAATACACAAAACCTTCGGATATGCCCGAACAGGTCAAGAAAATATTTGCACCCATCGGTCAGGACGGCACAGAACGAGCCACTGCCTATTCCGGCGAATTGACTTATTTCAAACAAGGCGCGTACAATCAAACCAATGGAAAAGCCCCCGAAAAAAATATGGTTTGGTGTGCAGGTGCAGAAACTTATGGCGGCGACATCGCCAAGCAATATGAAAATGGCTGTTATACGGAAGTGTGGTTTAGGGAAGCTACGGTGGGTCCGGGGACTGCGCCTAAGTAGGCGTTCGTTTGATTATCCACTTTAAGTGCTTATAAGTGCTTAAAGTGGATAATTTTCGTTATTAACAAACCTGATTTTTAAGTTTTTAGGCAATTGGGAACAATAAATTGGTCATTTTAGGGATTTGAATGGGAAAATATGCGTGTGTACGGGTATTTTGAAGTTCTCAGAAACAAATACAACCTGAACTTATAAGCGATCAATCAGATATTAACCCCGCAAAATTAATTGTATTTGATATGTTTGATAATAGGCTAAACCTTACTGCAAATCAACTAAACAATAATAATTATGAAGGGCAACCTCAAGTTATAATTCTCACCTATTGGGATAAGAGTGGTCAACTCATAGAATCCAAAAAGGTATTTATTCACTAATCTAAATGGCAGGATTTACACATCGTAAATCCTGCCATAAATATCTTTTAAGGATGAAAAATATAAGTTTATTGAGCTTTATTATTGGGTGTTTATTTCCATTGATGAGCATAGCTCAAATTACAGTGAGTCCTGAAGTTGGAGTAAGCTACCAACCCTTCACTTTAAATGGTGCAAATACAATAAATGAATCTAAAAGAATAGATGCTCTATTTGGCATGTCGGCTCAGTTACCAGTGCACAAAAAATGGTATATTGATACAAGAATATCATACACAAATAGAAAAAATATAAAATGGACAGATTTATGCACTTGCCCTGGGTATGAATATTCACAATACAAGCACAGCGATTTAAACCTCGACTTCGATATTATGTTCAAAAAAGCAGATTGGTTTAAAATAGGGATAGGACCTTCTCTAATCAGAAAATTTATTGAATACCGAGTAGTCCACGAAGAAATTCACCAAGGCTTGGATACTATTTACACAAGAAATTCATTTCTATATGGAGTAAATACGAAAGTGACGTTTTCAGTTAAAAAATTGAATTTTCATTTAGGTTATACAAGACTTATTAATGATTTGCCTACTTACGTATCGAATAATAGATTCGACTTCTCCGTGTCTTACCTGATAGGAGCAAAAAAGTAAAAAGATGATAACACAGCATAGCACGCCAAGTGGGGCTAAACGCCCCATCTGCGGCTATGCGAACCGTTAGCTGTAATGCCTACATAAAAACAACAAAATCTCCCAAACCCAAAACCTATTCCGCCTCCTAAACAAACAAAAACCGCCCTCTAAACAAAATAACTTCCTTAATTTCTCCATACCTTTACATCAAATCAATATAAAATAGACAGATATGAGTACAAATCAATTTGGCAAACAAGGTTGGACACCCGAAAGATTGGGGAATTTAAGCGGCAAAACCTACCTCATAACAGGTACGACAAGCGGTACAGGATTTGAGGCTGCAAAAATATTATTATCAAAGGGCGCAAAGGTGGTGATGCTCAACCGTAATGCTAAAAAAGCGGAAGATGCCATTGCAACATTAAAGCAAGAACTTGGCAATAACATAGATGTATCTAATATACGTATGGACTTGGCAGAACAGGCTTCTGTAAAAGCAGCAGCGACAGAAGTACTTGAGCAAGTGACCCGTATAGATGCCTTAATGTGTAATGCCGCAATAGCACAAGTACCTACTCGAAAGTTGACAGTGGACGGCTGGGAAAGCCAAATGGGCGTGAATTACTTCGGACATTTTACATTGCAGGCTTTACTATATCCATTGATTGAAAAATCAAACGGACGTATCGTAACGGTAGGTAGTATGGGCTATGATATGGGTATAAAAGCCATCAAATTTGACGATTTGAACTGGGAGAAAGATTACACCGGGAATAATGCCTATAGCCAAAGTAAACTGGCGCAGATTATGACGATCTATGAATTGCAGGATAGATTGGAAAAAGCCGATAAAACAGCGGTTAAAGCCTATGCTTGTCATCCCGGCTCTTCCCGAACAAACCTTATCAATACAAGCGGTAGCTTAGTGATGAGAGCCATCTTTGGTCTGATGAAATTGTCGCCATTGACACAACCTGCCGAGAATGGTGCCTATCCTGAATTGATGTGTGCTACCGAAGAAAACTTAGACCAGACAGCTTTTTACGGACCTACAGGACGCAATAATTGGGTAGGTCCGGTTGGCGCACATCATATAGAACCACACGCCAAAGACAAAGCGGCAGCCAAAAGATTATGGGAGCTTTCGGAAAAAGAAACGGGGGTAAAGTGGGCGTTCTAAAACATAAAATCATGGTAAATACTTGGGCGTCAGGTGTCAGGCGCGAGGTGTCAGTGGACATCATTTCAAAAATGAATAATCATTTGCTGACTGGAAAAAATCTGTTCTATTTCAGACATCTGACTCACTGACTCCTAAGCAATTACAATACTTTTATTCAATGAAAATTCCAAACGTAACTGACAAAGGCAAGGTATTGTGTAAATGTTTTTACCTGTTGCTTACTTCTAATGGAGTATTCAATATTCTCAAAGCATCTTCAACATGTGAGCTTGTTAAGCCGATTAATGGCTTTGTTAAAACTAATCTTGTTTTCAAATAGTCGGACAAACCATTTAATGATTTATCATCATCAATAATTACAAAGTTATCAATATTATCATTGGAAGTGTACCAATTTGTAATCTCTTCTAATCTACTTAAATGATGATGATTTTGCGGCAATCTACCTATGTTATTAATTGCTATACCTCTATTTCTAAATATTATAGCCCACTGTTCCAATGAAAATCTACTTTTATGAGAGGTTGTTAATAAAATATCTGCATTACTTTCATAAATAATCTCATTTAAAGCTTTTACAGATTTAGAATTAAACATAGCAAAACCATCCTCTAAAATAGGAGGCGCACTCCAAGATTTAGCAGGAACCATTACTCCATCTATATCTAATAATAGTAACATAATTCAAAAATAAGCTATTTTATTCAATAATGCTTTCAATCTCCTCAATTTTCATGTTGTTGTATCGGGCATCCAATGCATTTAACATGTTGATTTTTGAAGGTGAATCCCAGTCATCAACCGTAAACTCAACAGTTTTCCAAGTAAAATCGTTCACAACACTTGGTTTTGGATAATTTGACACAATTTCTATGTCAAAATCTGATAGTAAGGAACTTATATATCTATGATGACCATCAACAATCAAATTATCCGAAGACACATGTATGGGTGGAAATTTTAATTTCTTTAACATTTTTTTATATATTCTCTCAATTATCGGTATTGATAAAGCATCCTGATTAGGTAACAGTAATTCACCTTTTTGACTTATTTTGGTCAGTATTAATTCTCTATTTAAATCCATAACTCAAATCTAATAGAAAAAAGGTAATCACTATAATAAAAAATGAAAAACACACTCGAAAACTTCGTCAGTCCCAACCATGATTTTCAGCTTTTTACCCATGTTGGTCGTAGGTATTTTAACACTAACAATTGGGCTCGGATTATTTTTTACCAATAAATCAAGAGTTAGCAGTTTTGTAAAAGATTATAATAAGGATGCCTCCGCTTTTGTACAATCAAAAATTATCCGAACCGGAAAAACAATAAAAGATTTCCAAACCACCGTTTACAAAGTCATTCCAATTATCATTATAGTCGCTGCATTATTATTTATTTTTATTGACAAACCTCTTTGGCGAGCCATCAGCATCAGCACTATTGCGATGATGATCGTTATTATGATGATAGATACTAATTCCTATACCAGATATGTCGAATATCACAAACAATTGGTATTGGTAGAAAAACAAGATAAAAATTGATAGGTCGATCTGTCGTTAGAATTTAAACAATAATCTACTTGACAGCCAAACAGGCTGACTGTGAATACCGTACCGACGACTTTAGCCGTCGCAGAGCGTAAAAGTGTATTTATAAATAATTCATTTTTAATTACTTACTTACAAATTAGAATAAAACTCACTTGACGGCTAAAGTCGTCAGTACAGAGTTTCCGGTCAGCCTGCAAAGCAGTCATTGCAGGAGAAAATCACCCAATCCCAAGCGGACTAAACACCCACCAAAGCAATAAGACCAAAACCACTAAAATCACTGTCAAAATACCATCAGAAGACCATTTAAAAGGCGTAGATGTCGTCTTTTTCTGAAATGTCACCAATGCCAGTGATTCGGCAGGTTGCGGTTCGCTCATTTTGCTGACCAACATTAAAAGTGCCGAACAAAAAAGGAATAAAAACAAAGCAAAATGTAAAAAATTGATACCCAGAAAATACCCCAAAGCACCATTCGGGTCAACGGTGATACTGCCATTATTATTCATAAATTCCATCACCAATCGGAAAACACCAATCGCAAAACCCGTCCACAAAGCCACGATTGCGCCGCGTGCATTTATCCATTTAAAAAACAAACCCAACAAAAATACCGCAGCAATTGGCGGAGAAATATAGGCTTGAACACTTTGCAGGTAACGGAATATGCCGCCCTCCATCAAGGCATCCATAAAAGGAATCCAACCCAAACTAAGCACCACCAAAATGACAGTTGCCAATCGCCCGAATCGCACCAAGTCTTTTTCCGAAGCATTGGGGCGAAATTTTTGATAAAAATCAATCGTCAGCAAGGTCGAACTCGAATTGAACGCCGAAGACAACGAACTCATCAAAGCCGCCAACAAACCCGCAATTGCCAAGCCCTTCAAACCACTCGGCAACACCTGCGTAATGAGCGCGGGCAGGGCTTGGTCGGCATCTTCCAACGAAAAACTAATCATACCTTTTTGCAATAAAGCATAAGCAATCACACCGGGAATGAAAAATAAAAAGACCGGCAACAACTTCAAATAACCTGCAAATAAAGCCCCTTTTCGGGCATTGCTCACATCCTTTGCAGACAAGGCGCGCTGCACGATATACTGGTCGGTACACCAATACCAAACCCCCAAAATCGGTGCGCCAAACAACATCCCCGTCCACGGATAATCGGTATCTTCGCGTGGTCGCCAGAGGTTGAAAAACTGGTCAACCTTTGGCTTGCCCGGTTCCAATGAAGCCTGTGCAATCGTCTCTATCATACCACTCCATCCGCCCAAGTGATACAGACCGAATATTGCCACCACCACCGTTCCCAAAATCAAGACAAATGCCTGCACCATATCCGTATAAATCACCGCTTTCAGACCGCCCAAAACAGTATAAAGCCCCGTAGCCACCACCGTAATAATCGCCCCCGTCCAGAAAGGAATCCCCAAAACCTCAAACACCAAAGCACCCGCAAAAATAATGAGCGAAATCTTCGTAATAATATACGCCAACACCGAAATCACCGAAAGGTAATTCCGACAGGCTTTTGAGTATCTTTTTTCCAAAAATTCGGGCATAGTATAGACGCCCGACCGCAAATAAAAAGGCACAAACACCCATCCAAACAGAATCAAAACCAGCGATGCCAATATCTCAAAATTAGCCATTGGCATATCTGCTCGCGCACCCGCACCCGATACGCCCAATATGATTTCAGAACCAATATTCGACGCAAATAAAGACGCCCCAATGACCAGCCACCCTTGATTTTTACCCGCCAAAAAATAATCTACGGATGAAAATTCAGCATTATCTTTCGTAGAAGCCGCCCACCTCGCAATCCATAATATAATGCCAAAGTAAATGGCAATAATTGTAAAATCAAGAAAATTCATAGTCTGTGTAATAACGGTTTATAGTTGTTCTTTCTGTGAAGTTAATATGTTTGGAGAAAAGAAATGAATGAATTAGGGTGTTTTGTAATTTCAGGTCATTACCGTTGGTTTATAGTGGGTTGAAACCCACCGCTTTTGCGAAACTAATGTGTACATCACAAAAGCGCAGGGTTTGAACCCGGCGAACGTATAATCCCCTAATCCACAGCATACCGAACCCCGACCTGCCTACGCACTGCATCCATCGTCTCCATCAAATCCAAACTAAACTGCCATGAGGCAATCGGGCTTTCCAACAAACCCGCTTCCAAGTATTCCATAACGGCTTGAGCTTCATACTTATAGCCTTTCGCATCTTGGGGCATTGGATATTCAGTTGCCTTAGAAGTCGCATAATCATACACCAACATATGAGATACCGTTTCGTGCCAGCGAGTGGGCAGATAGATATAGCCTTTCGTACCATATATGTGTGCATCTACGGGAGTGTGACTGCGAAAAGAAGCATGTAAATGGGCAATTTTCTGGTCTTGGTAAGTCAATGCCACGTTGATGTCTTCATCCACTTTGGTCTCGCCGAGTATAGCCGTTGTATTAATGGTATCGGGAAGCCCCAAAAAAGTTTGTGCCAAGAGTAAAGGGTAAATTCCAATATCCAATAAAGCACCGCCACCCAAAGCCGGATTGAACAAGCGATGCTCCGAATTGAACGTCGCTTTGAAGCCAAAATCTGCCCGAACAGACTGCACCTCTCCTATCACGCCCTCCGCAATTAGTTCCTTTGTTTTCAATAAATGCGGCAAAAAAAGCGTCCACAAGGCTTCCATGAGAAAGGTCTTTTTCTCTTTCGCTTTTTCAATCATTTCGCGGACTTGCTTGGCGTTGAGTGCTAATGGTTTTTCGCATAAAACTGCTACGCCTTTGTCCAGTGCCATTAAGGTCTGCTCGAAGTGTGCGCTATTGGGCGTAGCAATATATACGACATCCAAATTGGCATCACTCAATAATTGCTCATAAGAACCATAGGCTTTTTCAAAGCGATAGGTTTTTGAAAAATCTTGCGCCTTTTCCAAAGACCTCGACCCTACGGCATACAAATTAGCATTGGGCAGCAAAGCTAAGTCTGTGGCGAATTTACCCGCTATTTTTCCTGCTCCTAAAACACCCCAGTTGAATTGCTTTTTTCCTTTCATAATTTACGAGAGATTATTTTGAAAATTTTGCATTGACAGGGCGAACGAAAAGTCATTTTTGTAATAGACTTTATTTAGAAAAATAAACCTCATCATTCGTCGGAACAAGCGCAAGTCGGCGGACATTTGTAAAATCTATCAATACCCCACATCTTTTTCGGTTGCGCGAGTTGGCTGACATTTTGCAAATGGCAGACAACAGCATTTTTGTATTTTAT
>ENA-ORXR01004771-ORXR01004771.1-marine-metagenome-genome-assembly--contig:-NODE-4771-length-11160-cov-6.147704_pt1 | contig 11160 bp, 6 predicted proteins | sample MGYA00237866_ERZ511479 | MGnify/ENA metagenome assembly ERZ511479 | reverse complement strand
CCAGGTATATGGGTGCAAGTAGGCGATGCCCTTACAGGTTGTCTCGAAGATAGGGAAATTATTTATCAATTGGATACACCACCTGTCCTGACTTGTCCTGCTGACATTACGGTCGATGCGCTACCCGGAATATGTGGTGCAGATGTAACGATTCCTCCGCTTACATTTACAGATGATAATGTCACGCCATTGCCTGATGATCAGACGATTTTCCTTGATTATACTACTGATGGTCAAACTTTACAGTTTGATTTTGACGGAACTAATATTGATTCATCACAGCCCGCTACATTGACCATAATTGTATTTGCTGATATGGGCGATCCGGGAGAAACATTTGATGTGTTTGATGAAAATGGAAATTTCATTGGGCAAATCGGTAATAATGTTTTTACTGACTGTCAATCTGAAACGCTAACAGTTACAATTTCGACTGCTGACTTAGCAACCTTCCTTGCAGATAACATTATTACCTTTGCTACTACGGCTACTACCGCAGTTAATCCATTCTGTGGAAATGACAATGTGGAAATGAATCTAACTTACACACCATTTAGTACACAATATGTTACCGTTGCGAATGATTATAATAATGGCGGTGCAGATGCTTCTGACTTCTATCCTTCTGGTACAACGACCGTTACATATACCGCTACCGACGGTTGTGGGAATGTAAGCACTTGTACGGTTGATGTCATTGTCAATCAAGACCCCATTCCTTTCACACCAACTGCTGAATCGGATATACTCTGTCTCGGTGAATCTACAAGTCTATGTGTACCGGATGTACTTTTAGGTGATGGACAATTACTTGGTCTCAACTTTAGTAGTCCCTGGCTTGGAGATGCTTTTCTCGTTTCGAATGACCTTGATACAGTTTCAGATGACCCTAATTTTGTTACACCGCCTATTTTGCCACCTGCCCCTTCCGGTGGAAGTTATACTGCCATAGATTATAACCCTGCCGATGAACTATATTATCTTTTGGCACAAAACTCAAGTGGCGGTGCCAATCTGTATTCAGTAGATATAGTTACAGGTGCAACAGTTGACTTTGGTTTTATATCCGACAATATTAATCTATACGCACGCGGAATGACTTTTGACAATGCAGGTAATCTATATCTGGCGATTGTCAGTACATTGACTTCTCCATTCACTACAAATATAGAAGTCATCCCTGCTGCCATGCTGAGTAATCCTGTGCCTACTCCTACATATTTAACTACTTTACTCTGGGATAATGCCTCAGGCATGACCTATAATTTTGATAATAATACCATTTATTATGCAGCCGGAAGTGGATTATATGAATTGGACTTGTCGGGTAATATTTTAAATGGTCCTATATCTTACACTTCACCACTTGGATGTAATGGACAATCTATAGAGTATATGGGCAACGGAATTATATACGGAGGAACCTGTGGGCAAATATTCTCACTTGACCCTACAACAGGTAGTACGGCAGCATTAGCTACTCATTCTTATGATTTCTTTGATTTATTATTTGTACCAACCACCGAATTCACTTGGACAGATGATGCTGGAAATGTAGTGTATGTTGGCAATGAAACTTGTATAGATGTTTCGCCCGACGAGACAACTACCTATACAGCCACTTACGAAGCAGATGATTGTTTTTACGAAGGAAGTATTACCATAAATGTATTTGACCCGATAGCGAATAATCCTGTATTAGGTTTCTGCGATTATGAAGATATTTCAAATATTGATTTAACAATATACAATACAGAAGTTAATCCAGATAATGCACTTGTAGAATGGTATGACGGCGATCCGAATGACAACGGGACACTTATCACCACGCCGACAGCGATTGACTTAAATACCATTGGAGACTTGTGGGCTTTAGTTACCGAAGGAGGTTGTACTGCATCGGTTGATGTCACGCTGATTATTTATGCAACTCAAGCTGTCACCCTGAATGACCCCGCAGACGTATGTGAGTATGAAGCTCCCTTATTATTTAATGCGACTCCATTACCAGGTACATTTACAGGTGATGTAGCGGCATACACTTCTACAGCTTCCGATGGATTTACGGATAATGGTGATGGTACAGCGACACTCGACCCTGCCCTCGCAGGTGCAGGTATTTACGACATCACTTATACCTATACAAACATATATGGTTGTGTGACTTCGCAGACCGTAAGTGTAGAAATATTTGACCAACCTACCGCCACAGCCAATGCCAACAGCATCATCTGCGATGGTGATGACATCATGCTTTCTGAAATAGGCGGCGAGGCTACCTCATGGACTTGGACGACCGATGGCACAGGTGTTTTTGAAGATGCCAATGCCCAACAAACGATGGTAACAGGCGCAGGCGACGGCGAAACATTCACCGTAAACGTCACCAATGATGATGGATGTGTCAACAGCGACCAAATTACAGTCGTCTTTGAAACGCTCTCTACCGCCAATGACCCAATGTTGGTCTATTGCTCGGACGAGGATTTGACAAATATCAATTTGACGGCATATAATAACAATGTAAATGCAGCCAATAATGGTGAAGTCATCAGTTGGTATGACGGCAATCCAGAAGCAGGAGGCACATTAATCTCTTCGCCCGAAACTGCTGATTTAAGTGCAGTCAATGACCTATGGGCTGCCGTTACAGATGCCAGTGGTTGTACAGTCGTCGTTGATGTGACGATTACAATTAATGCCATACCTACGGCAAGTATTGACATCAATACGCCATGCGAAGGAGAAGACATTGAATTATCAGAAACAGGAAATGGCACATCATGGATGTGGACAACAAACGGCACAGCAACTTTTGACGATGCCACTGCTCCTAATCCGACCGTAACAGACGCAAGTGAAGGCGAAATATTCACTGTAACTGTCACCAACGATGAAGGTTGTACAAATACCGCATCCGTCACAGCTACTTTTATGGCTTTGCCTTCGGCAAATGATCCAATGTTGGAATATTGTGAAGATGAAGCGGTCAGCGTGGATTTAACTCTCGAAGATGCCAATGTCAATCCAAATGCAAGTATCACATGGTACGATGGCAACCCGAATGATGGAGGCACTGCCATAGCTTCACCGGATAATGTCAACTTAAATACCGTGAACGATCTCTGGGCATTAGTAACCGATTCTAATGCTTGCACAAGCACGATAGACATTAGTTTAAATATCATCACCTTACCGGAAATCGTATTGAACAATCCCGGCAATACTTGTGTCAACGGACGTGTATTAGTATTCAATGTTGTGCCATTAATGGGGACATTTACATCAACTGCCACCGCCGGATTTACAGATAATAACAACGGTACAGCAAGCCTCAATCCTACTCTTGCAGGAGCGGGCGTGTATGATATTACCTTTACTTATATTGAAGAAGGTTGCGTGCGAGAAGGTACGGTCAGTGTCGAAGTTTACGACACACCTGCTATCTCTGTCGGTTCGAATGTAGTATGTGGCGATGAGACTTTACAATTGTCTGAAACAGGCGGCGATGCCGTTCAATGGTATTGGGTATCAAACGGTAACGCGATTTTTAATAATAATACATTCCAAAATCCGACTGTGACCAATGCTACCGACGGTGAGCGATTTACCGTTTACGTAGAAGATGAAAATGGTTGTGAAAGCAATGGACAAGTTGTGATATCTGTTGGCACGCCTCCTACTGCCAATGACCCGAATTTTGCCTTTTGTGCAAATGATGACATTTCAACTATTAATTTGGATGCTTTGAGCAGTGAAGTCAATTCGACGCAAAATGGAGAAGTCGTTACTTGGTACGACGGCAACCCAAGCGCGAGTGGAACGGTTATTTCTCCTCCGAATAGCGTTGATTTAAATACCGTTGATGACTTGTGGGTATCCGTTACTTCTTCTGGTGGATGTGTAACTACGCTTGATGTGACGCTGACTATTAATCCAGCAATTACACTCACACCTACTGTCACACCGCCCGATTGTAATATACCGAATAGCGGTTCGATAGCACTTGGTATTTCCGGTGGTACTGCACCTTATAATTACACTTGGTCAAACGGAACAGAAAGCGGTAACGGTACAGGCGATGAAATAAACGGTATCGTATTAGGTTTGTATAATATCATTGTAACGGATGCCAATGGATGTAGTGAAAGCACCCTTATAGAAGTACAGGACGAGTCCTGCTTCTTTACAATTACCAACAATTTCTTTGCCTCCGACCCTTGTACTTGTAATGCCGACCAAATAGAAAACGGCGCAGGTGACGGTACATTCGAGGAGACCGTAACCATCACAGGACCAAGAGGAATTATCATTAGAGCATCAGCAGCTTCTACGGGTTTGGATATTCCTGTACCTGCTGATTTCTATGAATCTTTCCCTGGACGTTATCGTTTGGAGTTCAATCATGTTGATAGAATCGGTTATGTTTTATATATAGAATTTTCGACAGATGGCGGTATGACATTCAGTCCGGCAACGGATATGAACGGTATGCAATTGAGCATTTCTAATGTTTGTGCGTATCCTGTTTTGGACTTCTCGCCACCGCTTATCGAATTCTGTGAGACCGAACCCGCATTTCCTATTAATGCTATAGAAATATCGCCAGATGTTGACTTTATTCCGGTTGAGGGTTATCCGTCTATTTCCATCAATACTGGTATTCAATACCCTGCACCGATTACTTTTGATCCGGCAGGACTGGGCGGTAGCGTTTATACATTTACCGGCTTTTATGATTACGAACCCGGTACGGGTATGGGCGGCACACTGGCTGCTCCGGCAATTGCGCTCAATGCTTGTCCGACTTATATCAGAATCAATGTACCCATCAGTCAAGAACCTATCGGTTCGGCAATTTGTGGACCTGCAGCCGACCCGAATGAGGTCATTATCGACGTAGATGCCTACGAGGATTATTTGACTCCCGAAAATCTGATGTATCGTGTCAATGGCGGACCTTTCCAAACAAGTGATAAATTTATAGTCAATGGAGAAGATGTTTATAACATGACCATCATGGATGCTGTTACTGCTTGTTCGTTTGATTTTCAATTAAATTGTTTATTGGTACTTCCGATAGAGTTGGTTTTCTTCAATGCTCATTGTGATGACGACGCGTATCTGCTGACATGGCAAACCGCTTCCGAATCGAATGTCGCCGAATTTATTGTAGAACGTTCAGCCAATGGAGAAACCTTTTCATCTGTCGGAAAAGTAGCAGCCGTAGGAGAATCTACCACGCCACAATATTATCAATATAAAGACGATACAAAAGCAGGACGATATTATTATCGTTTGCGAATCGTTGAAAATGATGGCAAAACAATGTATTCGGATGTACAAGTCATTGAGTGCCTCAAAGGTGTATTTGACATTGTGGATGTGTTCCCGAATCCGACAGAAGATGAGTTGAGTATTCTTTTTGAATCCGTCAATACAGATGCCATCAATTTTAAATTGACCGACCTACTCGGACGCACCCTTATGGAAGAGGACATGACACCTCAAATAGGTTTGAATACGAAAGTAATCGACCTCAGCAACCTGCCTTCCGCTATGTACTTTGTCGTTTTAAATGATGGCAAAGTCATCAGGAAAGTAGTCAGAAAATAATAGCATTGGATTTTTTTATTAATAATATGAATGCGGGCAACTTTCAGTTGTCCGTATTTTTTTTAACGTATAATCCCCAACAGATAGTTTTCCTCAAAGAACCAAGTCCAATGTAAGATTTACGGCAATTTGTACACAAAAAAGACTATTATATTTTTTGTTATTTTGTTATTTTTTTTACTTTTGTGACATACTTTTATCAGAAAACTATTTGTATATACCAAAATAACAGACAAGACCCAAATATGAACAGCTTGTCTTATAGATATTTACGCTTAAATTAGCGGAATACACGTCCTGCCATACACATACTACTATTTTTATATTCAAAAACGAGACATTCAATATTTTGTTTCATAAAGTATATATAAAATGATAAGGAAATTATATGTTATTTCCTTATCTTAATACACAAATTCGCAAAAGAAGATAAATTATATTTTTTAATACTATTTTTGAAAATGAAAGGGAAATCGTCGATTTTCGTACTTGTGTGGGTGTGGGCGATTCGGGATATTTGAGGGATTTTTTGGGAAAGCGTTATGTTTCAATCCTTGTTATAGTGGAAATGGGCATATGCCATGAAAATACCATTAAGTTAGTTTCAATCCTTTTTATAGTGGAAGTGCAAATTTAATTATTTTATAAACATTCTGAGGGTTTATGGTAAGAAGTTTTGTTACAAAAATAACATTAATAAAACGTGGTAGTAAGTATGTGGTAAATGTAATACAGAAAAATTAGTCCTCCTAATACTATTATGTAGTGTGGGTTATTCACCTGTTTCAGATAATTCGAATTGAAGGCACCTAAAATAAGTAAAAAAATATTGGGTATTTCTTTGGCTAACCACGCAACTCCTACTGCCTCTATAAGAAAATTTGTTTCATCTGAACAATCATGTTTACAGTACAGAAAATAAAAGAACGATAGTATCATTAAAGAAATCGACGAATATTTCAGTATTTTTGAATTTTCTAAAAATAATTTCATTTAAATACCATTTAGTTACAAAAAATATTAACTTTGCCGTGCAAACATACACATAACATTTGAATAAATCAGTCCTAAAGGTCAAATTATGATACAAACATTATATACTATCGGAAAAGTCCTCGCGAAAGACGAGGAATATCAACAATATTTTGAGCCATTTGAAAATCCATTCACAAATAGTGAAAAAGCCAAGACGGCTAAAGTATTGGTTGTAGAGGTCAATAACGGAGTTATTCATAATTCTATTAGCATTGAGGACTTTAGCGAACTAAAAGTAAACAAGTATCTCTACCGTAAAATACGTGGTGCAAGAGGAACAAATCTCGTTCCTACGTTTTACTTTCCACTATCTAAAAAGGCAGATGAAACTAAATGGACCGAGGACCAAAGTGAGAGTATGAGAAAGTTGGTAAATCGAATCAAAAAGTCTATCGAAAATAATAATCACGATTTTGTGAGCGTCGAAGAAGTTGAAAAGTTGGAAGACTTATTATTTGTAAAAAGTAAGGATTTGAATAAAGATAATGCTTACTTAATCACCATGAAAATTGACGGAAATTACTTTGGGCAATTCGACAAGTACAAAGAATTATTTGAGGCAGAGGCATACAGCAAATATTACGATAAATCAATGGCAAAAAATAAAATTTGCTCTGTCTCATATCAAGAGGAAGAAGAAGTTTGGGGGCGTATTGATACACTTGGTTTTACAGTAGATAAAAATGCTTTCCGACGCAATGGTTTTTCCGAAAAAACATCATACACCATGCTACCTGTATCGCCCGAAGCTACCAAAATACTCGAAGGCAGCAAAAGAATTATCACCAAAGAGTTGAATAGGCGTTTTTTCAATCTCAATTATTTCATTTTACCGCATTTTATTGACCGCGAAAATGAAGATGTTATTGAGGAAGTGCTTCAAACATTCATTCAAAGCTGTAGTGAGGACGATAACTACAAAGCAACCGGAAAATCTATCATTAGCAATGAAGAAATTTTAAATACCATTATAAAAGATGAAAAACTGCAAAAAAATATCTATTACGATATCATGTTTTATCAACAACAACAAGGGCAATTTTTGATAAAAATTCAACTCTCAGATGTCCTCCCTTCTCGTATTCAACAGATTTTTGAAATCAAAAACAGCATAGAAGAAAAGTATGATAAAATCACAAAAATCGAATATGTTGACAAAAAGACCAAAGAAAAAGAAGTCCGCCATTTCTATATCAATTTTGGGGTCATTAAAGATTATTTCTCAAAAAAAGTAAAATCAGATTACGTCTATCAATCTTACTTCTTCAAAATACTGGAAGCAGTATTTCAAGGTGCTTATCTCAATGAACAACTCATTCTCAAAGGTTTCATGAATAAAATTCGCTCGGACTTTAAAAATGCAAGCGAAGTAGGCGAATTTACTTATCAAAATCAAACTAAATACACATTCATCATTTATCAATATTTTTTACATCTCGGATTATTTAAAAACAAAAAAAATATGGAAAAACAAAAGGAAAAAAGCGTACCACTTACCGCCGACGACTTTATAGCGGCACATCCCAATTTCTTTGATAAAGACTATAAAAAAGGAGTTTTTCTTTTGGGAAATTTATGCAGTTATCTAATGTGGGTACAATACAGCGAACTCAAGAATTCTCCCTTTAAACAGCATTTGAATAGCTTAATTATTGACAAAAAGACCATAAAAAAGATATTTCCCAAAGCCGTCAATAAGTTGAGAGAATACAAAAAAGCACGACCAAGTCTTGAGGCTCAAATTGCAAAATTTTTGGTCAAGGAATACAATTTATCCAATACAGATACCTCTTACATCTTTACACTCGGCATGGTAATGCAAAGAGAATTTGCGAAAGCACCCAACGAAAACGAATAAAATAAAACTCATTATCAAATATTTAAAATTTATAAAAAATGACAGACATAAAAAAACGCAGTGAACTCCTCTTTTTGTACGATACAAAAAAATGTAACCCAAACGGTGACCCAATGGACAACAACCGCCCACGTATAGACGAAGAAACAGGTAAATGCCTCGTAACGGATGTTCGCTTAAAACGAACTGTCAGAGATTATCTTATGGTTAGTAAGGGCTATAGTGGTAAGGGTGACAGTAATAAAGATATTTTTATCCGAGATGAAGATGACGGACCTGTAACCGGTAAAAAACGTAGTGAAGCCTACAAAACCAAAGATGAATTTCTGACTAAATTCATTGATGCAAGATTATTCGGTGCGGTTTCAGCCCCCGGTAATAATGCCGATAAAAATAAAGTATTTAACTTCACAGGTCCTGTTCAGTTTGGTATGGGAGTGACCTTACATCAAGTCAAAGAAAATTTCATAAAAGGTACCGGTGGTTTTGCGACTAAGGAAGGTGCAAAACAAAAAACCTTCCGAGAGGAATACAACATTACTTACGGTTTGGTAGGCTTTCATGGAGTCATCAATGAAAATGCTGCAGTTCATACCCAACTTATGCAAGCGGACGTAGATTTACTTTTAGATGCTATGTGGAACGGCACAAAAAATCTACTCACACGCTCCAAAAAAGGACACATGCCACGCTTGTTAGTACAAATTACGTACAGTGAACCCAATTTTTTTATCGGTGAATTATTGGAAAGGCTCTCTCTCGACCCCAAAAACGGCAAGCGAGAAGAACAATATGAAGATGTTACCGATTTTGAAATTAATACCAAGAAACTCAATGAACTCCTTACAAAACATTGGGATAAAATTGAATCAATAAAGGTAGTTGACCAAGACGAGCGACTTCAACTCACCGAAGAAATTAAAACGAAATAATTATGCCCAAAATACTTGCATTTGATATATGTGGCAGGTATGCACATTTCAAGAAAATATTTGCCACTACATCTGCCTTGTCCTATGCGATCCCGTCTAAGACGGCATTGTACGGCTATGTAGGTGCGGTAGTTGGTTTAGATAAATTTGACAATCAATATCTCAAAAGTTTTGAACCCGGAGCGTGTCAGGTAGGCATCCAAGTCAGAAGTCCGATTGTTATGCAGCGCATCAGTACGAATCTTCACCCGCATGACAAGGGGCTCATCAAAACCAACCAAAATCGAAAACCAACAACGCTTGAATATGTGTATCAGCCCAAATACCGTATTTATTTTACACATGAAAATGATGATATTTACCAACAATTGAAAACGCATTTAAAAAATCACACATCTATATACACGCCTACACTTGGCTTGGCAAATTTGCTGTCGGATTTTTGTTTTGTTGGAGAATATGAAACTAATTTGATTGAAAGCGGAAAAAGTAAATCCATTGAAATAAACTCAGTCATTCCGCGACACAAGTTTATTAATTTTGATTTAGATGATTCTATTTACAATGAAATTATAGAGTACAGCCAATACGCTGTTGAGATGAACACACTTAGAGAAGTTACTATGCGTGATGATGTATTTTTTGACAGAAAAGGGCAGAGTATTCGAGCCTTCGTCGAATCTTATCACACGCTTCAAATCAACCAAACCGAAGACCATGTCATCCTCTTTTAACCTACTCTCACATCCCGACAGGACACTGAAAACCCACCTTGACCAATGCTTCAAGGTGGGCACAACGGTTTTGCAACAAAAAATCATTAGTGCCGAATTATTACCTAAACATCAAATTGAGCAACTATTCAAACAGTTGGTTTATTTTCATGATTTTGGTAAAGCTACCGATTTTTTTCAGCACAAAATCATAGAAGCCACGAAACGGGCAGATTCAGATTTCACACAAGAAAACAAAGCGTATATAGAAGATTTTGACAGCAATAAGCAAGGCAAAGTCTTGAAGTTACTTGACGAAGATGACCGTTTGGGGAATCACTCATTGCTTGGGGCTTATTATCAACTTACAAATTGTAATCGTGAGGATGAAATTGAGGAATTGATTTTATTTAAAATCATCCAAAAGCATCATGGAAATTTAAGTAATTTTCATATAAATAAAACCTTTCTATAAAGGTCTTAATTTAAGCGAATTAATGTAAATTGAATGAATGTCAAGAATTCTAAGCTAAAAAAGTAGCGATTAGAATTTTTGGAGGGTAGGAGTAAGACTAAAAAGTCCTTATTCTGTATCAGGCTGCAATTTCCGTAAAATATTTGAAAAAATCAAAATTATAGCTAAAAATCTCGTTTTGTAAAAAATGATTGAAAATATCACAATTGTAATAAATATTCTGCCTAAAAAGATGCCATTTACACCTCCTTTTTATCAATTTAACTTAAAAAAAAATCATAATATTATTTAAACAATAATTTTAATATTTTATCTTAAAAAAATGCACTTAAAACACTCAATATCAACACATTAAAAACATGCACTTATTTTCATTTACTTAAATTAAATTACTACTTATATTTATAAAAAAGTTATTTCGAATAAAAAAATTTATTTACAATCTGCCTATTCTTTTTCCGTTTAAAAAAGGAATAAATGTTAATTTTGCTAAACTATTTTTGAAAAAAAAATCGTCAATCAGTATTTATT
>ENA-ORXR01004770-ORXR01004770.1-marine-metagenome-genome-assembly--contig:-NODE-4770-length-11160-cov-9.294956_pt1 | contig 11160 bp, 3 predicted proteins | sample MGYA00237866_ERZ511479 | MGnify/ENA metagenome assembly ERZ511479 | reverse complement strand
GGGGGGGGGGGGGGGGCGGGGGGGCGAGGGGGGGGGGGCGCTCGGGCGCTGGCGCGAGAACGATCGAGTGGCCACCGTGCGTGGGGGAGGGTGCGGCATGCATTGGAGGGGGGGGGGGTGGCAAGGCCAACAACGGCGCTTTTACTCTTGGGCACGGTCGCCCAGGGTGTTGCCCAAGCAGGGGCGGGAAGGATGTCCACGACGTGCGCGCGAGGCAGGGGGCAAACAGGGGTAGCCACAGCGGAAAGGAGCTGGCGCGCGCCGAGCAGCTCCACATCGCTGACCAAAAGGGCCGAAAAGGGCACGAGCGTTGGGTGTATGCCGTCTACGACTCGATCGCGTCGGCAAACGTCGCCCCGACCGCACCAAAGACGCGGCTGCCAGCGCCGCCACCGTCTGGTACAAGACGCCACATCCAGTATGGACAAGGTATGGGCGGCAGAGGGCGACTGGACGGGCGCCCGGCCAACACTTGGACCGGCACGGGCCGACAAAGCGAATGGCCGCTACCCGCATGCAAGATGTGTGGCAGACTACCCGCGATCAGACGGCCACGGCGCGCACCAAAGCAGGCTTGACCGGCCCCTGGGCACAAACTCCCACTCGACGCGCGCCGTACGGGCGAGCGGGTAGGAGCGGGCAAATAGCAGCGGCGCCACCAGCGACGGGTCGATGCGCACCGCCGCGCGGTACCAGCGTCGTGGCGCCTATATCCAGTCGCCCGCCTTGAGCTTGGTCGGCAGGTACACCTCGGTGATGAACTGGAAGCCAAAGTGCGTCAGCACCTGGATCTCGGCCTTCTCCTTGGTGTTGACCATCGTCTCGAGCTCGGCCACCCAGGCTGGGTTCTTGGTGATGAAATCCTCCTTGAGCAGCGACTTGCCCGTCTCGATATCGCTCGCCGACATGGGCAGGCGGCACTGGTCGGGGATGTTCAACTTGGACAAGTCCGAAGGCCGCACACCGAGCCACTTGATGTCGGGGGTGGTGAGGTTGGCCGAGTCGTAGCTCATGCTCTTGGAGCCCGACATGTAGACGGAGAGGATTTTAAGGCCGTACGGGTCGGCGTCGACGAGGCCGAGCACGGGGATGCGGAGCGTGTCGCGCATGCGGCGGAGGAAGAGGCGGGTGGCCACGTCCGGTTGGCCCTTGCCCGTGATCATAATGCAGGGGAACTTGTTGTAGAAGCGGTCTTCGGAGAGGCGCGTGAAGACCGCATTCTTCTCGACGAGGAGGATAAACTCGGCGTCCGACTGGATGTCGGTAATCTGGTCAATGTAGGGGGGGATGGCCTTGCCGCCGATGCCCATCTTGGTGCAGTCGATTACGTCGCCGGCCTCCCGGAAGCTCACCCGCCCAATGACCACGCCCTGAGTGACGCAAGACGGAGAAAGCAACAAAATGCATGGCCAGAGGCACAAGCACGTAGCAACGAGCACCGGCAGGTTAGCTTGGGACCAGCGGGCAAACGGCCACAGGTGCCGACCATGCACCACGGTAGGGGGGTCACAGCCGAAGCACACGATGCCCCCTCCCCGACCCAAAAAAAACAGTACACCACGAGGGCCTCTGGCACCTCACTACCCCCCCATCGGCACGTACCTTGTCCGACGCGACAATCGCCAACGACGTGCGCGTGCACCCGACAATGCACGCAATGTCATTCAACACCGCGTCGCTCTCCTCCTGCGCCGAAAACAGGTTTGGGTCGGCGTAAAAGATGTCGCGCTTGGACGTGTGGATGTTTTTCTGCAGCAGCTGGTGCACCAGCTGCATGACGCGCGTTGTGATGGCCGCCTTGCGCACGGTCGACGCGTTGGAAAACGCGCGCTGCGACACGCGGTCCTTGAGCACAATCCGGTCGAGCGCCTCCACGTACATGTGGTTGGCCGCCGACCGGTCCGGGACCGCATAGGAAAAGCCGTCGCCCGCCAGGATGGTGCCGACCACGTCTGCAAAGATGCCCTCGATAATCCGCGCCGTGTCGGCCGCCTGGAGCTCCCGCACCTCCTTGGTGACGCCGGGCAGGTTGAGGTCGGCAAGCGTCAAGGCGCGCCCGCCGTCGGCGGCGCCCCTCCCAGCGGGCACGACGGCGCCCGCCGCGGCGGGCCCCGCGGCGGGCCCCCCCGCCGACGGACCCGCACCCGCCGCCGCCGGTGCGCGCCCGACGCCGGCTGCGCGCAGCAGGCGCACGGCGCGGAGGACGTCGTCAATGTGCGCGTCGGCCACCCCCGCGGCGGCGGCGGTGGGGAGGGCGCCCCCCGCGGCGGTGGCGCTGCTGGCCTTGGCCTTGCCGCCGCGGGGGCGGCGGGCGGGCGTCGCCGCCTTGGTGCCCGCCCCAGACGGCTTGGCGGGCGCCTTGCCTTTGCCGCGGGGCGGCATGGCGGGTTAGGGGGGGGGGGGGGGGGGGGGGGGGGGGGGGGGGGCGCGCCGCCGCACCGCGCCGACCTGGTCGGCGAGGGCACGACGCGCAACGGCGAGGGCACGATGGGGACACGACAAGAAAAACAAAAGGAACAAAGGGGGCAAGAAACAAGGGCGGCGACCGTGGCGTCACCAAGCACAGCAGCCCGCCACGGGTGGCGGTCGCGACGGCGGGGGACGGCGCAGTCTCCGACAGTGGCGCGCGGCGCCGTGGCGGACGCGAGCGCCCGAGCGCGCGCGCGCGGGAGCGCAGCGCCAAGAATTCCGCACGACCGCGACTGACTTGTGCTCGGATCACGGGGGGACTTTGCACCGCGCCCCGGCGGGCCGCCCCGTGCCCCTTGTGTGTCCGCCGGCCCCGTGGGTGCCCCCCCGGCTGCGGCGCACGCCTCACAGGGGGGCGCCCGCCCCCGCCACACGCCCGCAGCCGACAGGCCGCCCCGTCGCCCGACCACCCGTGCGTCGGCGGCGGTGGGTCGCGCTGTTCACCCACGCCGCCGCCGCCCAGTGGCATAGAGCGAGGTCGACGGTGCCCCTCGGCGCCGTCGCGCGGCGCCACGCCGTCGGTCCAAGCGGGCGCTGCCGCCGGGGAGGCACCGCGTGCGCGTCTGCTGGGAGCTTCCAAGAGGCCCACTGGTGCGGCTGTCTCAGCTCTACCCTCTGACGCGGGTCACGTTGTGGTCTTCCCCGTCAAGTAAACAAAACGCATTTTGAACACCATGCAAACGTCAACGCCTCCTCCAACCCCATCACGCAAGTAATCCATCATCGCAAGCACAAGCCCTCTACGCATGGGTCGCCCGTACAGAAGCGGGCAGTGTGGGCTTCCCCGCGCGGGCGCCCCTAATGTCCAATGTCCACCTCGTCGTGTCCATGGCAGCCGCTCGCTGCCCTTGGTCGGCCTCGGTCTCGCCTCTGTCCCCTCTCGGTGGGCACCGCCGTCGGCGTCGCTCAAGCCACGTCGACGCGCCGCCGGGAACGCTCCTCCGTGTCCTTCATTCTCCCTCTACGCACAGGTGCGTGCAGAGCCGCCACCGCCGTCGCCGTCCTTGTCGCCCTTGCCCTTGTTCGCACCTTTGTCCTCGTCCTCGCCCTTGGCCCCGTCGTACTCCTCCTCGTCCTTGTCCCCGTCGTACTCCTCTTCGTTCTCCTCCTCGGCGTTGGGCATCTCTGCCGCATCCACTGCAGCCCTGATACGGACACCGACGACCGCCTCGACGCTGTCGTTACTTGCAGCGGGATCATCGCCGCCGTTCCCGTCGGCGTCGGCCACGTCCGGCGCCGTCTCGTAGTCCGAATCCTCCTCCGACTCATCGCCGTCCTCCCCAAAGTGCGGATGATTCACGTACCAGGCGACAAGGAGAGAAAACGGCACGCCAAGGCGCTGCGCCTCCATGCGGATTTGCATTTCGTGGGCGTCCACGTGATAGCAGTGGAGCGACTCGACCGAGTCGTCAGTCAACGGGATCGAGCCGCCGGTGGACCCGTCCGACGCTGTTGCTGCGGAGGGGGGGGGGCAGACCTCCCCGGTACTCGGCGGGGGGAAGGGTGTATCGGCCGGGGGAGCAGTCGCTGTCGGGTCAATGGCAGCCGCATGGCGGCGACGACGGGGGACCGCCAACCGGCGGTGGCCGCCGCTACGGCGGGCGGCCGGGGGATGGCGCATGAGACTTCCACTGCCGCCGCCGCCATCGCCGTCGCCGCCACCGTCACCGCTGCTGCCGCTGCCGCTGCTGCGATCACTGTCATCGCTGTCGTCGCTGTCGCGGCTGCCACCAAAGTTGAAGCCGCCGTCGTCGGAGCTGCTGAGGTCGGTCAAGCCTCCGCTGTAGAAGCCACTGCTGCTGCTGCCTGCGGCCCCCCCCTCGTCGTCCCCATACCACACACAGCCACCAGCGGGGCTGGTGCGGCCGCTCGATGGTGTCGACGCGGCGTCCGCGTCGGTGTTGACCGAGGTGCCCGCGGCTGCGGGAAGCGCCATGGGGGCAACCGTCTCGATCGAAACGGGGCTGGTGGCAGTAGCGAAGTCGCCGTCGCCGCCACTGCCGCTGCTGACAACCGACTCGGCGTCGGCAAACGCTTCGGTGATAGGAATCGCCTCCGAATCCTCTTCGCTGTCGGCCGTCAAGACACCTCGGCTGTCGCCAGTGCGATCATAGAAGACGCCGTCACGGTCCAGGTCCCAGGTTTCCTCCGCGCCAGTGGGGAATCTGGCGCCTTCCTCAGCTTCTACCCAGCGGCCGCCCACCGCAAACGCAGCGGCGTCCTCGTCGCCGTCGGCCGTCATCACAGCGCCGCCGTCGCCGGCGCGATTGAGAGCAAGGTATTGACCTTCCACGTCCCGGGCAGCCTCTGCCCCATCAAGGACGTCGACCCCCGCCTCGGCGTCTTCCCAGCGGCTTTCCGCACACTGAGCGAGCGCCTCTGGCGGGCTGCGTCTGCCGTCAACGACGGCCTCCTGCTCCTCCACTGACGATGCCGAATCCGACGGTGGCAGCGTCGGAGTCTGTCCCGTGATGCCACCCACGACCACGGTAGCCGGGTTAGACGGTGCCGCCGGTGCCGTTGCCGCCTCAGCCGCAGCAACGACAGCCGACGCGGCCTTGATAGTCGCCATTGCGGCGGCCTTGTACTCGTTCTCGGGGTCAATGCCGCCGACCATCTTTGGGTACGGCGTGCCCGGGCGCGTGGCACCGTTGAAGATCTTCACTGACCGACGAGGGGCGGGCACCCACAGGCGGATGCGAAGGTTGCAACCAGAGCCTGGGCGGACCGAACACGCCCGCTGGGAGCTTGAATCGTCGCCGCGGTCGGAGCTGGAGGTCGAGACCGACGGCGTCGGCGGCGTCGCCGCCGCCGCCTCCCTTGTAGACCGATCGCCACCGTTGCGGTGGGCGCCCACCGGCTGCTCCGCGTTGATCTCGTCATCGTCCGTACAGGTGGGTGACGCCGCCTGCCCGCCGTTGGTATCTGTGGCCACGTTGTTCATGGCCGTCACAGAATCGCCGTCGCCGACGGACTGTTCGTCCGTGGCGGCCGCCGCCGCCGCCGCCGCGCCGGCAGTGGTGACCGTCAGGAATTCACCGCGGCCCCGCGACGGCGGCGGCAGCTCGTCAGGCGCCTTGGCCGCCGAGTCATCCCAGAACGTGGCGCGCAGGGTGGGTGTCTCGCCGGCCGCCGCACCGCCTACGGCCGCATCGCACGACGCCACTCCATCAGTGGCGCCTTCGGCAGGTACGTCGTCGTCGTTGCGGCTAAATGAGCTACAGAGACGGCGTACCTTCTGGCGCGCGGCTGTGGCGTTCGACCTTGTCTTTGTCACTATTCCCGTGAGGCGGCGGCCCGGGAAGTGGCCTCCCCATGGCGCGCAACCAACCGGCTGGATCTCTTCATCGTCCGTGTCGGCGGTGGTGCCCGCCGCCGTCGTGCCGGCCTGACGCTGCGGCGGAGGGGTGCCCCCCGCCGTTGGCGTCATGCCAGCCATCTTGTCGTCGGCTTCACCCATGGCAGTGGCCGTGGTGGGAGCGACGACAGAACGACGGTCGCCCGAGGTGCCGCCGCGCCCGGGCGTGCCACCATCCGGCTTAATCTCCTGATCGTCCATGTCGGCGGTGGTGTCCGCCGCCGGCGTGTCCGCCTGATGCTGCGACGGAGGGGTGCCCCCCGCTGTCGGGGTCATGCCAACCATCCTGTCTTCGGCTTCACCTTCGGTAGCGGCCGTGGTCGCAGCGACGAGAGGACGACGGTCGCCCGAGGTGCCGCCGCGCCCGGGCGTGCCACCAACCGGCTTGATCTCCTGATCGTCCGTGTCGGCGATGGTGTCCGCCGCCGGCGTGCCCACCTGACGCTGCGGCGAAGGGGTTCCCCCCGCCGTCGGCGTCATGCCAACCATGTTGTCGTCGGCTTCACCTTCGGTGGCGGCCGTGGTGGCAGCGACGTCAGGACTGCCGGCAGGAATGGCGCCTTCCATCGCCGCAGCCTTGTTCGTGGTGTTGCCCGAAGACGACACGACCGTTGCCGCGCTACCTTCGGACGCATCACTGTCGTCGTCGGACCCTGTGATGGTTGTGCTCTCGACGAGCACGCCGTCGACGGTTCGAGGCTCGGCCGGGGTCGGTAGCGGGGTAGTGACCATGACGTCGGGCGAGTCAGTGGCAACGGTCGCCGCGCACGCAGCCTTGACAGACGAGGCAGAGGCGACCGACGCCTCAGTAGAGGGAGTGGTGGTACCCTTCATGCTTGCGGACCGACAGGCGAACTCGTCGGCTTAGTAGATTGGGGAGCGGTGGAGGGGGCTCAGGGGTGAGGGGGGCGGGTGAGCGATCGGTGGTTGAAGAGGACTGGTGCACTCGACGGGCGAAGGGGAACGAAGAAGACGGGGATCGGCGGACTGTGGATGAGGACGGTGGTGGGAAGGAAGGCTGCCTGAGTCGATGGCACGGCGGGAGACGGGGTTTTATCAGCGTCGGCGACCACGAGGTGAGGAGGAGCGGCGCCCACGACGGCGTTTCACCCGTGCGAAGGCACCTCTGACTCTGGGCCCCAACGTCTCAGAGAGCTGTCCACAACCCTCCTCCGACGGCTGGGATCGCGCGATGCCCCCGGCCTGTCGCCGGGTCGCCTGCGAGCGCTGCGTCTGAGACGCGACTGTCGCGTCATGGCCTTCTGCTCACCGTGTTTCTGAGGCGCCGGGAGGGGGGGGGGACGTGGGGCGCCTCAAGCGCCTCCGCCGCGATCTCGCTTGGAAGCCGACCAAGCCCTGCCACCCTGCGATGGCCGTGTTGCCTCTGACGCCCTATGCTTGGTGGCGGTTGAGGGGGGGGAGGGGGGTCTGGGATTCGGGCCCAACGGAGTGGGCTCTATTTCATTGGTGGGTGGGGGCGGCGCCCCTCTTCCCTGAAGCGCCGTGGCGTCGCGGTGGGCTGTGGCACCCCCTGGAGCGATTTCTGGGAATGTGTCGCCCGCGCCATACAGCTCACGAGGCGCAGGCGGCGCCGCCCGGGCGGCTAGGACCGGCGCCTTGCTGGCTTCAAAGGACAGACGATTGAGATCCCTGGCCGGGCCCCAGCTGGGGGTCTGCTCAGCCCAGGATAGGGGCTTGGTGAGCGATTGAGTCGCAGGCGCCGGGCGCGGCCGCCCACCTCACGTTGGCGCGGGGAGATTTGCGTGGGCGAGCGCCGCGGCGGGGTGTGTGGCCCGACCTCGTATGGTGCCACGTCGGCTGACACGCTCTCTGTGGAGGGAGATGGCGCGGCACCGATATTTCCTCGTATCCGCCCGCTGCGCGGCGCCCGGCCTATACCAACGAGTTTTGTGGCGTGCGCGGCGGGAATCTGAGCGGCGGCTGACGCCACACGAGCTGGTAGCGTGGGCGGGGGGGCGCCGGCGCCACGCGACGGCGGGCTGCCGGACGGGATGTGTCGTCGCCTTTTGGGCAACGACATTCGATCGCGCAAGCGCCCCGGGCGGAAGGCTTCGGGATGCGCTCGACGCCGGGGGTCGGGCCTTGCCTCTGCGCAACAGCCGCAACGACGGCCACCATGCAATCATCCTTTTGAAAGGTCAGCGGCCTGGAAAAACGGCCGTCGCCAGCGTCGAGGTCCTAGAGTGGGCACCAAAAAAAAAAAAAAAACACGGAGAACGTCCACCAGACCGGCAGTGACGTGCTGTCGAAAATCGTGGCAACACGTCTTTGCCTTCGTTCCCTCCACGCGGCAACGCGCACTGCTATCTGCCTTGCTGCTGCACGAGTGACGGCATTGATGTCGTTATCCTGTTCTGTCCTTCCTGGGGCCACCCCAGCTCGTCGGCCGGGACATATCGGACGGCGCCCGGCAGACGAGCGCCGCGCCGTGCGGCCGCGACGCTGCTCCCGATCGATGGGCGGCAGCCACGACGGCCAGGGGCGGCGCGCTCCAAGGCCGGAGGTGCGCTCACGTGGGGCTGGGAAACGCCCACGCGTTGCCCCCCTGTGCCCGTCGGGGCATGCCAGTGGACCAGCGGGCACGCGGGCGCGCGATGCCGGCGCTTCTTGCTTGATCCGGGCACGTAGTTGTCACAAGTCACCCTCCGAGGAGTTGATTGTTGTTGTCAGTCGCTTCCTCGGATCAGCGACCGGGAACCAAGCCACAGGCAATTTCATTGGGTGACGTGGCCCTGCCATCGGTGTTGTCTCGCCTGCACCGCCACAGGAGCGGCGCCCTTGGCTGCCGACCAAGAAACGCACCCCGCCCGTGCCGGCGCCGACCCCCCGTCGCACGGTACCGACCCCCCCCCGCGGCGCGCGCCCCCTTGCGGTGCACCGCGGCTCTCACTGCCGCGCCGCCCGCAGCGGGCGTCCGCCCCGAGTCGCGGCGCCTGCCGCCGCTGCTCACAAAGAGCTCTGCGGCAGCGCAGATCCCGCGCACGTGTGCCGTGTCCCGTGGAGGAACGGCAGCCCGATGGGGGGGCCTGTGAGCAGTCTGGCAGCGGCAGCGATGGCGGCGGCGGCACTGCCATCGCCCCGCCCTCTCTCCCGGTCGCAGACCCAACGGCGGCGATGTATGAGACAGTCTTTGCGGCTGCCGGCGTGTCGCCGATGGCTGTAAGGTTCTCCCCCCTCCCACCCCCCCCTCCCACCAGGGACCTGGCGCACCCCAGAATTCATGGACGGCATGCCAGATCTCGCCGTCTTGGCCTGTTCCCGGCGCAAGCGGACATAGTGTCTTTGTGGTCGCTCTGTGGTGCCGGCGGGTGCTGCTGCGGTGGGGGAGGACGGGGTGCCACGAGGGGAGCCGTCCCGCTCTCCGGCGGCGTTTGATGGGTCAACATGAACGACCGCGTGTTGCGCGTCCAGATGTTTGCCTCGGTGGTCTGGAAGGAGGGGGTGGGAGGGGTCACCGACGCTGCTCGCCCCCAGCCTCCACTGTAGTGGAGGTGACGCGAGCAGCCTCAGCACGCCGCTGGTTTTCGTCTCTTTGATGGTGGTCGCGATCTACGCGGCTACTATCCGTGCACGCCACGCTCACACCGTCGGCACGGTCGGCTAGGCTTCGGCGCCAGCGTGGTCCGCGCGGTTCCAGGCGGTTGCCACCATCGCCGCTGCCGGCGCGACGGCGGCAGCGGAGGCGGCGCCCACCCCACCATCGCCCGTCGCATTCACGCGGCGTTTGTCGGGGCGCCCGGGCCGCGGCGGATGCATCGGCCCCCAGGGCGGGGGGGGGGGGGCGGGGGGCGCCCCCCGCAATCCCCATGGCCTCTGTTGTCACAGCCTACAATTTAGGCTGGCGTGACTGCGTCATCACAGTTGACGGCGGCCGCCGCGACGGCGGGAACTGCTGCCGGCCCGTGGCCGCCATGCCCGATGCGGGAGACGCAGAAAAACAGCGGTAGTGCCACCGCCGCGCGAAACCGCCGCAAGCACAAGAGCGCGGGCGGGCGGGGAGGCGGCAGCTGCCCACAGGCGGTACAGGGATTTTCGGAAGGGGGGAAAGCGCACCCCAGCAATTCTTCCAGTAGACGTCGGGCGAGCGGCGCGGTCGCGTCGGCTGGCAGCGGCGTTCCCGACCCCGCCGCTGCTGGCTGTTCCGCGACCGGCAGTCCCGGCGCAGGGTGCAGGTGCGCCTCCGATGGCGCGCCGCCCGCCCTCTTTGGCCACCACCCGCCCGCCAGGCGACCGTGGGAACGCGTCGGGGCGGGGGCGGGCGCCCCGCGGCCCGGTCCCGTTTGGTTGCCTCAGGTTCGGCGGGCGGAACTAATTTAGTGGCCGCGGACGTTGACGCGCGCCTCGGACAGTCAATGAGCGGGTCGTCACGACCGCGCGGCTGGGGTGTCGGCGGCGGTGGCACGGCGCGGGTCACGTGCGGTCGCCGGGGGGGGACACGGCGGGGGTGGCCGAGCCGGCTGCTGTTTGGGTGGCTGCGGCGTGGTCACGGACTCCCATCTTTGACCGTATGGGGTCCGTCCACTGCCTAACCCCGTGCGACACATCGCTGCGGAGCACGCTGGCCCATCCAGCGTCTGGTTTCGGGTGCGCCCGGGTGGGGGCCCACGTCATCCCCAACGTCATTCCTGTGGGACAGGAGCTGGGGAGCGCGTCGCCTTTGGAATGGTGCCACAGAGCCGGCGGTACCCGGCAGGCGGCGCTTCAGGGAGCACCCCCCCACCACCGCACGGCAGCGCCGTCGCCACCGGCTGCTGGCAAGCTGCCCACGTGGCCTATGAACGGGGCGCGCACGGTGCCGCGTGCCGGGGACGCGGGCGCCTTGTGCACACCGGGGCCCCTTCACGAGACCCCACAGCCGCCCCCGCCGACCGACACGGACAAGGTGCCGGCCAGCTCCCTACGGGAACCAAAGCGCGATAAACCCGCGATCGCTGATACAGGCACAGCAGAAGCCGGGCGAGGTCAGAACCGCGACAAAACCGCGATCGCTTGCACTTTGATTGGCTCACAATCGCCCTCACGGACAGCCGACAGCAGCATGGTGCCTCGCCATTATCCTCATCATTACAGCCGTTCTGTGACCACATTCAGTACCATGGCTTTATTTATTGGAACCATACGCAAAGGCCACGAGGACGGAAGACGGCGACCACGGCCACGGCAACGGTCACCCACCGGCACTACCACCCCCATATGCACCGTCATACAAGCGAAGACAGAGCCAAGTCCGTCACCCAGCACCACTGGGACGCCAACCAACAAGCACCTGGCCCAGACACACTGACTATGAGCCACCACATCCCCCCCTCCCC
>ENA-ORXR01004769-ORXR01004769.1-marine-metagenome-genome-assembly--contig:-NODE-4769-length-11161-cov-5.966528_pt1 | contig 11161 bp, 8 predicted proteins | sample MGYA00237866_ERZ511479 | MGnify/ENA metagenome assembly ERZ511479 | reverse complement strand
AACGAATTTTGAAACTCAATTGAATAGTAAAAGCGACGCGGCAATCTGTCGAATTTATCCAACAATCCAACAATCCAGCAATCTAACAATCCAAATATTTTGATTGGAGTGCCTCTTTTAGATTTCATGCTTGGGAGTTCAACTACAGTAGTACTGTAATGGTCGAGAGCTTTAAAACAAAGTAATAGGCCAAACAGTTTCTTTAAAATTTAATAGGTTTTTAAGCATTGTGTCCGTAAATTTGTCCGTGTACGTAAAAACGTCCGTGAATATTTATGGCAACAATTAATTTTTATTTAGATAAACCTGACAAAAAAGGGTTTGCACCAATTCATCTACGAATAAACTGTAACGGAAGTCAAGTTAAACTTTCTACAGGTCAAAAAATAGAACCAAAAAATTTCAACAAAAATAAACAGAGGGCAATTGGACTGAGTGTAGAATCTCATGAAATCAATCATTATTTGGATTTCCTAAGAGAAAGAGCGGACGAACTTTTGCACCATTCCAATAAAAAAACCTTTGTTCAAGACGAAGTTAAAAGCGTATTGAACGAACACATAGAAAATTATAAAGAAAGTAACATTGTAAACATTGTAAAAGAACAGGTTGCGCTTTATGGACAACCATTCACTTTTGTAGATTTATTTGCTGGAGCCGGTGGTTTTAGTGAAGGGTTTTTACAAGCTGAGCATAACAACAAATTCTTTGATTTCATTGTTGCCAATGATATAAATGAAAATTGCGAATTAACTCACGTTGTTCGCTACAACCACCAATTAGGCTTAGACGCAGAATTTCTTAAACAAGATATTACAGAACCGGACTTTTTAGACAATTTATTAGAAAAAATTGATGGTCGAAAAATTGATGTTGTTTGTGGTGGACCACCATGTCAAAGTTTTAGTCTTGCAGGAAAACGAAAAAAATTCGATAAAAAAGACGACCTATTTTCTCACTATTTAGAAGTCATTAAGGTATTGCAACCTAAATACTTTGTAATGGAAAATGTGAAAGGTATTTTGACTAAAGAAGGCGGCAAAATCAAAGAATTGATTATCAAGGAAATCAACTCTATCGTTGATACTAAAGAAATTCCATTACTAAATACATTCATCAAAAAGATACGGAAAGAATCAAATTCATTCCTTTTCGATAGCATTGTAAAGCGAGTTGAACTTGAAACACTTCTTGAAAAAGATAAAGAATCTGGAAAAGAAGATTTTATAAGTTTTGTAGAAAGCCGATTTAAGAAACTAACCCCAAAAATTGCAGACTACAAAACCAGTAAGACAGACGAAAATATTAATACAATTCGTCATGGTTTTAATCTATTGGCTCGGACGAAAGAATGGGATAAATTAAAACGTGATATTATTAAGGAAAAAGATTTTTGCAATATTGATAGTGATAATTTTGCAAATGCTTTTACTGATTTTCTAACAGAGATAAGTTCTGAAAATGTTATTTCAAAAATTGAAAATTCATTTAAGGCCTTAAAAGTGCCAACTAATCACAAAAAAGATTGTGAGGATATTATAACTGCTTTAAAAATCTACACTACATCTTTTGACGAAACAATTCAGATTTTAAAATCTCATTGTAATACATCACAAAAAGATGAATTAGATACTATTCTTGAAAATATTAGGCTTTACAAAATAGAACAACCATTTGTTGCAAACGCGTCAAATTATGGAGTTCCGCAAAATAGAGAGAGAGTTCTTTTTATTGGTTGTCGCAAAGATCAAAAGTATATTTCTGAAATTCCTGCTACAGTTTCCGAAGAAGAAAAAGTTACAATTTTTGAAGCTTTGTACGATTTAGACTTTATTGGTAATAACCAAGAAGCTCATCGATATGAAGAAATTGACATTTTTACTCAATACAATGGAACTGCAAAGAAAATGGCTAAACTGCTCAAAAAAAGAAAAATTGATGGAAAACCCATTTCTAAAGGAGGAAAATCATTTGCAGAATGGTCAAAAAAAGGCAGATTGATTGAACGATTTAAACCTCAAACAAAACCGTTTTACGTCAAGAATACTGAAGGTTTGGAAAATGGAGAAAAATATTTTGACATATTAAATAATCACAAAACAAGTAATCAAAACGAAACCGTTATTGAAAGACTTGGAGTTATATTAAAAAACGGCAATTATAAAAAATCGCAACCCGAACTTGAGAAATTAAACCTTTCTACAAACAAGAGAAATTACAATGTTTTAAAACCTGACGAGCAAAGTTCTACAATAATGACTATTGCAGATGATTACATTCATTACAACTCACCAAGGTCTTTAACAGTTAGAGAAATGGCACGCTTGCAATCATTTGACGACTCTTTTGTATTTCAAGGAAAACGTTCAACGGGTGGGAATAACAGGAAAACTGAAGTTCCGCAATATACATTAGTAGGCAATGCAGTTCCGCCGTTATTGGCAAGAGCTGTGGCAAGTGAGATTTTAAAAAATATCAAGTGAGAAAACTTACAGAAGAGGAACAAAGTAAGATAAAGTTATTAACGAAAAATCAAGTTTCATTTGCTTTAATTGAACCAACTAATAATGGATTAAAGAAATCCATTATGGATGCCACAGGTTCGGTACGTAGTTATTTAAAAAGTGAAAACATTCATGATTACGAATTACAAGAACAAGGTCCTGATAATAAGGTGTTAATTCCCACGATTATTCATACTGGTTTTAAAACAATTACCTCAAAATCATCTTTATATAGGCCGATAACAAAAAGTGGAGACCCAAGAATTTGGTTTTATAGTTTGACAAAGATTGCGGACCCAAATAATATAATCGCAATAACCTACTTTGATGACAGTTTTCAACTTTTCAACTTGACAACTTTAGATATTGATGAATTAATTAATTCATCAATTCAAAATCCATTTCAAGATTTAATTAAAGCAATTAATACTTCTGAAAATGAAGTAGCTTTTGAACTGTTAGCAATGCTTAGAAAAATAGCAAGTGCTGGACCTATTCCCTCAATGGTAGATGCAGATACTTCTGTTGGTCGAACACTAGAAACCGCACTTGGAATTGACATTAATTCCTCTAAGCAGCCGGACTACAAAGGAATTGAACTTAAGTCTTTTAGAAATAGCAGGACGAACAGAAAGAATCTGTTTGCTCAAGTTCCAGATTGGAAATTGAGCAAATTCAAAAGATCGGCAGACATTCTAGATGCTTTTGGATACCAGCGTGAAGATGATTTTAAATTGTATTGCACAGTTTCTGCGATAACTAGGAATTCGCAAGGTTTGAATCTAAGAATTGATAGCGATATTAAACAACTGATTGAAAACTCTGACAAACCAGAAGTTGGAGATTTTGTGGTTTGGACTTTGGAGAAACTCCATAACCGACTAAAAACAAAACATAAAGAAACGTTTTGGGTAGAAGCCGAAAGTACTAAAATAAATGAAAGAGAGCATTTTCAATATAAATTGGTAGAGCACACAAAAAAGCCAATTTCTTCTCAATTTGACTTACTAATTGAACAAGGAATAATTACGCTTGACCATTTGATTAAGCGAAACTCGAAAGGTCGAGTTGTAGAAAAAGGACCTCTATTCAAAATTAGACCGAAAGGAATTGAATTGCTGTTCCCGCCAAGTGAAAGTTATAGCCTAATCTAAAACTCTTTACAAATCGCACCTTCTGTAAAGAGTTTTTATCCTAAATAACAGCGCTTGTTAAATTATCATCGACGGAGGTCCTTCACCAAGACCTCCTGGGCCGGCAAATAAATCAATTATTGGTATCCTACTATTTGCCATATTAACTTAATAGACTTCTAAAATTCTCATTATTAATGACCTTAACTTCTGTTTTGTAAGTATCTGAAAAGGTTTTAGGGATTTTTACTTTACTTTTTGGATTCCATTTAATTTCGTGTCCCGTAACAACACCTGCCAATTCCTCGACATAATCGATTTCTTGTTGTTGAACGGTGCGCCAGAAATAGCCTTTGGCTAATGAGTCATTATATGCATTATGTTTTATTCGTTCTGCGATTAAGAAATTCTCCCAAAGATTGCCTTTGTCTTGGCGTACTTCTAAAAGGTTTAAATCGCCAATAATCATATTTCTAACCCCAGTATCGTAGAAATATATTTTTTGATTGGTTTTTATTTCATTTCTCAAGTTTTTACTAAAACTGGGGAGTTTGAAAATGACAAAAGCCTGGCAAAGCAAGTCAATGTAATTAGAGACTGTTTTCTTGTCTATGCCCAATAATTGTGAAAGCTCATTATAACTCACTTCGTTACCAATCTGAAATGCTAAGGCTCGTAATAATTTTTCTAAAAGTTCGGGCTTGCGAATGCCTCCATAATTCAGAATATCTTTATATAAATAGCTATCAGTCAATTGTTTTAGAATATCTTTTTCATCCCCAAAATTATTGATAACATCGGGGTACATTCCATAAACAATACGAAGTTCTAATTGTTGTTGCGCTTTTAGATAACCAACATTATTTTCAAATTCTGTCCATGAAATAGGGTAAAGCTGATACTCCCATTTTCTTCCGGTTAGCGGTTCTTGCGTTTGATTATTAAGTTCGAAAGCCGAAGAGCCACTAACAAGGAGTTGAACAGTTTTAAGTTGGTCGGTTATTAATTTGAGGGTAAGCCCGATGTTTTCAATGCGCTGTGCCTCGTCAATAAACACAATCGTATGTTTTCCAATAATATTTTTAAGCTGTTCTATATTTGGGTTGGTTAGTAGTTTTCTAACCGTAGGGTCATCGCCATTGAGAAAGAGATGTTCTTTTTTTTCTAATAATTTATTAAACAGCGTAGTTTTACCCACTTGACGAGGACCAATTAAAAGTATGGCTTTGCCTTTTCCAAAGCGCTCGTTTATTTGTGATTCTAATGCTCTTTTAATCATATTCAGGGATTATAATCCCTAAATATACTATTTTTCAGGGATTATAATACTTCAAAATTAGTTATAACGCAGAAAGTAGCCGTTGTTTATTCGCATAAATCTAGAAATCTATTTTTCTATAAAACTACATTTATAACTTCTAAATATTTTATGGTAATCCGTAATCTGATTAAACGCTTTACAGATCGCAGGTTTTGTAAAGAGTAAATACATACATTTTCCTCCTAAAGTATAGTTCCAATAAACGTTAATTAACGGAACTACTAAAAAGAACGACAAATGGAACTGGAGAAACACATATTCTGAATGTAAACAGTTCGTTCCGTAATTCGGCCGTTTCATGAAACAGGTTTAAAGCCGGAGAAAAACTTCAAAATTTCCTTTCTCCTTTTAACTATAAATGTTAAAGGCCAATCAGAGAGGTCTATTTTCATCTGTTCCTTGATTATTTAATGGCTAGTACGACGGAAAACCAAGTCGACTTCCACTTAATTTCCGCACTTAATCTGGTTCATTCAAGCTAGGGCACAAAATTTATCGCTTAATTCGTTCTGCCGTACAATCTACTTTCCCATCCACCACTATTTTAAAAGAATCAATTGAAGAAAATTCAAAATTGACATCAAAGTCTTTCAAAACAAAAACATCTGCTGAAATTGGATAGAAGTTATTTGTTGGCACCCCATCACCTGCTACCTCAATACCATTTTCTATTGGGGTTACAATAAGTTTCCTACCATATGAATCAAGAAATTGACCGGAATATTTTTCGATTGCAGATGCCTTAAGCGTAATTAACTCTCTGTCTAAAACTCCTGCCATTTTCTTTAAAACCAATGGACCTACATCAAAGATATCCTGAACCAATGAATTATAAATTTTGTAGCCATTATTCCCGTTTGTAAACACGATCAATCCTCGTTTTGATTTTGGCAATAGCAAAGCCATTGTTTTCACTCCTGGGTTCCATCCAGTGTGCGTCAACGCATATTCGTCGTCAGGTAAGTTTTTTACCACCTCCCAACCCAATCCTTTCCCGTAATCCGCTTTTATTAAAGCGATAATCGAACTCATTTCGTGATATAAACTATCCGAAGAATTTGCTTTCTTCATCGTATATTGACTTAACTTACAAAAGTCTTCTACAGTCGTAATTAATGAGCTCGCAGCCCCAATATTTCTGATTTGTGGTTGCGAGGGTTCCATCAACCTCCCATTTGCATCATGCCAAAAAGCAAACGGTGCACCTTCCATTTCTTCATCCCAATGAAGTCTCGATGCTTTCATTTTTATTGGTGAAAACAAATAGGCATCGATCATTTCCGTAATTGGTCGTTTGAATTTTGATTCTAGGGCAATTCTAAGGTACTCAAAACCTTCCCCGGAATATTGATAGCCTGTCCCCGGCTCGAAATTAAAAGCCAGTTTTCCGTCTTTATTCTGTCTTCGCCAGTTACTGAATCCGGATTGATGGGATAGAATGTGTCTGGTATTTAATTTTCGTGCATAAGGATGGTTTTTTATTTCGGGATCCACCCAATATTTAGAAAGTGGCTCATTTAAGTGCAATTCACCTTCTTCAACTAATTTTAGTACAAACATGGTAAATACAGGTTTTGTCAGCGAAGCAACACTGAAGATTGTATTTTCAGGGGCTGGCAATCCTTGTTTTAATTCTCCAAATACCGTTACCTTTATTTCGTTATCCTCTATTATTCCTACCCCAACAGCAGGAACGTTATATTCAGTCATCAAACTTTTCACTTTTTCCTTGTTTAACAATGCTTGCGCCATGATAGAGAAAGGAAATAAAAAACCCGTTAAAATCACGATTTTCACAAGATGTTTGTAAGTTCTTTTCATAGTCCTAGTATTTCTAATTCTTCGCTTTTAGACGATTCTTTAATTCTGTTTCAAATAATTCAGGTTGATCTAGCCAAATGATGTGGCCAGCGTTTTCAATGATTTTTAGATTTAATCGAGGGTTGTCAGTGACCCATTTTTTGATTAATTGATTGCTCATATCCAGAAAGTCGTGATCACCCACGATAATACTTACAGGATAACCTCCTTTTTTAAAGACTTCAAAATAGTCCCAACCTTCCTTGGGATATGAATTAGCTGTTAAATCAAATACATGACCTTTGTACAAAGCCCGTCCACCAGTAAGCTCAGTCCATGCATGAATGTTATAAAGCATTCTTTTCGCAAATTTAATACGGAATGTTGCAGTCCATTCTTTTGAAGATAAAGAAAAATTTTCGCGGTTGAGCCCATATTCGGCCAGCTCTTCTTGAACCTCGGGCCTATTCATAAAAGCTTGATGTTTTTCGTTTGCCTGTTGTTGTAATTCAATGTCTTCTTTGGGAATAGGGTTTTTAAGATAAGCGGGCGCAAGTAGTACTAATTTCTTTATTCGCTCCGGATATTGTTGCGCATATGCACTTGCCAAAACTGTGCCCATTGAATGGGCAACCAAGGTAAGTTTGTTCAGCTTCAGTTCTTTTCGTAAAAGTTCTAGGTCATTTATATGATGTTGAAAAGTTATAAGTGAATCTGGAAAGGGCGATCTCAATGATCCTCTTTGATCGTAGAATATAAAACGATTTTGGTCTTTTAGTGACGCTACTGATTGAATTAGTCCACCATGTTCACCCCCCCATCCCCCGTGAATCATAACTACCGTGTCCTTACCGGAGCCCAATTCTCGAACATAGAGCTGCGGGTCGTTATGCCATTCACCAGTGGAAAGAAACCAATCTTTTAAAAGGGCTAGCCCTTCTGGCTTCTCTGTGATTTGACCTTGTGTTGCATAAACAGAAAATCCAAATAAAAGAGCAAAGAAATAATTCTTGTAATTCATATCTTCATTATTGATTTTCAGTAATCTTCAAATTTTTAAACCAACCTTCTGAGTTGTTGCCAACCCAAAAACCAAGACGCCCATCTTTTCCAATACTGATTTGCTCTACTTCCAAAGTAGGTTTGTCAAAATCGTTTACATATACTTTGACTTGGGGATAGTCTATTTCGATTTTAACATGGAACCAATCATCTTCGGACTTTGGTACAGGACTCATTTCAAATTCATATTTCCCTGGAAAAGCACTTCTTAAAACGGCCCATCCATTATCTGGCATGGAAACATATTGCACTGATTTGGACTTTTTCTCCGGGTTTTTGAAATTGAAAGGTCGAAAATATATGGCATCATAGGTATCATTATCCTTGCCATGAAATGCGAACCCGATAAAACTTCTGCCCGGAGTATCTTTTCCTTTAACGTCGAACTCGATGATTCCATTTTTGAATTTGGTGTTTTTAAGCCATAACAGCCCATCATACTCTTGTGAATTCAAATGAATTATTCCATCTTTATAGGACACCTGTCGATTAAAAACAGACCATTTGTCGCTATTGGCTTGCGCATTTCCTATGTCCTGCGCTTGTGCGAAAGATAAAATGATTAAACTAATAGCACATGCTATAAATTTTGTAGTTTTCATTCTCTTGAGTTTTCCTTAAAAGTAGCTTATCATATTTATAGGGTGCCATTTAAAGTGGGTTTAAATGCGGTCAAAGTTGGGTCATTCCTTAACATGGGCCAGTTTTGCGAATAAAAAAATTAAATTTGTTATCGCTATGTCTTATTCTGAGTCTGACTACATCGAAATATGTAAAAAGCAATTAGAAGATAAGTTTTCTTTTGGCAATGGGCATGGTTACTCACAAAAAGACCTTGAATTACTTTCCAGTTATATCGAAGACGAAAAAAGAATTTACCTTAGCCTATCCACACTCAAAAGACTTTGGAAAAATGATTTTAAACAAGGACCTCAACTGGCGACACTTAACGCTTTAGTAAGTGTTTTGGAGTATGACAACTGGCAACAGTTTAAGTTACAGAATAAGAAAAGCAAAATTCCTATTCTTGCGAATCACAATCCAAAGATTAAACTAAGTAAAAGTTGGAAAATAGTTTTGTTTCTGATAATTCCACTACTGGTGATGCTGACCTTGGTAGCTTTAAAAAGAACAGGCAATTCAAGAACGAATGTTTCTGTAAACGGCCCTGTAATTTTTGAAGTAGATAAGACCCTGCTTAACGGTGTTCCTAATACGGCCATTTTCAAGTATGATGTGTCTAATGTTGTTGCCGACAGTTTTTTTATTCAACAATCATGGAATAAGTGGAGAAGGGAAAGAATTGATCCGAAAAAAAAATCGTTCTCTAGCATTTATTATGAATCGGGTTTTCATAGGGCTCGGCTAATGGCCAACGATAGCGTTATTGCCCTTCAACCCGTGCATGTTTTAAGCGCCGGGTGGGAGCCACATGTGTATTATAATGAATCGGATGATCGATTTATAGATTTCAAAGGAGAATCATTTATTGACGATGGAATGTTGCACCTAAGTGCAGAATTATTGTCCAAAAAAAAGATAGATACCGCCAAGGACTTCATTTCTAGAATAAGTAATAGTAAAGCGTTTGCCGTTTCATCGAATGACTTCCATTTTTCAACAAAGGTCAAGGCTGACCGAATGACCAATTCCAATTGCCCATGGTTAATCGTACAAATTGTCACCGAAAGGCATGTTTTTTACGTAAAGTTAGTAGGCAAAGGGTGTGAAGTTTATGCAACATATAAACTTGGAGAAATAATTAAAAAAGGCAGGGATAATGACCTTGCCCTTTTAGGTCAAAACATCTTTGAATGGCAGGAAATCGGAATTAAAGTGGAGAACAAGCATGCCGAAATTTCCATTAATGGTAGCACCTTGTACACCGAAACATTTGAAGAGTATTTCGGAAAAGTCATGGGCTTGTCATATATATTTGATGGCAAGGGCTCAATCGACTATGCAAAATTTTCCAATGCTTTGGGCGAGACTGTTTTTGAAGATGATTTTGACAAATAGGGCGATACTGGCCCCCTTAAAATAGAATAAAAAACTATTCCTAACCTTGTAATATTCCTTTCGTGCCCATAAAACGAACCTTTTTCGGTACCAAGTTATCAATGATTACCATAAACAATAACTTTAAATTGGTAACCAAAGTTAAAATAAAGGCTACTCTCTTACAGATCGCAGGTTTTGTAAAGAGTAAATACATACATTTTCCTCCTAAAGTATAGTTCCAATAAACGTTAATTAACGGAACTACTAAAAAGAACGACAAATGGAACTGGAGAAACACATATTCTGAATGTAAACAGTTCGTTCCGTAATTCGGCGGTTTTATGACTCGTAAATTTCTAGAATACTACCGAGATTTGATAGTGAATTTTAGAAAACATCCAAAAAATAACAGCCGACACCCAAGTTGTTGAATCTACCAACTTTAGACGCCGACTGCGTTTTAAAAAATACCTTTAATTACAATCGGCATCGGTCTCACTCGCTTCGAGTTGAATTTCCGCTGTATTATCGAAGGTGGTCATCCCTCGTACCGTTATTTCTATAGAATTAGTACCAATTTCGGTAATAGTGCCTGTAAAGCCTCCAAAAGCACTTTGGGTAGCTAATTCCTCTCCTGTTAGGGCAACTTGGTCTGAATTACGCCCAGTTATCTTAATTCGTTGTACAAAAGGAACCCTAATAGCCGGATAGGTTTGCACTGCGTCGTAGACCAGCACTTGCTTTCCTGGATTAACAGGTACCACTCGTTTCGTAAAAATAGTGCTTCCTATTTCTGTTGTCCTTTCTTCCGCATTGGTGGCCGATTTTGACATTTCCACGGATAATGCCAGTCCTACACTAACCTCTCCGGAAGCCTCCACATTTCCTTTACCAAAAAAGGAGACCCCGGCTTTTGTACCTACCGTTACTTCAGCTGTTAATGTAGCCCCTGCTGTAAAGCCTATCGTCTCTTGCCAAGAAACGGACATCGTCTTCGTTTCCGTTAGGTCGACACCTACGTCTTGTGAGATTACTGCAGATGTACAATTGGTAAGCGTACTGTTGACCTTAAATGAATTTTCAGCAGCGGGCAATATAGGTTGCCCATACCAAGTTTCTATGCTTTTAGCCTCATACTCAACATCTGTAGTAGCAAATATAAAATTTTGACCTCTGCCTGTAAATATTCCAGATTTTAGTGTAATAGTCGTAAGGGTCGTCGCCGTCGCCCCCCCTCCATTATTGCAGCTCTGGGTTGTGCGGTTAAAACTCAAAGGTTTTGACTCCTTATAAATAGCAAGTTGATATGTACCATTTTCTTTTCGTATTTGAAATTTGAA
>ENA-ORXR01004766-ORXR01004766.1-marine-metagenome-genome-assembly--contig:-NODE-4766-length-11164-cov-9.616398_pt1 | contig 11164 bp, 11 predicted proteins | sample MGYA00237866_ERZ511479 | MGnify/ENA metagenome assembly ERZ511479 | reverse complement strand
CCCTCCCGTGTACGAGCCTGATACCACCGGCCCCGTCGCCCGTTTGCCGTCGCCCCCCCCCCGCTGGCCGCTGTTTTCGGCGCGCCACGGATCGCCGCTACCCGCCCACCCCGCCGCCCCGTCCCTGCCCGACCGCCCTCACTGTGCCGCGGCTCCCTGCTGCCGTGGCCGTCATCGCCACTGCCGTACCGGTATGTTCTCATTGTTTTGTCTATTGCGAAACATCGTGCGGGGTTTCGACCGCGTGCAGCGTTTTTTCCGATAGCGTCGTGTGGGGTGCCGACGGTCTGCCGCCTCTCGACCCCTGGGTCGGTGCGGTCACTATGACCTGGTGCCCCTGCCTGGTGCTTCACTCGTTCACGTCTGACATTTGCTGCTCCTTTCTCATATCCACCGTTGCGCGGCGATGGCTGCCGCTTGCGTCTGCGAACCTGCCCCCCCCCGCCACACCTCTTTCGCCACTTTTCCCGCAACCCCCTCTGCCGCACGCTGCGGCGCCCTCCATGCTCCGCTTTTGTACACCGCTCGAACGCTCTCTGTCCATTATGTGCATTGCATGCACTGCTCGCCACCCCCCGCCCCCCCGGCCTGCCCCTCGTCCCGGCGCATGCCCATTACTCCTTTTGCCTGTTATTTTTGTTCGTTGGTACAGAGCCATGCTGGCACCATGGTACTGATGCTTCAAATGCTGCGCGGCACCATGCGTAAGGGCAGTGCCCCCGTCATGTACGAGCCGCCACCTCCCGCCTTTCCGGCTCTTCGCCAAGAAACCAAGCGCTTCAGCACGCCCCCGCCTCCCGTACGTGCTTGTCACCGTCGTTTACCTCGGCTTTTGGCGGCAAGTACTCAACGCGGCGACAGCGGGCTACTGCCACCGATCCGAGACCGGCACCAGATGTACGTGTGCTCCTCTCAGCCGCGCGCCCCGCAAACCACCCCGGTTCTGCGGGCATCCATGACCCTCTCTGCTCGCGCGGCTCTGCATGGCGCACACGCTGCCCATGCTTCGGGGGAGGATGTGCGCTGCTTCGTGGCAACATCATGTGAGCGCGTCGAGCATCACGCGGTTCTCTCCCTTACCAGCCTGGCGGGGCATGAGGTCCGCGCAGTCAACACCCGGGAGGTGATGGAGATGGGGGAGGGCAACAACGACGACGAGGCGGCGACGGACGGCGACGCTGGCGTGAGCGAGTATCGCTTCCCGGACCTGGCACAGCCGCGCCCGGGGCCCCGCCACACATTCTGCGGCAGGACGTCGGGCACCGGCCGCAACACGCGGGCAAACCTGCTGCAGGGGTACCTTAGGGCCATTGCTGTCACCATTACAAAGCTTGGTGTCAAGGAGTGGCTCCAACAGTTTGGCGTCGAGGACCAGGACGGCGTCGGCGGGGCGGCGGTGCGATCCTTCGTTGAGACGACCATCTCGGCGCCCTACCGCGGCCAGGTATGGCCGCTGGAGACGCTGTTTGGTGCGGTTGCGCGGATCTGCCCTGCGGACCAACACACGTACAAGGAGGCGGAGCTGATTTCCTGCTGGGTCGCGCCGCGGGGGGACGTGCAGTGCACATGCAGAGGAAGCACGAACAAGGAGGCCATCCTCGACGCGTCCTCTTCAACGGCCGACGATGACGACTGCTACCACGCCAGCCTCTTTTCGGACGCCCTCGCCAGTGTCGGTGCCCTCGTCGGCGACGGCGACGGCAAGAAAACGAGGAGCTTTGCGGCTCGGATCGGAGGATCGGACGCGGCCCTTTTACCGCCGAGCGGAACCGATGCTGCTGCAGCCAGTGCGGGCTCTTCCGCCAAGAGGTCGCAACCGCGCCGTGGTCGCGGTCGAGGGGCGTTGAGCGGACCAAGGAGCAGCAGGGCGGTACCCAAGATCGCTGAAGAAGTCGAGGACGCGGAGGTCGAGGTGTTTGCCACCGGCGGCCTCCCCATCGCGGTGGTCGTGGCGGGTGAGGGTTGCTGGAGGGTCCCCGCGCCGGTCAAGTGCGCGCGGAAGACGACCTCATGCTGCTACTGCGACACCAGCCGCAAGAAGGGCTGTGTGCACGCTCTTCACACCCGTCACCTCCGCCAGAGCGACGCGGCGGCTACCCCCACGGGGGGCGGCGTCGGCGCGCCGAGGATCACCAAGGCGATCTCCCAGAAGAAGCTATCGGCGTTCAACTGCAACAAGAGTGTGCAAGTGGACACGGCGATCATGGATGCCGCGCTCGACGGCAAGGTGTACGTGGTACCCGCTCCGGCCGAGTGTCCAAAGTGCGGCACGCCCCGCGGGGAGGCAGCAGCCGACGTGTCGGAGGGCACCGTACTGTCTGAGATGTGCATTGCGGCCATGAAGATGGACGCGTACAACTGCCGCAACGACGACTGCGGCATGTGGGTTTGTGCGGAGGGGCGTAAGGAGGGCCTCGTGATCCTGTCCCCCGGAACGGCGGCGTCGGTGATGCTTGTGCGACACTTTGCATCTCAGGTCGCTGTAGAGGGCAACCCTTTCTTTCAGACATTTCTCACATGGTGGGTCGCAACGCAGCAGCGGCGGCGGGCGGGAGTGTGGTCGACCACAACCGCCGGTCGTGGCCGTCGCACGGTGGCCCGCCTCATGTCGGTGGGGCTCCGCTTGATGGGCATTGACGTGCCCGACTGGCCCTTCTTTTGCGTCTCGTGCTGCGACGGCGACGCCATTGACGTGGTCACGGCTGATGGCATCTGGTTGGGCTACCTCCGGCGGCTCCTCGCCGCCCACTACACCACCTACTCCGAGCCGTGCAACGCGGACGCCAGCTTGCTCTCCTGCGCCAGCCTGCTGGGCAGCGAGTGGGTGCGACGCTACGTGCGGCTCGCCCTCACCGAGCCGGGCGCCACCATCACGGTGCCTGTGGAGCATCGGAGGGCGGCCACGCTGGCGCTGACGGTGCTCCTCCCTGCCGCCCTGCCGCAGTCCTTCAAGGACACATTCCCATCCGACCAACAACCCGGCGCTGACGCCCTCCACGCGCTTCTTTCGAGCGCGTGGGACTTGGAGCGGGCGTGCACGCAGCTCGTGCGGGGGGTACTCTGCGCCATGAACAAATTCATTTCCGCTGCACGGACCAACAACCGGCCGCTGCCCAACAATGCGGTGGAGCGGGACGTCTCCGCGTACCTCACCGCATGGTTGGCGGCGCGACCGGTCGGTGCGGGGCCTGCGGCGGCGGCGGGCCCGCCGGTGGCCGCGGCTGCCGCTGCTGCGGCAGCGGCCGCTGCAGCCGCTGCGGTAGCGCCTGCGGCTGTGGAGGCTGGTGTGGTGGGGGCAGCTGGTGACGCAGCGGCTGGTAATGGCCAAGCCGCCGGCGTCGGCGGGGCGCCTGCGCAAAATCCGGCGGCAGCCGCGGCGGCAGCAGCAGCTGCAGCCGGTGGGCGGCGACCACCACCGACGTCTGCCTTCGACGTGCTCGTTCCGGGTGTCCGAGCGCTGGGGCGGACGGCCGCGCACGACGTCGTCTCCTTTTGCGTCGCGGTCGCGTCGGACCCCGTGGTGTCGGCGTTCAACCTCAAAGACGTGGCAGGGCTCCGCGGACTGGCGGATCTACTCCGGTCCGAGAACCTGACGGCGGATTTGTCCGCCGTGATGGTCGAGGCAGTCACGGAGGGGCCAGTCAGCGACTCCTTCCCGGCGCACTTGTCGACTGACATGGTCGAGCTCCTGAAGGTGCTGCGTATGGGCGTCGCCTTCCTCGTCGCGCTGCGCAGGACTGGGGACTCACGGGACGGCATTGCGATCGCCGCCGCCGCTTGCGTCGACAGGATGGCCGACTGCTTGACTGCATACCACGCGGAGCGCCCGCTCGCGACGGACTCGGCGGCGGCTTTTGGATCGAGATGGTGTCCGCCAGGCGCGACGAGGGCGGAGCTGCGGGAATTCTTTCTGTCTGTCCTCCCCGACGCAAGCGAAGACCCCCTTTTGACAGGTATGTGGTTTCCTTGGCGGCCGCAGTGCCGCGCTTCGGCCTTTGGGCGGACTGAGACGGCCAAACTGGACGTGTGCTCCAAAAACTACCAAGATGCCCGCAAGTCCTTCTCGCCGGGGGCTTTCACCATCTGATGCGCTTGCCGCCACCCCAAGGTCCTCGGGTTTGTCGTGCTGGACAAGCGGGAGGGGCCCCCAGCACTGCTGGATGCGATCATCACGCGCTTTTCCAGCTTGCCGCGGTTCATCGTGTACGACTTCGGGTGTGGGGCGGTGCGGTCGGCCCTGGGGAAGCTGCCGTGGCTGCTGGCGGTGTCTACGGTGGTGAGCGACGCGTTCCACATTATCAACCACGTTTGCAGCAAGTTTTTTGCACCCGCGTCCTTCACCAAGCTTAAGCACATCAACACCGTCGCACACGAGCAGCGCAGCAGGGCAGTGAAGGCGCTGAAGCGCGTGCTGGCGGCGAGCGGCCAGGTGGAGTACACGAGCATCCTCTCGTACCACATGTTGGTGCACAACATCCGCGCCGCCGCACGGGACACCACGCCTCTCCCTGAGGCGTTTGACTTTTCCACTTTCTACTTTTCTCGGGTGCCATGTGCATGCGGATGTGGCCAAGGGGAGGTCGCTGAAGAATAAAGCAAACGGTGTCCCTGTCGTTTCTCACCTTGCACTCTTACCACGAGGTCAGCGTCCGGTAAGTGGCGAGACGGTGTCGCCGGGCTGGATGGGTGGCGACCGCTGCTGGCGCTGTGTGGTTGGCGACGGACATGAATGCGGCAGTGACGGTATCCACGCACGCGGGTTGCTCAGAAGCGGCGGCCATGATGGAAACGTCGGGGAAGGGTGTCGTCCCAATGGCGGCTCTAGTATGGGAGCGCGTGACCATCACGCCGGTCCTCCCACCAGTATCGCCAGCGGTGGGGGGGAATCGCGCACGGCACGCCCGTGATGATCCGCGGGATTGACTTTCACGGCCGTCTGCGTTCCACCAGCCGACCGCTCCCGTCTCCGTCCAACCCCCACGCTGACGGGACCGCCAGCCATTGCGATTCCATTATGTGGCCGCCCAGGTTCTCTCCTATTTCACTGGTCTTCCCCCAAAACCTCTGTGGTCGGGCCACCCCCGTCTCAGCGGTACCCGCTGACGGCACCAGCGCCGGTCCCCGAAACAGCCGCAGTGACCAGAACAACAACCCCAAGCAATGTGTTTCCCCTGCTCGCTGTCGCCACTTTGAACGCTACATAGCCGTTTGCCAGAGCCACTTTTATACGACACACCCAACAGAAAGTTTGGACGCCCGTCGACAAAAGTCACTGCGACAAAGGAGAGAGCGTCAGCAACCTGACCGACGGTCCCACGTGCTTCAGAGGGCCACATTCAGCCTGTGCATCGCGCCCTCACCCGCAGCTGGTGATATTTCTAAGGCGTTGTCCACAAACAGAGTGTGCCTCCCGCAGTGGAACCTTGCGCACCCCCCATACGCTATTTTATGCGCGCCCGACGCAACACAGCTCCCGCATCCGATATGCACGTGCGCTCCTGCCATGAGTGCACGTAAAGAAAGAACAGCGAGGCAGAAAAGAATGGCCAGCATCACGGGAGTGTCCACAAAAGCGGTTCGAAACGAAGTTTGGGGGCGGGTTGGCGGGGGGGGGGGGGGGCATGTCTGGGGGCACCCCTTGTGGCAGGGAGGGCTGGCGGCGGGGAACGAACTGGGCGATGCCGGCTCCGAAAGCGGGGGGCGGCAGCGAGGGGGGGTGGCGGAAGCGCGGGGGGGCGGGTCATGGCCACTGGGTGCAGTGTCTGCGACCAGCGGCAGCGGGGGGACAGGAGGGTCGTGGCCGCAGCGGCGCCGGGAGCCGCCGCAAGTGGAGATGGAGTCGATGCAGAAAGGCGGACCACGTCGGCTGCAAACGACTAGAAAGTAACACGACGACCTCTGACGGGGATGTTAACCGAGACAAAGAACCCGGAAGCAATTGTTGGCCTGTAGAGAAAAGGTCGGGCGCCGGGAGAAAGGGAGAGCGCACGGAGAAAAGACAGAAGCTCAGAGGATGAGAACTGTCCTTCATGATACCTCTCGGGGGGTGCCCTGGGGACCCCCCAGACATCGATTGCGGTGACCAGCTGATCCAGCTCCCTGGGGGGGGGTGGGCGGTCAACCCCTTCCAGAGTGTCCAATAACCGCTGTAATTGTTATCACCATCAAATACGACGATAAAGACGATGAGAGAGCTGCATTTGCTCATTGGACAAACGACGTTGCGACCACTCTTGTGCCTGTTCGAGTGTCTGTCACACCTACCTTGTACGGTCCCCGCGACGCCACTTGGCCGCTTTTGCTTGCGCGCCACGACCGATTTGGATGTGTCTCTCTGTCCGAGAGCTTACTGCTCTCATCTTGACCTCCTCGGCACGCCATGGTGGGCGAATCCCCTCGCCTGGACGCGTCACAGATGCAGGTTGCTCGGTACGTGCTCGGAGGGCGCAATGTGGCCGCGGTTGGGGCCGCCGGGTGCGGGAAGAGTACTCTGCTCTCTCTCATTGTGAGCGTGGCGCGGCGTAAATTGGGGGATGATGCTGTCGTGGTCGTTGCGTGGGCGGGCTCAGCCGCACAGCTGGTCGGGGGCCAAACTGTGTCTTCACTTCTGCGCGTTTCGGTGGGCGACGTGTGCAAGGAGCGCATCCTGTCGCGCATCCTTTCCAATCCAGAGGCAAAGCGGGCAATCACCGCCGCTCGTCTCGTCGTCATCGACGAGGCCCCCACCATTCCGGGCCGGTGGTTTGACCGACTCGAGTGTGTCTTCCGCCGCATCGCTCTCCCAACGATGCAATGCCGGCCCTTTGGTGGACGCACCGTCTTTGGTAAGTGCCCACACCTTTTCTCGTTCCCAGCAGCCGGCATCTTTGTGCGTTGGGGCAATGGGGATCTGTGTTTTCTTTACGCTCTAGATGGACAGGAAGCCTAACGGTGAATAGCTCCTTTTTTTGCTTGTGTTCCATGTACAGCGGCTGGTGATCCTTTGCAGCTCCCTGCCTTCAAGGTGACAGACACGTCGACGCAGAAGGGGGCGTATATGGAGCGCGCCTGGGACGACACGTTCTTCTCGACGTATGGGGACGCGGTGGAGCTCGTCGGTCAGCACCGCCAAGCCGGTGATGACCCCCTGCTCGCCATCCTCTCGCGTCTGCGGGTAGGCGACTGTAGGGACGAGGACCTCGCCCTGCTAAACTCCACGTGGGAGGACGCGGCCGAGCAGTGGCCTGATTTCCAACACCTCCGAGCCAAGAGCTGCGACGCTCTGTCGTTCAACAAGAAGCGCCTCGCCGAGCTGGGCGGGCCTCTCGGCTCGTTCCACTGCCGGGACGAGGAGCGACAACCGGACGGGGAGCGGCCTCAAACAAGGGAGCCGTCGCCAGCCGGAGCGCCTGCGTGTTTTGGGGGAGCGCCACACCCGCCGGATCTGAGCCAGGCGGCGGCAGACTTGGTGACCGTAAAGGTCGGCGCACGGGTGGTATGCACCATGTCATTCGGCGCGGTCAAGACCGGGGCGCACGGGGTCGTCGTCTCGTTTATATCCGAGGTGTCCGTTTGCTGCAAGTTTGAGGGCGTGGAGGAGCCGATTGACATGCCCTTTGTCAAGTTTTCTGTGATGGACGCGGAGGAGCGGGAGCTCGCGTGCCGATGGCAGGTACCCATACTGCTCTCGTGGGCGGTGACGATTTCCCGCTCGCAGGGTATGACCATTAGCAAGGTGGCTGTTGATTTTTCGTGTACGCGATGGACTTTGGACGGGCTGGTATACGCCGCTTTGTCGAGGGCCGTTTCTCTTTTCTCTTTGCGCGTGCGTGGGCTGAGTCGTGAGCACGTCAAGACGAGTTCCAATGCACTGGCTTGGTATGAGCGAGTCCGCGCAGAGCGCCTCTTCCGCGGGTGATAGGCTTCCATGTACAAGTTGATGATCATGCATAAAAAACGCACACGTTCACCGAACCTACTCGGAGAGATAGCGATAATCCCACAGGACGGCACGACGCGTGACGGCCTCATCGCCCCCATTGCCCTTCTCACCTCCGAGCCCAGCCATGTGTGTAGGGGCTGGCCGACCATGAAAATGCATGGCGCTGTACCGCTCATACATCGTCGACTGGTAGAGCAACGCACAAAAAGGGTACCTCTCCCCGCTGCACCCTTCTTCAACACACACTGCGACGACTTCCACCACAGGTACCTCTTGTTGCGAGCGCGCAGCGTGCTCCATAAGCACAGCGGGAATCGCCCATCGCCAGATGACCGCAGTCCCCAGCAGCCGACCTTTCTGGGAACTGTTCGATGGCCTGTCCCACATTTTTCAACGCGGTCTGAAGAGAATATGAGGCAGAGGAAACCGGGAAAAACGTGGACAGAGCGGCATGGTTAGTATGAGAGATCTGGCCAATCCGGCACACGAGTGCGACACGACCCACCCCGCCCACGTCGCCCACCCCACCAACCCCGTCCAGAGGATACGCTCACACATACCCAACACAGCTTGCGTTCCAAAGGAAGTCACAACCACTGAGCGCAGCAGCACCGAGCGTCAACGGTGTTGTCGATGAGCCACTGGCAGGGACGATCACAAACCCTTCCGCGTCCTCCTCGTGGTCCTCAACCACGGCGACTTGGCAAGCCACAATGAGATGGCTGGCCAACGGGTCACGGCCGCCATGAGACCGCATAGGCAGCAGCACGCCAGATCCCACCACAACACCATCGGCAAAAAGGGACCACCGCTGCGGGCTCTCAGGCAAGAAAGACAACGGCCCGCCACGACGCTGCATTTCCTGCCACGCAAGCTGCACCGTCGCTGTGTCAACGGCAGCCGGCACAGACGAGCCACCAGCCCACGTCGCCGCGGCGGGTCTCGACCACCCCGCCGCCGCTACGTCAGCTGCCGGGTCGTTGACACCCGGCGCCGGGGCGCCAATCTGCCCCGTGCTGCTGGCAGCCCCCGAGTTGCCTGCCGCCCCAGTGTTTGCGCCGCAGCCCGCCAAGTTGCCAGCCGCCCCCGCGTTGGCGCCGCCGCCCCCCGAGTTGCCGGGTGGCCCCGCGTTTGCGCCGCCGCGCCCCGAGTTGCCCGCCGCCCCCGTGTTTTCGCCGCCGCCCACCGAGTTGCCCGCCGCCCCCGCGTTGGCGCCGCCGCCCCCCGAGTTGCCGGGTGGCCCCGCGTTTGCGGCACCGCCTCCCGAGTTGCCTGTCGCCCCCGTGTTTGTGCCGCCTCGTCCCGAGGTACGGACCGCCCCCGTGTTGGCGCCGCCTCCGTCGTTTCCCGGAACTGCGGAAGTGCCGGACCGCTTTCCCTTGCGAGTCGGAGGGGTCTGGGCGCCGCTACAGATCTCCTCTATAAGCCACATGAACGCGGGGTCCTTGATGTGCACCATGTAACAGACTAGGCCGAGAAAAGCGATCGGGTCGACGTCCCCCGTGTTGGTCAGCACAGGGGCGATGGCCATGCGGACCTCGTCCATGTCTGTGTACTTGATGGCAACCTTGGTCACCGCGATGGGCGTCATCGACAAATACTTGCTCGCCTGTGTTGACGTGCGGTTGCGCAAAGGCAGCTGCGTCAAAAAGTCGTTGACGGCCACGCGGATGAGCTGCAAGAAGTGCTTGCAAAGCGCCCGGTAGTTCGTGAAACGCTCGCGCAGCCGTCCCAGCAGGGAGTCACTCAACTGGGGCGGCACGGTGACGGTGTAGTTGTCGGCCACCACAAAGTCCTTTCGGCCATCGACAAAGCCGGCACCCACCATGGGCGAAAACGACAGAAGGCCGGGGAATGACGCCATCGGCCTCGTGGTGAGGGTGTTCGGCGGTGCCCGCCTAGGTTGTGAGGCGCGAGCCGCGGGACGACATGCCGCCGGCACAGATGAGCGCGTCATGCCGCCGGCCCGCTGAAGTTGGCACAAATCGTCGTGAGGTGTTGAAGACGATGATGGGGAACACCGCCCGCTAGTGCCCGACAAATCACGGCGAGGAGCGGAGGGAGGGCGTGGAGACGCAGGGGGGGGGTGCGATGGGGTCCGCGCCGGGGTCGGCTCGGCAAACGCAGGCGGTGCCGCGGCGCGGAGGCTGCCCATGATGAGCCGCATTCCGGTAGCGATGTTATTCTGCTCCGAGCTGGTGCACTGCTGGGCGTGCTGCCCCCCGTACAGCACCACGGCGCTCCGCCCGTTTGCGGGGGCAGCCATCAGAAACAAGACCAGATCCCCACGCGTAGACTGCGACACGCGCTCGCACGCGTGCACAGCCATCTCTGCGGCACAGCACGCGGCTGTGTCGCGGCCGTAGCTCAACGCCGACAGCGCGTGACCGACCGATCCCAAGTCCTCCAGCGAATCCATGCCCGCGGTCACAGCCGCGCTCGCACGCAAAGACGTGGGCGCGGGGAAGGGGGGGGGGCAACACCAACACGAGGAGGCCCCGATAGGAGGGGGACGGGTGGCGAATCAGCGGGGTAGAAATGCAGTACGGGTGGGGGAAAGGCGGTGGGGTGGTGGTGGAAGTGTGAGTGCGAGACAGGCAAGGTGGGGGTGTGGGAAAAGGAAACAGTGAAGAGCACGCGTTCGCAGGCCGTGTCGGGGAGCGCCGGGGACTTCGTCGCGGACGCGGCTTGCGCGCATGCATGGGTGCAACGTCGAGCTCAGCTGCGGGCAGCAGTCCTAACGCATAGGAAAAGCCGAGCTCGGGGGAGCAAAGCCCCTAGTGCCCCCCCTAGCGCCCCGGAACCGCCTCAACTCCCCCTCCCACCACCCCGAGATTCCGAATCTCCCCCCGCCCCCTTTGACGCCTTGACGGAGCCTTGACCAGTTCCTTGCAACCCGTCAAACCTATGAATACCAAGGTTCGCTGCCAGCGCGACGACAGTCCCCAAGTCTGCGCACCGCGCACCGTGTCCCCCTCCCCGTCGTCGACAACGATGCGGAGCTTCCGGCTTGACTGCGTGTGGCACCGTTCTTGGGCGCTTCTTCTAGCTATTGTGAGTGTGAGGGAGTGCCCTGACCTGTTCTTTCTACACGGGGGATGTGGTGGCGCTCTTGGTAGCCGTGTGACAACTTTGCTTCTACTGTACAGTGCACGTCTTTCCCCGATGTCCCCCCCCCCCCCCCCCCCCCCCCCCCCCCCCCCCCCCCCCCCCCCCCCCCCCCCCCCCCCCCCCCCCCCCCCC
>ENA-ORXR01004763-ORXR01004763.1-marine-metagenome-genome-assembly--contig:-NODE-4763-length-11165-cov-20.238636_pt1 | contig 11165 bp, 10 predicted proteins | sample MGYA00237866_ERZ511479 | MGnify/ENA metagenome assembly ERZ511479 | reverse complement strand
CTATGAAAGGTAAATATATGCAGCTTATGACTTTCCGGTCCGATAAATTCCAACAGTCGCTCGCGCATGGCGTGGGTCGCGGCATCGGTGTAGGTGAGGCACAAAATATTATGCGCCTTCGTATCTGTCCGACGCAGTATCTGCCCGATACGTGCGCTGAGAATATGCGTCTTGCCCGTGCCGGGTCCCGCCACCACGAGTACAGGTCCTTCGATGGCTTCTACCGCCTCGCGTTGGGCAGTATTCAAGCCGCTGAGGATGTGGGCAAAGCGGGCTTCGTAGTCTTGGCGAGTGGCTTCTTTCATAGTTTGGTGCGTGGATTTGGCGGATTGTGTGGATGTTCGCGGATTTTTTCGGTGACAAAGGTAAGAAAATAATATGTAGTGCGGTGTTTTCTACGTATGTATGCATGAGAGGAAGAAGCCTCGTGACGTTCTGAATTTTGTTTAATTGATTAGCCGAAAAAAGTTAGTTCATCAGAGTTCGTTTGCTTAATTTTCTAATGTTATTTATATAATCTTGTAAATGCTTTCTTTTGTAAATAAGAACATAGGAGGGATGATGGACGGGAACATATTTAATACGATTGATAGTAAAACTATCGTACTCAAAACTATTTGATAGTGAAAAGTTGTCAATTGAGTGTTTTTTTAATACGAAAGAAGCCACTTGTTTCCCTAGTAAAAAAATAATGGAAGGTGAGTGTTGTTCAATTTCTTTTTCCAAATGAGCGCAACAGTCTTTCATCTCTTTTTTGTTGGGGTATCTTATTTTTCCATTATCTTTTAAAGGTGGACATTTTACAAGGTTAGTTTTGTAAAATGCAATTTTTCCACTCAAAGGTGCTTCTATTTCTTGAATAAGTGCGCCACTTTTTGTGCACGGATCTAAGGGTAACTTATCCGTAAAATCATCAAATCTAACAGCAGAAAGACCGACCCAAAATATTTGAGACTTCGGTTTTTTGTCATATATAGGAGGCTGATTTTGACATAGCCTACATATTTGACACGATGAAATTTCAGTATATAGTTGTAGATTGTGTTTCAAGTTTTGCAAATATTTTACCGTCGTTAAGATTAGTTGTGCGGTAAATATAGTCATTAAGCACTTCTTTTGCAACACTTGAATAATTGCCCGAATGGAAATTGAACTGTAAACGTCCGACAAGGCTTGATAAATCCTTATCCGGCTTAGTTTTTCTGACGTTCAAATTTTTTCCTTTTATTTCTAAATCGTGATATATTTGAGTACCGTGATAAGGTCTGAATTGAAATACGCTTGTTCTAAAATTTACTCCATAGTAGGACGAGATCTGTTTCAATTTACGTGCAAGTTGGAAGGTTAGTTCCATGTCTTCTTGTGTTTCGTTTGGGAAACCATAAATGAAATATCCTTTGATGTTAATGCCTGCTTTGAATACCTTTTCGAGGTTTTCGACTATTTTTTCAATATTTTTTGTTTTGTTAATGGATTTCAATACCGTAGGGGAACCTGACTCTATTCCAATAAATAATTCATGGCAACCGCTCTCACTTAATCTTTCCATAGTTTCGGTATCTACCTTATTGAAAGTGAGTACATGAGCCATTGAACGCCACTGAAAATCAAAATTTGAAAATACGCGAATGGCTTTTTTTACGCAATCGACTCGCTTCAAAAATAAATCATCAAGTACCCGAATTGAGTTGACTTCAGGGTAGTTGGTACGTATTTCATGCAATTCATTGATGATAGCATTTGCTGAAAGTTCTCTTACAGCATAATTTTTATTCAAAGACCTTGCAGCAGCGCAAAAAGTGCAATTATAAACGCACCCACGACTGGTAACTATATTTGCCTCTTTGAAACCCAGAGGGTGAAGAACAGGCTCATTTTTAAAGAAACTTCTATCAAGACGGATGCTTGAAATATCTTTTACCTCGTAAACAGACTTACTATCTACCATGAACCACCGTTTGTTATTATGTTGAAATTGAGGTGATTCTTTCAGTCTGTTTTTCACAATATCAATAGTAATCAGTTCGCCGTCTCCTGTTACAATGTCAATGTTATTTGTTGTATTCCAATTGACAATTTCTTTATAAAGTTGTTTGGTTGAGAGTCCTCCAATAATGAAGTGAGTCTTGAAAGTGATAGTTTCTACCATTTCCCGAACCAACTCTTTGTTAGTAGTAAAGATGTTTGATGCGATAAAATCGGGTCGCAGACGTTCAATGTCCACTATCAATTTTTTGAGCGGAATCCTCTCGTGGATAGCATCAATTAGCTGAACATCAATACTATTCTCCTTTAGTTGAGTGGCAATCATTCCCAATCCCAATGGCGGAAGGGAGTCCTCATCATAAAGTTTATTGATTTCCCGAAATAATGGCGAGTTTACAATTAAGACCTTCATGGGCATGTTTTTGCTAATTTGTTAATTGGAAATTTGAGTGACTACTCTTCCACTCCCAACCTTTCCAACATTTTTTGTATTTCTTTCTTCGGAGCGCGTGGATTGACTGAAATGTAGAGATTTAGCTTCTCTTTTACCTCATCTAAAGTAATAGCATATTCATTATAAAGTACCTTAACTATCCAAAGTGTACCTCTTACGGTCATTCCTTCTTTGCGAGACACCTTGCGTAATTTACCATCGGCACTTAACAATATTGCGTCCTTTCTCTTGGCTAATTCCAAGACTGAACAATCTGCAAAACTCAATCCTGTGAATTGGTTTGATAGCTCTGTTATAGTCTCAAACAAACCTTCATCATCTATTATAAGTTGTTCATTTTCAAGATAAACATCAACTTTACTCTTATGTTCTTCAGTTATTATCTCATCAACAACTGACGAAGTTGTATAAACTTCAAGATTCAGAGTGAAGAATAAATCAAGTAATTCCAAATCCACCAAATCCAGAAGAATACATGTATCTTGAATAGCAATTTCGGTAGCTCTAAGTTCTTCCATATTTGGTTCTGATTTTGTTTATATCGGTATTTAATAGAGCAGCAGCTTTACTTGTAGTGATTAAATCCTCTGCCAAGGCTCTATTGACTAACAAATAAATTCTCTTAGATTTTTCTTCTCCCTTATAAGTACCGGGTTCGTTCTTTTTCCCATATTCTTTATTCATGTATATCATCCATCTTTTGAGATAAGTCTTGGATATTACACCAATTTGCTCAAGTCTGTAAACAATTGCCCTTATCGAAATTCCGTAGGATTCTTTGATGGAAATTAGCTCATCAATTTTGATATATGTCCTGCTTTTACCAATAGCATTAATGAGAATATTTTCCGGTAAAAGAAAACAACTGGAGAAAAAATGGCAGAATGATTCTATGGCTTTTTTATCTTGTTTTACTCCATCACTAAAATTTAATAACAGGTGAGCAAGTTCGTGAATTATTGTAAATCTTACTCTCTCAACAGGTCTTTCAAAAGTATTAACAGCAACTATCGGAACACCTTGAGAAGTCATTACGGCAAGACCGTCAAAAGTTTCTTCTTCTTCAGATAAAAAAACTTTAACTCCTTTATTTTCAAGAGTTTCAACAAGGTTATGTAATGAGCCAAACCCTAAATCCCAAGACGCTCTAAGTCTTGAAGTAGCTTGTTTGACATCTGACCTTTCTGAAATGACCATGTCTTTGAGAGGATTTACAAATTCGTCACTAACACCTATAATTTTTTCTATTTCCAGTAATCGCTCTACATAATCTCTGATTCTCTCAATAAGAGATTCTTCAGATTTTTTAGGAAATCGAACTTGTTTGCGGAATTGTAGTTCCCCAAATTCAATATTTTGTTTTTTTAAAAAATAATCAGGCTTTACATTCAGAACTTTAGACAATGCCATGACGACCTTACTTGAAGGATTCATTAAGCCATTTTCATATTTACTGAGAGCTTGTTTGGTTATCTTATTCTCAATAGCATTTGCTAAATCCTGCAAAGAAAGTCCAGACATTTTTCGGGCATATTTTAGCCTATTTCCGAATTGATTTTTCATTGCAAATTATCATTAGGTTAACTTTGGTTGACAATATAGAAATAAAAATCGAAAATGTCAACTTTTTAAATAAAAAAAATTTGAAAAACAAAAGGTATAAGAGCATATCAAAGAGGAACTATCTGCGAGAAGTACAAAAGCCTTAGCGAATTACATGGGCTTCACCACCGAATCATTGAGAAGAGATTATGGAGTTGATTTGACGATTCGGGAGATTGCCAACCGGAAAAGCCACCTATTATCCGTTGTGAGACACCATCTTACGTTTTACCAATCCATTTTCCGTTCCCAATGATTTTGATTGAGAATATCTTCCATGATGCTAAGGTAATTTTCGTAGCGGAGTGGACTGATTTCGCCGGTTTCGACGGCGGCTTTTACGGCGCATTTGGGTTCGTTGATGTGTAGGCAGTCGCTGAATTTGCAGTGTTGGAGGGCTTCAAAAAATTCGACAAAATTATGGGCAACATCTTGCGGTTCCATATTGATAAATGCCAACTCTTTGATGCCCGGCGTGTCGATGATTTGTCCGCCAAACTTTAGGTCAAACATCTCGGCGAAGGTGGTCGTGTGCTGCCCTTTGCCGGAATAATCAGAGATTTCTTGGGTCGCTAATTCCAAGCCGGGCTGAACGGCATTGGCGAGCGTTGACTTGCCGACGCCGGAGTGTCCGCAGATGAAGGTGGTTTTATCTTTGAGTAAGGCGCGCAACTCATCCAAACCTGTACTGTGCAGTGCCGAAACCGCCATAACGGTATAGCCAAGCGGCTCATAAATCATACGTAATCCACCGAAAATCTGGTCATCTTCTTCTTGCCATAAATCCATTTTATTGACCAATATAATCGTCGGAATATCGTGTGGCGTGGTGGTCATCAGGAAGCGGTCGATGAAGCCGGGTTTGAGCATTGGCTCGCGGATGGTAGCAATGACAATGGCTTGGTCGATATTGGCGCAGAGCATGTGGAGGTAGTGTTTTTTGCGAGGCGATTGCCGGACGACATAATTGCGACGAGGTAGTACGCCCGTGATGACGGCAGTATCTTGTCCGGCTTCTTTTTCTATCGTCACTTCGTCGCCTACGGCGATGGGGTTGGTAAGTTTGAGGTCGTCAAGGCGTAATTTTCCTCTGATGCGACAACGCACTTCCTCTCCGTCTTCTGTGCGGACGGTGTACCATTTTCCTTTTGACTTGATTATGATCCCTTTCAAATTGTTGGTGATTAGTGTGTGCGTTGGCTCATTAATTCTGCTATATCAGGGCAAAATGAATTGGGCAACGGCAGGTAGTCTTTCGGTATTTCCGAAAATGAAATATGAAAAATAGCAATTATTTTGTTGTTAATATCTTTATCCAATACAAATATGGATGAAGAATTTTCCAATACCTCCAAATACGAAATTTTTTTATCTATAAATTGAAAATAAATTTCATCTTTAACTATCGACTGAAAATACCTGAACAAATTATCATCATCTTCATCCTCGCAGACCAACGAACCTAATATTTTATTACCGTAAGGATTTTCCCCGATAAACAAAATAGGAAATTCATCGAAATGAAGCACTTGAAAATTATTTGTGATTATTGGTAAATCACTTGCTACGTTTCTATTATTATTTATCTCAAACATTTTGCCTCAATGGAATAAGCTCAACTAATTCGACTAAATCCAAGTTAAACTCATCTGATTTGTAAAAGTCATAATGATTTTCGTTGGGAATTGGTTCTACAACAGGGGTATGCTTTACAACGCCTGCACCTTCTTTGAATTTGATGATAGAAAGGTGATTTTTGAGTTTCGGACTAATAGCAAAAGTCGTCATAAAACGTTGTAATATAGCCGCTTTTGTATCATCATTCCAAATATCAACCGACAAACCACGTTTGCCGCAGACCTTTGAGCAATCATCCGGTGATGCTACTGTAATGCCTCTTTCGTGGTGTGTTTTGAAATCTCTGCTTTTTAGTTCTGTTTTTGCTTTTCCCACTTTTCTTGCGAACAAATTCTCAGTGTTTTCTTGTGATTTTATGAGGCAATCACAATCGGTATTTTCATGTAGTTGATTGAATGTCATAGGTTTCTATTTTAACGTTTTTATGAAAGGAAAAGTTCGATTTGCTTAATGAACGTGCTAAACTAACGTGGGCGCAAGCCGGAGGCATTACGCTACTATGTTCGCTGTATTATTCACTCAAAAATTTCCGAAATTCAGCTTTTATATCGCGGAAGCCTTCGGAGAGGTAAACAAAGTTACCATTTTTATCAATGATATTATATACGGGGAGCGACCCTGCATCATAAGTCGCGAGAATCGCGCTGTCTTGACTCAGGAGATTGATGCCGGGCATGGAGACGCGCGACATGGTGGCTTTCCAGACATTCGGGTCGCGGTCAACGGAGATATTGATGAGAACGACACCCATATCGGCGAGTTCTTTGCGGATGGATTCGGACTTCTGAAAACCGCTTAGGCAGGGTTTGCACCAAGTCGCCCAGAGGCTGAGATAGACGACTTTGCCTTTGTAATCCGAGAGAGAAACCATACGTCCATTTTCGTCGGGTAGCGCGAAATTGGGCGCGGGTCCGTCTTCGTTAAATTGGATGCGCTCGCCAAAAAGTACGTCCAACTTGGAGGTGTATTCGGGGTATGGATTTCCTTTTTTGAAATTGGAATAATGACGCGAGATAATTTCCGTTTGTCCGAATCGAAAGGCATTATAAAAGAGTTTGCTCAACATAAATGCACGAACTTTGCCTGTCAAATTATTATTAAGAGCTTCGTAATATTCAAATTCTTCGCCTTCGCGATTGCTTGGAACTGATAAATGATTGACGTAAGTAAATGCAGTCAAAGCATCAGTGTAAAAGGCGTATTTCAATAGTGATTTATCATTCAAATTGAGTGCGGAAACGATACTTCGCGCTTGCTTTTTGGCGGCTTCTGGTGTGTATTGAAATTCATTTGCCAATAAATAAATTAGCTTGTATGTCGCATTTTCATAGTTAATTTTGTTTTTCAAAAAAGGGCTATCACCTACAATGCTGCGTTGGTCGTTTCGGCGTTGGTCGAGCATGGCATAGTAGTCGCTTTGCTGTTGATATTGAGCTTGTTGGGTGAGTGATTCATTCAAATTTAAAGGCAAAAATGAGTTGGAGTAAGTCGTATTTGGAAAGCCTGCGGGGTAGCGTCTTTGCAATTCGAGAAAAGCGCGATTGCTCGCTGCGCCCGTCACGGAAAGTGTTCCCAAGACATCGTAAGCATCGAAGGTAATCACGGGCGCGTCGCTAGGGCGCACGATGAGTTGGAAAATAGCGGATTCATAGCGGACGGTGAGTACTTCTTCTTTGTCGATATTGAGCAAAAAACTCGTTTGGTTGCCATAGCGAAGGTTGAACATATAGCCGCGTTCCTCGCCGGATAATATATCGTCCAAAATACTGACAGACAGACTCGTAGAAGTCGGGTTTTGAATGGTCACGTTGAAGGTGACTTCGGCAGCTTGGGCTTGAATTTGAATGAATATCAGGGCGAGGAATAGGGTGTATTTGATGATTTTCATATATTTTAATTTAGTCCTTAGTTGATGGTCAATAGTCCATGGTCTTCAATTACATTTTAACAGAAAAAGGACGGCATATGATATGAATAATACACTTTTGGGCTAAATTATGACCTTTATTTGACTGAATTACAACTTTTACCAAAAACGTACAAAAGTTGAAAACTTAGTTCCTAAATTTATCCCCTGAAAAATCACTCATGCCACAACTATCGTCATACTTTACCCGCACCAATCTCACATGGTTTACCTGTGCTATCTTGCTCGTAGCATTGCTGACTTCAAAATTTTTATTGACCCTTGGGATGGTAGCACTCGTTGCATTAGGTTTGATACAGAAAGACCTTAAGACAGTATGGCAGAATTTCATTTCCGACAAAGCCCTGCTTACCCTCACCTCCATTTTTCTTATCGTATTAATCAGCGGTTTATATTCCGAAAATATCACGTATCTTTTAGAGCGATTGCGAATAAAACTGCCTTTTTTGCTCCTGCCGATTGCACTTGCGGGATTGCCCAAATTTACGGATAAACAGTATTTTAGCCTCTTGTATCTATTTATCGCATCTATTATTATTTCGTGTATTGGTGTAGGTATAAATTATGCGATGAATTTCGACGCCATCAATTATAATATCGGACGTAGCGGTTCTATTCCGACACCGATTAATCATATACGATTTAGCCTTTTGGTGGCATTATCGTTTTTTGCGAGTGTTTATTTGTATCATAAAAATTTTTATTTAAAATTTCCTTCGGAAAAATATTTGCTGCTTGCTTGTGCTTTATTTTTATTGGTGTTTGTTCACATTTTGTCGGTGCGTAGCGGAATACTCGCCTTGTATCTTGCGGGTTTCGCGCTAATTGTGCGTTATATCCTACTCACTAAACGCTATCTAATTGGCGGAATTATGATGCTTGCTATTATCGCTTTACCGATTTTAGCATTTCAATTTTCGCCCGGATTTCGCGCCCAAGCGTACCTCATGCGACACAATTATATCGAATTTTTTATCAGAAAAAATGTAGGCGAATATTCTGATACCCAACGACTTGCTTCCTATCAAATGGCAATTGAAGCTGCCAAATCAAGTCCCCTCATCGGTGTAGGGGCAGGTGACATCAAAGATGCTACTGAAGCCGCTTACGCCGCACATTACCCGACATTAGATGCAAAATTACCGCACAACCAATTTTTGTTTTTCTACACGGCTACGGGCTTGATTGGTTTGGTCTTGTTTACGATAGCATTTTTTATTCCTTTATTTGACAAAAAAAGATATTTAGACACACTTTTTTTGGCATTTTATGCCATCGTATTTACTTCATTTATGGTCGAAAATACGCTCGAAACTGCGATTGGTGCAGCCTTTTTTATGGTCTTTTTATTAATTATGCTAAATCGTTCATAGCTAGCCTTCTTTTGGTGCTCACTGCCTGTTATTTTTTGACCGTCACAGAATTATAAAAACAAAAAATGTTTTTCTGCGTTTAAATGCTCTTATTTTCAGAGTAGAATGGCAGACATTTATCAGGCAGAAAAAATTTAAACATGCTCTAAATGCCTCCATTATAAGATTAGCGTTTTATAAGTCAAGTTTTGCTGCTTTTTAGCATAAATTTTGTATATTTGATACACGAAGTTATTTATTTATTTATTTTCCCTCAAGTCCACAATACTTCTTTTTCCTTCATAACCTTTATATTATGAAATTTAATGAATTTCCATATGAGCGCCCTGTCCTTGAAAATTTTACCAAAAAATTTGAACATACGTTAGATAAATTTGCTCAGGCTGAGACATTTGATGTCCAAAAAGCTGCTTTTGAACAAATTACCGAAATGCGTCGCGAGTTTGAATCTATGAATAACTTGTGTCGTATCCGCCATTCTATCGATACAGAGGACAAAACCTACGAAGAAGAAAATACTTTTTTCGACCTGAACTATCCACAATTTCAGGCACTCAATACAAGATTTTATAAGTTATTGGCAAATGCGCGTTTTCGCAAAGAACTCGAAGCAGAGTTTGGCAATCAACTGTTTACGATAGCGGAGTTGACACTCAAGACGTTCAAACCTGAATTACTTGATGGTCTTCGCAATGAAAATTGTCTGAAAAGCGAATACACCAAACTCCGTGCGTCTGCCCGCATCAATTTCAATGGTGCAGAATACAATCTATCGTCTATTTTGCCGCTGGAAATTTCGCAAGACCGCGCCACACGCCAAGCCGCAGCGAATGCCAAATGGCAATTTTATGTGAAGAAGGCAGACGAAGTAGAGGGCATGTATGACAGTCTCGTAAACCGCCGGCATAATATGGCAGTCGAATTGGGCTATAAAAACTTCGTCAAATTGGGGTACGCACGTATGTTGCGCTCTGAATATGCGCCCGAAGATGTAGCTGCATTTCGTGAGCAAATCTACAAACATGTCGTCCCCGTAGCCAACAAACTTCGCGAACGCCAAGCCCAACGTATTGGACTTGACAAGCTTACCTACTACGATGAAGGTCTGCACTTTGCTTCCGGCAATCCGCAACCCAAAGGCGAACCGGAGTGGATTATAGCACAAGCCAAAAAAATGTATGAAGAACTTTCGGGCGAAACCCATGAGTTTTTTGACTTTATGTTGGAGAATGATTTACTCGACCTTGTGGCAAAGAAAAATAAAGCACCCGGTGGTTACTGTTCGTATATCAGCAAGTATAAAGCACCATTTATCTTTTCTAATTTTAATGGCACAAGTGGCGATATAGACGTCCTCACACATGAGGCTGGTCACGCTTTTCAGGTCTATTCAAGTCGCAATCTCGGTATTCAGGAATATGATTGGCCCACATTTGAGGCTTGCGAAATCCATTCCATGAGCATGGAGTTTTTTACCTGGCCCTGGATGGAATCATTTTTCAAAGAAGATACCAATAAATATAAATTCTTGCACCTCAGTAGTTCGCTCATGTTCTTATGTTATGGTGCGGCGATTGATGAATTTCAGCATCATGTGTATGAAAATCCCAATATCAACATAACAGAACGTAATCAGGCATGGCGCAGCATAGAGAAAAAATATCTTCCTCATCGCAATTACGAAGGCAATGATTTTCTGGAAAATGGTGGCTTTTGGCAACGTCAGGGGCATTTGTTTTCTACACCATTTTACTACATTGATTACGTATTGGCGCAAATCTGTGCCTTCCAATTTTGGATAAAAGACCGTGAAGACCACGATTCGGCATGGAATGATTATGTAAGATTATGCCAAGCCGGTGGCAGTCGCCCATTTCTTGAATTGGTACAACTCGCCAACCTACAATCCCCCTTTGAAGAGGATTGTATCGCTAATGTGGTAAAAGAAATTAGTACGTGGTTGGATAGTATTGATGACGAGGAATTAAAATAAATAGATGAGTAAATGAAAAAATGAGTAAATGTTTCACTGTTTATCGCAAACATTTACTCATCTATTCATTTACTCATTCACATTGTAGCATTTAAGTATTTCAACATTTAATGTCACGGCAATTTCTCCAAACATTTCTGAATAGAATAAGCATTTACGCTACTCGGTTTTTGTACGAACGTACCGTTTTTA
>ENA-ORXR01004761-ORXR01004761.1-marine-metagenome-genome-assembly--contig:-NODE-4761-length-11179-cov-4.241398_pt1 | contig 11179 bp, 10 predicted proteins | sample MGYA00237866_ERZ511479 | MGnify/ENA metagenome assembly ERZ511479 | reverse complement strand
AGCGTATTACAGTCCATTGTCCATTCGCTAACATTGCCGATCATATCCGCCACGCCGAAGGCGTTTTTCGACAAGGAACCCGCAGGTAAAGTGCGGTCCGCCGCCAAATCCGTGCAGGCGTTATTTGCCCATGGCAGCTCTGATTCCTTTGATGCGCCATTGGCAAAGGCGCAGAGCGCCGCAGGAGACCCGCCGATGAGCGCGTCCGTTTTGCCGCCGCGCGCCGCATATTCCCATTGGGCGTCAGATGGCAGGCTATAGCGCTTGCCGGTCGTGTTGGAGAGCCATTGCGCGTAAGCCACAGCGTCTGACCAGCTGACATTGATAACGGGTCGGTTTCCCTGCCCCCAGCCATTGTCTTTTGGCATGGATTTGCATCCGCCCGCCGATACGCAAGCCCCATATTGAGCAAACGTCACTTCAGTCACGCCAATCGCAAAGAGATTGCTAAACGTCACGGGCCGCGCCGGTTTTTCATTGGGCTTGGCTTTGCCGTCGCTTGGCTGCGCGCCCAGTTCTGCCGTTCCCGCAGGCAGGCTGACCATGGTCGGGCATGCCGCGCAATCCTTAAAGGTCTTACCGGGCCCCGGGCGAAGCTCTTCCAGTTTTGCAATCGCCTCGGGCACATGCGCCCCTTGTGGGAAGCTGGTGAGATATTGCTGATAGGCCGCAGCCGTCCCAGTGGCATTCGCCGCTTGCCACGCGGCTTCATCCGCCGCCGAGGCTTGGCGCGCAGCTTCTTCTGCGCGCAGACGGTCAATCCGGGTTTGGGCTTCAGAGGCATTCTTACCTGTCGGGAATTTAGACAGATATCCTTCATAAGACGGAATGGTATTGGCCTGCGCCGCCGCGTCCCACGCTGCCGCTTCTTGACGCGCAGCTTCTTGTGCATTTTTGCGGCGGGCTTCTTCTTCGGCTTTTATCTTGGCAATACGTTCACGGGCTTCCGTGACGTGCAGTCCTTCTGGCCAGCTTTCGAGATAATCCTCATAGCCGTCTATCGTGTCGCGTTCATCCGCGAGGGTCCAAGCCTCTTCATCAAATTCATTGATCAGGCGCTGCGCATCTTCGACATGGCGGCCATTGGGGAAATCCGCGATATAGGCGCGGTAGCCCTCGACGGTGTCAATTTCGAGCGCTTTGACCCAAGCGAGATCATCCTCGGATTTTGGGGCTTGGGGTTGCTCTGCATCAGCGGGTTTGTCTTTTGCATTATCCGCGCGTTCGATTGTAGGTACATCATCTGCAATGACAACTTTTGAGGCGAGCCAAATCGCCCCGCCGCCAACGAGCAAAAGCGCGAGAATGCCGACCGTGTATTTCAACCAAGGCGCACTCTCCTCGCGCACCGCAAAATCATTGCTTTCATCAATTGGTCTCCAGTCATCTTGAAATTCAGGCATGATTCAGGTGACTCGCTGTTGAGTTGTTAGTGGCATGCGCTTGATAGGATAAAACCAAATTAATGAGATCTTGGGTTTTTATTTTTTGTCCCACATCGACACTCAGTTTCATTTTTTTATCTTTAGATTCAATTTCCATAAATTCCAATTCCAACCACGACCGTCGGCCCATTTTGTGTATCTTTTGTGTCGATACATCAGACCAATTCATGTGTTGCCGCGTGAAAATTGTATAGAAACTTTTCCGATGCAAAGTGGTTGGATTGAGTATAATTTTACTTGGACAGATGACGCTCAACACGCCCGCAAATATGTAAATAAAGCCCAGAGTATAGATAACGGGAAGCGTCTGAGTTAAAGCGTCTACATTGATTAAGCGCACAGTTGAGTATAAGATAAAGCAGATTGCGAAAAGAAGAATGAGCGTTTTTAACTCTGCTGATCTTAAAGACTGAAACGTTCTTGTTTTAGAAATCTCATCTGTCATTTTTCGCTCCCCCTCTCCCATCCGGCCCATCACCCAAACGTAAAATCAAATTATCCAAACAATATTGCCCCGCTTCATTGAGCGCGCGTTCTTCTTTGCCTTGAATAAGAGATTGCAGCAGCACTAATACGGCAGACATAATCAACGCGAGCAAGGTCGTGGTAAAAGCCACGCCGAGACGCGAGGTCACCTGATAGAGGAAATCATCCGCTTCCGCATTGGCCGGTACGCCCGCATATTGCAGGGCGAACATAATGCCCATCACCGTTCCGATAAATCCAAGAGACGGGATAAGCCATGTGAGGTAGCGCATCATGGAATAGCGCAAATCAATCTCATGCATGTAAAGTTCCAGCGATGAATTTAAAACGCTGATGGCTTGGTCTTCATTTCCGCTCATCCGGTATTGATCGATGGTGCGCTCAATCATGCGCGGCAGAAAAGCAGCGCGGCCAAAGCGGCGATCAACGATTCCCGTTTTAATTCGGCCCAGCGTGTCCACATCCAAGGCCCGTCCATCCGTTGGGAGATACCCGCGCTTGAGCTGGTTTTCCTCATCACTGGCAGCGGACCACCGCAGGAATAATTCTCCGAAGCCGATAAAGAGCGCCACCCACATAATATTTTGAACGGTAAAGGGCCAAAAATCTGCATCTGCATCGAGCAAGATTTCCTGCAAAGCCGCCGACGCCGTGAACCGGATTATGCCGATTGTAACAATCGCGCCGATGATAGCGACAAGCAGAACAAACAGCCTGCGAAGTAAATTTGTTGAGGTATTCATATCATTTTCACCTAATCATCTTGCAATAGGCCCATCTGGGCTTAATCGCAAACTCCGGCCGAGGTCGACGCCAGGGCCATGAATTGTCCATTATTTCTCGCCGCGAGATTTTCCATAAATTCGACTGTCCCGCGATAATCGAAATAATTTCCGACGACGACGGAATGGATTTCTTTGCGGCCATTATTTCTGCGGGTAATTTCCGCGATAAGGCGGTTTGGCGATAAGCCGTCATTCGCGCGCGGATTGGGCAGGCCGTCACTGACAAGGAAAATTGCCTGACCCGGCCCGGCCAGCATTTTATCGAAAGCGTCCAGCATAGAAGCCGAGCCCCCAAACTGCCGCGTTAGGCTTTTTGCATACTCAATCGCGCCCGTTTTCGTCCCGCCCGCATTCACCTGACGCAGCCCGCCCCCGGGCGGCCATTGCCGCATGCGGTTACCGGCATCTGTTTGCTGGAAGCCAACAATTTTCAGCGCGTGATTATCTTGCAAGGACAGCACAATCCGTTCGACCGCCTTGTTCACACTTTGCTCATGCCCGCCCATACAGCGGCTCATATCCACAGCAATAACGACATCATCCGCCGTTGTGTTCATGCCCAAAAATCGGAAAGAGACCGTCGCGGGTTCGGGCAGCGGGCCGGGTTCTTCCGCGATAGGTTCGGGTACAACTACGGCAGGCGGCGGTGTAGGGACAGCTTGTTTTTCGAGCAGTGTGGCTTCCGCTGCGCGAAGTTTATTTAAGAGCTCTTGCGCGTCGGATTTGATATCCGATACATTGCTCGCCATGGCAGAGCGTTTAATTTCCAGCGCCTTCTTTTTCTCTTCCGTTTCCACAGAGCTTTCTTCTGCCGCACGTAAGAGCTGCGCAATCGCATTTTCCGGTGTCTTCTCGCGCAGCTCATTCTGATAATAAGGCAGCAAGATAATGGCGAGCAAGGCAAAGGCCCCCATCGCGGCCGCGAACAGGTCGATGGCCGACATGGAAAAGACTTCGATCTCGCGGGAGGCTCTCCTTTTCATAGGACTAGGCGCTTCATCGCGACCTCCCCACAAAATCGCCGCGATTTTGGTTGGCGAGTTCTTGCAAGAAAACGGTAAGTTTCTTGTCGGAGGTATAATCGCCGATCGCGACAGTATGAATTTCCGCGCGGCCCCGATTGCGCAAAGTCACATTGCGAATAATTGCGCCCGGCTTGCCGTCATCAGGCGCGCCGTCGCTCATCAAAATGATGGCTTCCGGTTTAAGGTTCATTGTTCGGATTAACGCACCTTGTGTCGGGGTACCCCCGCCGAAACGTTTGGGCATATTGTCTACGAAAGCCCTTGCGCGGGACAGGGTTACGCTGTCGGCGCGCACAAGCTGTCCATTGGACGGGAAACTGTCATAGGTTGGACCGCCGCGATATCCGATAATGGCGAAACGATTATCGGGTTTCATTTGCGATAAGATTTCATTCAAAGCCTGCGTCACCTTTGACCTATGCGCCTGCATCGAACCGGACATATCAACAAGGATGACCACCTCTCGCTTATCCGTGGCCACGCCCAAAATTGAAAACGGCACGCCGCGATTGATAGAGCGCGGCGGCTCGGGTGGCTCGGGCGTGGGTACAGGCGTCGGATCAGGAATAGGTTCGGGTTGCGACTGCGGGTCCGGGATTTCGACTTCGGTAATGGCTTTAAGGACCTCGGCCAGCTTGGCTTCGGTCTCGCTCATTTCAATTTCTTTGGTCAGATATTGTTTGTCGAGAAACCTAATTTCGCTTTGCAAGGCCCGAATGACGGACATATCTGTGCGGGTGGTTTCCGCAGCAAAGCGGCGCTTGCGGACTTGCTCTTCCAGCTCTTCCATCGAGACATCGGTGCCGCCCAATTTATAATAAGGGAACAGCACGAGCACGATAAGGATAAACGCTCCCAGCGCCGCTGCAAATAAATCGAGCGCCGAGATTGAAAAAACTGCAATACTTCGCCCTCGCGAACGCAGCTTACCCGCCTCCGCCGAAGATGCGCACTAAGCGGTAGAGGCGCTCTTGTTTGGCCCGCTTCATCGCGGCCTTCGACATATCGTCTGATACCTGAATTGCGTCGCCGAGGATTTCGCGATCCATTTCGGAGTTAATAACATCATTAGATCGCGCAAGACGTCCGTCCAAGTCATCCATATAGAGTGATTCCAGCTCTGCGATATCTGTCTCAAACGCTGCAAATTCGACAGCATCGCGTTGCGCAACTAAACTGCGAGAATATTGACGGGCGGCATTTGCCCAGACAGCATCCCCATCCGCACCAAGACGTGACAAGCTTTCCGAAAGGATTTGGCGCAAAAACAAAGCGTCTTCAGCGATCATAGAATTGAGTTCCGGATTCGCCAATGATCCATCAAAAGCCAAAAGACTATCCGTTTGTCCGGTAATATAAACGTCGCAGACGCTCGCAAAATCGACGAGATAATTCATACTGGAGACGACAACCTGCGGCGCAGCCTGACGCAGGACTGGGTTGGCGATATCCTCAATCACGGAGAGGACGGGCGTGCCGGGCTCGACTGCGGGTTGACCATAATGGTCAAACAAGGCGCGGGTTTGATCGTCCGCACCATATGCCGTGTCACTGATGAGTTGAAAAAACTGATAGCGCGCCGTCGGATCATCTGTGGGAAACTCCGCCATTTGCGCGATACACCGCGTTTGGTTATCCGCGGCCACGGGCCTCGCCTCGGCCAAGCCGTAAAGCTCATCCGTTGTAGCAGCCTCCTGAGCGAGGCTAAGGACCGGCCAGGCCAAACAGGCGGTAAGTATGAGAGACGCGCGAAGCATTAATTTACGGCTCCGCCTGACAGACCTTCAAATGGAGAGGCCGCCTTTTGGCTGGACGCACCGCTGTCGACGCCCGCTTTGAAATTACGCGTTTTATCAGCGCGCCCGGATTGACTGACACGGACTGTGCCGTCAGGCCGTCCTTGGACGAAACTGCCTTCGTAAGAAATACTGCCAATCGCCGTGTGGCGGATCATCAAGCCCGGACCATCGGCCAGACCATTTTTCGCAAATCCGTAATATTCCATAACTTCATCACCGGCCTCCAAGACGCCAGCGCCGGAGCCATTGGCCAAGCCCCCTTCGCAAACGCCGAGCCATGTCCCGCGCATTTGGCCACCCGGTTCCAGATAGGCACATTGCGTCGCGACTGTCTCCAAAGAACGTTGTTTGGCGGTATATAAGTCCTGCAATTTCGTCTGCAGATCTTCATAGCGAATGGCGGTGATGGTCTCATTAGAGTCGAGCAAATCCACTGTTACCGTCGTCTGTTGTTCCAGAGCGGGAACGATAGAGTTGAGGAAATTATTGCCGACCTGCTGGGACAACTGCGCTTTGGAATAGGCTTCCTGCGCTGCAAAAATACCCGCGTTAATCATGCCGGAAGCGGCCGCTCCGCGCGTGCGTTGACGCCGGACACAGGCATTATATTCGGCCTGACTGCGCGCATCGCGGCAGCTTGAACCACCGCCGGCACCCGTGGCGATACCGCCCGCAACAGATGCGATGGCCATCATGGTTGCCATATTTTGTTGCCGCGCCAAACTACGGCGCTTTTCCAAAACGTCGTGTTCGGCAGAAATCATATCGCGGACCTGTGCGCCCAATTCTCCATTGTGAACACCATCGAAAATTCGCAATGATTGCACGGACAAATATTTGCGCTGCGCATCCAATAGCCGCTCGGCATAGGCGACCCGCGCAGCGTAATCAGCGTCGTCACTGCCAACAAACGTCAGGGCGGCGAGGCTGGGGTCAAAATCAGAAATGCTGGCGGCCCGTCCCATCATAACGGCTTTGTCCGTATCAAGGCCGTTAATCAGTGCGACAACCCGGCGCGACAGAGCGTCCGTGTAAATATCATCCAGCGGGTCCACCGTGCCGTCACTGGCCGCGTCCAGAAGCCGCATTTCAGAGGCCGGAATCCGGACTTTCTCTACGGGCAACACCATTGTTGCATTTTTCTCGGACCGCGTCGCCAAGGATTGAACGGAGATGTCTTGCGGCGTGTCATTCGTAATATAGGAAATGAAATCCAGCTCGGGCACGACCGGGTCCAAATCACCCCGTTGCAAAGCGTCAATTGTTTGCAATGCAGCTTCGCGGCCTTCTGCGGCGGCGCGCGAGAGCAGCGGGCGAGAGGCCATTAAAAGCCCCTGTGTCGGGACGCTGGCGCGGTGATCCGTGCGAACCGTCACCAAAGGCGTTACGAGATCGCCAAAGGTTAGAGGCACATTGCCCATCATTTTTTTACTGTCCGGGAAGCTATAGGTCGCAAAATCAATCGACACGACGGATGGCAAATCCTCGGCGGCGGTCAAAGGCTCTGATGTGAGCTCCCCGCCCGGGCCAAGCTTAATCGCGTGAGGGGAGAGCAAGACCGCGTGTTCCGGCAATTTGGCTGCGAGCTCTTTATAGAGCGAAAGCGCAAAATAATTCGACTTCACAACGGCGCTGTCGGCGACGGCGACGGTTTCTATCGTGTTGGTAACGCCTTTGCCAGTCTGGCCGCCAATGGCGCGTTTCGCGTAGGCGCGGTGATATATATCTTTGGCGCTCTCTTCGACAATGGCCGGATAGCGAATAACAGCCAAAACGCCGCCTTCGGGAATATCGGCACGCAAAGCTTCTTGCGGGACGGATTGCGTCACCACTGAAGATTTCACGCCCTTGGCTGTCGAGGCACATCCCGTCACAGCCACGCCGAGCGCCAGAAGGGAAGATGCCAATAATACCTGCTTTATCATGCCCGTTCCCTAGTAAGTTGCGGATTAACCTTTGCTGAAGGAAATTTTAGAAGGGCGCAAGAGACGGATGGCGTATGTGACAGACCGTTAATTTATCGCGATTTCACCTGTTTTGGACACGACTAAGCGACATGTCACAGATGTCGGTGGCTCCAAGGTTTCTGAGGCCGTTCCACAATCACCGGAATAGCGTTTTAGCGGTATTTTCAACCATTCCGGAGCAGATCGTAGCTGACCCTTAGAAACCGTGAGGTTATGAGGCAGACTTTCGGCAAATCTTGAAACAAGGGGACTAATATCGTCAATCACCGCGTTGAGGGAACTTGGCGTGCTCTCCGAGACACCTAAATCGCTGAGCGAGATATTAGTGTGGACGGTTTCACCAAAATTATTTTCACAGATGAGGTCTTCGCCTTTGATTTGCTTAATGCTCAGCCGGAAGCCTTTCAAACTTTGCATATCTCTCGCGTCGACATAGCTTTCTCGCCCAATCGTCACATTGTAAGACTGAGAATCTGGGGCTGTGATCGTAAACCACCATGTCCCCTCATAGCTTCTCATGTCGGTTAAGCGGTTCGGGCCGCTTTTGACATGTTTCGTGATGGACTTTCGGAAAGCGGAATAGCCGACACCATTGTGACTTTCTCGGTTCTCGAAAGCGACGAAAATAAAATGGCAATAGCCAACGAACCCTAGAATCAGCGCAACTGGCAATCCAACCAAAATTATTGCGAAGCGTTTTTTCATGCCCTCAACTAGCAGTTTTAGTTTGAAAAAGCGTAAAAGACCTAAACCGCCTTCGCCTCAAGAGAGAACGCGTGCAGGCGGTCGACTTCTTCGCTGACCGTCTCCAGCACGGCGCGGTGTTTCGCGAGTGTGCTCATCCCGGCAAAGGCATCCGCTGTGATAATCACATGAATGTGGGTCTCCGCGCTCATATCTTTGTCCGGGAAAGCGGCTTTATGTTCCGCCGCGCCGCCATGCCCTGCGTGCAAATGGGACTGATCTTGGACGTCCAACTGCGACGGAGTGAACCTTGCGGTCAGTTTTCCCTTGATTGCCTCTGCCAATATGCCCATCTTGTGCGGTCCCCAGTGTTCACTCTTTAAAACAAGATACTCCTTATGGCGTCCGGTTACGAATATAAACCCAAAGGCATTGATATTAGCGTCAGGTCCGCAAAGGCCAAGAAGAAGAAAAAGCCGGATGAGCTGCCCTGTGAGTGGGCGGGCTGTGCGGAAAAAGGCGGCTGTAAAGCGCCGAAATCGCCGGACCGTCTGCGTGATTATTTCAATTTTTGTACAAAACATGCACGCGAATATAATAAGAACTGGAACTTCTTTAACGGCATGACCGATGAAGACATTCAGGAATGGCAAGTCGGCGCGCGCCATGGCCACCGCCCAACCTGGGATGTGCGTAAAAATACGGGCGAGCGCGCCCAAGCCCAGCGCAAACGCCGCGCGGGTCATACCTCGGCCACATCCGAAGGCTATAATATTTTTGGCGACGGAAAAGATGAGCAGACCGAAGCCCCGAGACGCCGCCTGTCCAAATTGCAGCAAAAAGCCCTCAATGATTTGGGTCTGGACGATACGGCAACGAAAGCTGATGTCCGTAAACGCTACACCCAGCTCGTCAAACAGCTTCATCCCGATGCGAACCAAGGCAAACGGAACACGGAAGAAAGCTTCCAGCGCGTTGTGTCCGCGATGAAGGTGTTGAAGACGACGAATTTGGGCTAAATAAGCGCATGGCGGACCAACCCGCCTGTGCCTTGGCTTCGTAGAAAAGCACAGTATAGCTAAACCACATTCCACAAATTGGACTTCTCCATGAGCGACTCTCAATTCCCTTTGTTCCAACCGGACACAACCGTTTCCGCCCGCGAGACCTTTGGCGTGGATTTCGACATGGACATCCCGGCCTTTTCCAAGCGCAGCGAATATGTCCCGGCCGTGGACGACGCTTACCGCTTTGACGACCGCACGACCCAGGCGATTTGCGCAGGCTTCGCCTTTAACCGCCGCGTCATGGTGCAAGGCTATCACGGCACGGGCAAATCGACACATATTGAACAAGTCGCAGCAAAGCTGAACTGGCCGATGGTGCGGATCAACCTCGACAGTCACGTCAGCCGGATCGACCTTGTCGGGAAAGACGCGATTGTTTTGAAAGACGGCAAACAGATTACGGAGTTCCGCGAAGGCCTGCTGCCTTGGGCGTTGCAAAATCCTGTCGCGCTGACCTTTGACGAATATGATGCGGGCCGTCCCGATGTGATGTTTGTGATCCAGCGTGTGCTGGAAGCGCAAGGCCGCCTGACATTGCTCGACCAGAACAAAGTTATCACGCCGCATCCGTTCTTTCGGATTTTCGCGACGACCAACACGGTCGGGCTCGGCGATACGACGGGGCTGTATCACGGCACGCAACAGATTAACCAAGGCCAGATGGACCGGTGGTCCGTTGTCTGCCAGCTCAACTATCTCGCCCATGACGAAGAAGAAAAGATCGTCCTCGCCAAGAGCCCGGCTTACGACACGCCCGAAGGCCGCGATATTCTCGCCTCCATGGTGCGCGTTGCCGATATGACGCGAAACAGCTTTATCGCTGGCGATATCTCCACCGTCATGTCCCCGCGTACAGTGATGAATTGGGCCGAAAATGCCCGCATCTTTGACGGCGATATCGCGCAAGCCTTCCGCCTGACATTCCTAAACAAATGCGACGAGCTGGAACGCCCGATTATAAGCGAATTTTTCCAGCGGGCCTTTGGGAGCGAGCTCGAGGAGAGCGCGGTTACGGTTATGGTCGCGTAGTTATGGATTGTCCGCATTGTGATAAATCGATTCATCCGGGCTTTTACGAAAGTAGAATTTTTTTAGACAATACGACGCCCTCGAATTGGAATGCTCAGGCAATGCTTTGTCCTTCGTGTGGCAAGCATATCATCAACCTGAAAGTTAGATCATCAAATGCACGGTTCAACTCGCCAAGTTCCTTCATAGCAGTCCCTCGAACCATAACTAGCCAGAAAGCACCAGTTGAAGTTCCTCAAGCCATTGCAGAAGACTACAGAGAAGCCCGCGAGGTTTTGTCAGTAAGCCCCAAGGCCTCTGCTGCGTTGTCTAGGCGTTGTTTGCAGTCTGTTTTAGATCAGCATGGTTACAAAGCCAAAAGTCTTGCCAAACAAATCGATGCGGTTTTGGCGGAGACTGATGCTAGAAAAGCACTTCCCACGGTATTGTTAGACACTATTGATTTAATACGAAACTTTGGAAATTTTTCAGCGCACCCCATTGATGACAAGGCTACGAATCAAAATATCCCCGTTGAGGAACACGAAGCAGATTTTTGTTTAGAAATATTGGTTGAAATGTTTGATCATTTTTATGTTAAGCCTGAAAAGGCAAAGCAGCGAAAAGCAGCCTTAAATGCGAAACTTGCCGCAGCAGGCAAACCACCATCTAAATGACCAACACGCCCATAGATAATTTCAAACGCGCGCTTGGCGCGGCGACCAAGGCCATTTCTGGTGAACCAGAGCTTGAGGTTTCCTATGGCGGGGATGTGGCCGGGATTGTTCGGGATCAGGTTATGTTGCCGAGCTTGCCGCCTGCGCCAAAACCTCACCTGATTGCCAAAGCGCGCGGCGAAGCGGACGCCCTCGCTTTGCGCCTGTCCCTGCATGATAAAGATATTCATTCCGGC
>ENA-ORXR01004760-ORXR01004760.1-marine-metagenome-genome-assembly--contig:-NODE-4760-length-11179-cov-7.888759_pt1 | contig 11179 bp, 3 predicted proteins | sample MGYA00237866_ERZ511479 | MGnify/ENA metagenome assembly ERZ511479 | reverse complement strand
GTCGCGTCCGCCGCCGACGCGGCCGGGCGGCCGACCGGCAGCACGCCCGCCCCCCACCGGAGGGTGTGGGTGGAAAAGCGGCCGCCCCACGTGGCCACATACACCCGCGTGCGCGCGCGCGCGCGCAACCGCAGCGGCGGGCCGGCGCACCACAGGTGCCCCCCGACCGCGGCGCGGAAGAGGCCCCCGCCGCCCCCCGCCACGGTCGGGTCGGCGAAGCGTGCGAGGCTGGCGTTGAGGTACGGGCTCCGCCCCTCATTGACGAGCTGCACGGACACCGCCGTCGCGGCCGCCACGTCGGTCGGGTGGCGGCGGTGCGGGGCGAGCCCCCCGCGGCGGGTGACGGCGACAATGGCCAAGAGGCCCGCGTCGCCCCCGCCGGGCGACGGGGAGAGCGCCGCCAGGGGGGTGCTCGACGTGGTCTGCCCGGGCGCCGCGCCGGTGGCGGGATCCGCCACCGCCGCCGCCGACGGGGCCGCCGCGTCGGGCACGCGGTAGACGATCGTGAGCGTCTCGCCGGCGGCGGCGGCTTGGAAGGCGGGCACGCTCGGCGCGCCCGCCTTGGCGGTGCACACCAGATCCAAGCCGACGACGAGGAAGGTGGTGTTGAACGCCACGCCCGTGTTGCGGAGCACCACCCGCAGCGTGTCGCCGGCTTCGACGTGGAGGAGGGGCCCCAAGAGCCCGTGGCTCCGCGGCTGCCGCACGCGCAGGGGTTCATCAAAGGCGCCGTTGGTAAACTCTTGGAAGCGGGCTTTGAGGAAGCGGCCGCCGGGCGACGTGGCCGTCGGCGTCACGATCGTTTGCTGGGCGGGGGAGAGCGGCCGCCCGCTGCACTGGTCCCGCCGCCGTGGGGAGTAGTCCCACTCCACCTCCTCCGTGGCAATGTAGTGGGTGTACAGGCCCCTGCGCTCATCCCGCTCTTTGTCCACCGGGGCGGTGCACAGGGCAGCGTCGCCCGACGGCGGCGGCTCCCCACTGCCCGGCGCCACATTGACGAGGGCGACCATGCCCGCGCTGAGGTGATCCGTGACAAAGCAGGCGACTTGAAACGGCCGGCGGCTGTTGATCACCGCGACCGCCGCGTAAAAGGCGCCGGGCATGAGCCGCCCGACGGGCACCACCTCCCCCGTCTCGTCTTGGCGTTGGCCCGACAGCCCAAAGGCGGGCGTGTGGATGTCGACGGTGGAGCCCAAGGAAAAAAAGTAGACGCGCACCCGCTCCCCGTACGCAACCGTCGGCGGGGGCAGGGAGCAAAACGCGTAGCCATTGATCGAGTGCATCTGGTTGGAGTCCCGAAACACCCGGTCGGCGGCAACGGCCGCCCGCGCCGCGGGCGACAGCGCCGCGAGCGCCGGGTTGCGGAGCATGTTGGTGGTCCCGTGCAAGCTGCCACCGCCCGCATTCTCGTCCAACACAGAGTAGAGAAACACCAGCTCCCGGTCAACGTCGGTCGGCACGAGCGTGTCCTCGTCGTACTCGCGGCGGCCGTCGGCGGCCGGGGCGGCCACCAGCAGTGCGCCGACGAGCCCCGCGTACGTGTCCCGTACCTCGTCCGTATGGCTGTGGTAGGCCCACATTTTCACGCCGCCGTCGCCCTCCCCCGGCCCCGGCCCCGCCCGCGGCGGCACCCGCCACTCGTACACGACGGTGGACGCGGGCTGCACCGCGTCGTCGCCGTGCTCCGCCGCCGAGCTGCCGTCGACGTACGGGGAGCCCTCGTTGGCCTTGTCGTACCACACCCCGTGCGGGTGCATCGACGCCGCGTGGGCGCCCCGGTTGCGAAACGTCACCCGCAACGTCTCGCCGACGGCGGTGCGGAGGAGGGGGCCCGTCAGCCCGAGGTGATCCCACTCGGGCGACCGCGCCACGGGGGTGGAAAAGGAGGCGTCGGTGTACTCGACGTAGCGGCTCTTGACGTAGGTGGAGCCGAGCGTCACCCCGCCGGGCGCCGACCCGACCGACACGTTGGCGTCGGTGTAGGCGCGCGCCGCCGCCGTCGGCGGCACGCACGACCCGTTGGGCGACACGTACTCCCACACCACCTCCTCGGCGGCGACGTAGTAGTCGCGCACGCGGCCGGGCGCGGGCGGCCTCGGCGCACTCCCCGTCACGCTGAACACAAAGACCATGCCCGCCGCGATGTGAAAGTTGGCGTGGCAGTGCGCGAGCCACGTGCCGGGGTTGTCGAGAATCATCCGCATCGTCACGGTCGTGTGCGGCAGCAGCTGCACCACGTCCACGTGGGCGCCGGCACCGGTCACGCCAACAACGCCGTGATAGTGGAGGGGGTGCACCGCCGTCGCGTCGCCGAGCGCGGCGGCGTGCCACATCGTCTTGCCGCCGGCGGGCATGGACATGGGCAGGTGGCAATACATGTAGCCATTGACTGGGGGGGGCGTCACACGCGGTGGGGGCAAGGAGAAACCAGGGGCGCGCGGCCGCAGTGGCACAAGGCCAACGCCAGTGTTCCAGGGGGAGGTCAGCACCCACAACAAGACGCCGCGTCAGAGGCAGCCTCGTCGGCAACGCAAACTAGGGCGCAGCAGTGACCGAAAAAAGACACCACACAAAACAAGCACCGTCACCCCTCGGCGCACGACCGACCCCGACGTACCCGCATGCATGGTGTGTTGCTCGCCTCCCACCGGCTCGGTGCCTGGCGGCAGAGGCTCCCGGCTCACGGGCGGTGCCGCCGCGAGGCTCTCGTTGAACAGCGGGCTCTCCGTCTCGCGCATCGTGTGGAGGAACGTAAAGACGTTGGTGTACCCTGCAGCGCACACCGACGGCGCGACCAAACCAAAGACACCACCAACAGAGGACAAGACACAGCAACGGGCAGACCGGTCGGTTGGCATCGGCTGCACCAGACGTGGCGCCGCACACGGGAGCCTCCCGCTCCCCCCACCGTGACCAACAGACACGAGCACACCCCCCCCCCCCGCCGCCGCCCCCCCCCCCCCCCCCCCCCCCCCCCCCCCCCCCCCCCCCCCCCCCCCCCGCGTCACCCCCCCCTCTGCCGCACGCCGTACCTGCCGGCTTGCCGTCTGCGTCCGCGTCGGCCCGCCGCGTCACGACGAGCGGCCCGTACAGCCCCGCCGCCGAGTGGCCGTCGCCCCCACTCCCATACACGTGCATTGTCGACGGCACGTGGCCGCCCGGCCGCCCCGCCGGCGGCGGCGCCGCCGCCTCCCCCACACAAAACACAAACGTGCGTTGCGCGCCCGGCGGCACGGGCGTCTGCGCGCCCCCCCCCCGCGGGAGCCGCCCCGCCGGCGTCAGGCCGCCAACATCAAAGCCGACCGCAAACGGCAGCTCGTTGCGCACCGTCACGTGCACCGCGTCGCCGGCGGCAGCGTACAGCGGCGGCCCGACCGACCCGAGGTGCTCGTCCGCCGGCGCCCGCGACGCAAAGCGGGCGTCGGTGTGAGCGACCCAGCGGGCCTTGATGTACGTCGAGCCGACTTGCCCGCCGGGGCCTGGGCGGGTGTAGAGGGCCTCCCGGGCGTCCACAAAGGGGTGACCCGCGCACCGGTTGACGCCGCTCGGCGTGTAGTCCCACGCGTGGCGCTCGGCGGAGAGGTAGTAGCGCCGCGTGGCCGCGGGGCGGGGGTTGCACCCCCCGCCCGCCGCGGCGGTGACGCCGTCGGCCGCGGTGGGGCGGGCCGCGGCGGCCGCCGCCACGGCGAGCGCCGCCGCCACGGCCAGGCCCAGACGGGTGCGCGCCGCCACGGCCATGGCGGGCGCTGGGGTGGTGCGGTCGGGGGTGCGTGCCAAAGGCGATCGCCAACGGCTTCACTGTGCGGTCGCCACCAACGGCGGGCGCCCAACGCAGGTGCGGGAGCAGGACCGTGCGCTACAGCTATGACCAAGTGGCGTCTGGGCGCCGACGCCACGCAGGGGTCGGTCAGAGGGACAGGAGCCCGCCTGCGCGGCGCTTTTATAGACGGACCACGCCACGCCGTCCATCGGCGCGAGCCCAACATCCAGGAACAATCACGGGGCGCACCGCGCGACCGCACGCGCACACACCTCGACTCCCAAGCAACGGGACCATTCGATGCTGCCGCACGAAAACAGTCAACGCGGACCGCCGCGGGTCCTCGGTGGATGCCCTGGCCGTCCCCCGTCCCCCTCGTGCGCGCCCGCCTTGACGTCGGACGGCCGTCGCGTCATCACGCGGGCGGCGGCCTCCCCACGTTGCACGATCAAGGCAGCGTCAGAGATGCACCCACGCTCGTGCGGGGGCAACATGGGAAAGCGGCGGCCGCCACGGGTCTCTGCCCAGGAGGGCACGCAGCGCAGCAGCAGCTGCGCGGAACAGTGGGTGCCAAGCGGCCTTTTTTTATCTCAAGAGGCGGGTGTGGCCCGCCCTGACGCCGACCAGCGTGGCACAAACGGTGACCACAGCACCGACGCAGAGACGAATCGGGCGTCGTGTTTGCCCTGGACGCACCCGTCGTGCTTCGCGCCGGGAACCGGCCACGACGCGGCAGTACACAGCGTCCTCGACGCCCTTACAGCGCATGTCAGCCTATGGTTTGGCGGTGGAAGGCCTCTGGGCGTTTGGCAAACCGCGTCAGTGGAGTCCATGAACTGGGGCGTTGGGGTGTGGCGAGGCGTGCTGCCACACGGCGCGCGCCGGCGGGCGGCCCGCACGAGGCGTCGCCCAGCAGTCCTGCGGCTGGCAATGAGGTGTGGGTTGGGGTGGCACGCTTGACAGCTGGAGTGGTGGTGCGGAGACACCGGGATGTCCTCCGCGGGTCTGTTGTTGTGGAGAACCCTGCATCCCCGTCACGGGCTTTTGGCAACGCTGAACAGGCCACGACGCAAGAGCCAGACCACACCACATCATCCAGATCCGTGTGGCTGTCTGACAGCCCGTGTTTGTGTGAGGAGTTCGCACCTACTGTAAATCACGTGTGCTGGAAGAACCCTGACTTGACTGCTGTCTTGATTTGAGCGATGAAATGCAAACAGCTGATGGATGGGCTGCGCCGCCGGTCGTCTCCTCGTGCCTTGCCCCGGCTTCACCATCGTGACGCGTGCCAGGCGGCGATGCGCCGCCAGTACACACCGACACTAAATTAGAGAGGTCACTGGTGCCACTGCGAGAAACAGAGTCAGCGACAGTGTCTTGTTGCCCCCGCCAATGGTCGCGTCGACTGCCGCGGCTTCACCGGTAGTACGGGGTCTTGTCGGCCAGCTGGTGGACCTCAGTAGCTTTAATTCGGAACGGGTAAGAGCGCGTAGACAGGTGGAAAGCTGTTGCAATGACGATCACCCTCTGCGGCCGTACCGCGACCTGCAGCGTCACGATGCATCGTGCCGTTGCAGCAAGAGAAAGGCGAGCCGTGAATAGACAAAGAAGCAGGCATCAACAAGAGCACACGAACAGGCCACTCCTTCACCGCACATAGCGCGGCGCCTTTGCTGCGCGCGCCTGTGGTTCAGCCTCTGGTGGCCGGTCGCACACGGGTTGGTGAAACTCGTGGCCCCGAGTTTTCCTTGGCCTCTGTGTGAGGGTATCAATCATCGACGAGAAGACGGCTTTCGTTTTCTTTGATACCAACAAAAACCACCATGTCGCTTCGTCAGCAGCCCCTGAACGCCTCGCCACCAATCGTTTCAAGTGTGAAGGTTTGTCCGGGCGAACAGGTGCCTCATGCAAAGATGGACGGCATGGGGCCGTTTTGCTCGTGCCAACGGCTTGCGACCGTGTTCGTAGCGCGGCGATGTCGGGTGCACGGGTGCACGGTCTACGGTGCCTGCAGGCTGCATGCGATGGTGGCCCCATTGGAATTGATCCTGGGCGCCGTGATCCGTGTACGACTACGTTCGAAATACTCACGGCTTTCGCCGCCTGCTTGCGTTTGCACGCCAAGGGGGTGCACCCTGCGCGCGGACCCGCGGCCCTCGTCGTCGCGCCGCACGCCGTCCCCCAGCTGGACAGCTACCAACCTCTGTGTTTGGCGAGCGAGTTGTGCGGCCTCTCGTCGTCTGCCTCTTCATCCAGCCTAGTATCGGCTCTTGCTCCTGCTGTCATGGCCTCGTCTGTCTCCCCCTTGCTGCGAGAATATGGGCACGTGGTGGACGACGGCGGCTGCTTCCCCGACGTCCAAAAGGTCATTGCCTTCCTCAACCCCGAAACCTGCCATGCACTGCTGAGCGACGCGTCATCCGCCAAGGCCATGGTCGAAAACCTGAGCGCCAAGGCGCGGTCGCTCATGGACCACCACAACGCGCACGGGAATGTGCCCATGGACCTGTTTTCGCGCGCGAGCATGCGCACCCGCTCCATCGACGTGGCCACCGCTGCGTGTCATTGCGGCGACGACGCCCTCTTGGACGCGTTTGTGGCCGCCCTCCCCTCCCTCTACACGGCCGGCTGCCTGCGGTCCGACCCGTGCAGCGTCCTCGGCGCCGTGTGGGCGCTGGCGCTCGACGAGCTCCTCTTCCGCACGGCCGAGCGGGAGGTCAACGACCCGCCGACGCTCGACCGCTGCAGCTGTGCCTGCGGGCCGCCCGAAAATGACGGCGTCGGCCGGTCGCGGATTGTGCGGCTGGCGGCAGAGGTGCAGCTCCTCCGCCTGTCGGCCGAGTGGATGTCCGTGACGGTCATCCGGCGGTGCCGCGGGATGATGGGCTGCGACGGACCCGGCCTGAGTTTGCCCGTCTTTGCCGTCACCTGCCCGCGCCTGCTGCTGTCGGCGGTGCCCGGCCTGGTCGACACGGTGCTCGCCGAGGCGGCGGCGCTCATGGCGGCGGTCCCCGCGGCCGACGCCGAGCCCCACCTGCGCTTCCTCCTCCACACGCTGCGGGGGGTGGTCGCCGTCGACCCGGGGCGCCTGCGCCGGTCGCCGGGCGCCGCCCGCACGCTCGCCGACATTTACCGCTACCTCACCGCCGACCCGGGGCGGGGGTGCATCCACGAGGCGGCCGCCGTCACCGACACCGTCCTCGCCCTCTTGTGTGTGGTTGGCGGCTCGCCGGCGGCGCTGGCCGCGTCGCCGACGGCCCTGGGTCTCCTTGTCGACTTTTGCGGGCCGCGCCCGCCGGTGGCCGTCGACCCGTCGGCGGTGCGCGTCGCCGCGTCGCTCGCGTTGCACGTGGCCGCCCAGTCGCTGTCGTCGGGCAGCCGCACCGTCCCCGCGCCGCTCGTCGCCGCGCGCGCCTCGTGGGTGTCCTTTGCCCGGCGCGCCCGCCACGACGCGGCCGCCGCGGCCGTGGCGGCGGCGCTGGTGGACGTCACCAGCGCGGCCTCTGTCAGCGCCGCACGGGTAGGGGGCACGCCCGCCACCACCCCGTGGTCGCCCGCACCGTTTCCCCCGGCGTGCCTCCAGCGGCTAACCCAAGCGGAGCGCTGCTGGTCGTGCGGCAATGGGCACATGGCCGGCCGCCCCGACAAGACGCTGGCCAAGTGCTCGGGCTGCGGCGTCGGCACCTACTGCGGCCCCGCGTGTGCCAGGGCGTCGTGGAAGGCGGACCACAAGCGGTCCTGTGCGGGGTGGGCGGCGTACGGTGCGACGCGCGTCGCGGCGCTCGTCGGCCTCGACGCGCGACGCGGGGCGGGGGGTGCCCCCGACCATGGCCGGTCGGGGGCGGCCTCCAAGGCGGCGCGGACGCGCGCGGGCGTCTACGCCACCGTCCAAGAGGACCTGTCGGGCCACTGGGCGACCGACTGGTCGTGGCCGGCCGCGCGCGCGCGGGAGGTGGAGGCGGCGGGCTTGCAACTGCGGGACGTGGTCGCCCTCGTCGAGCGCGCCACGGGGGCGGTGGTGCTTGCGCCGTCGGCAGCCTACGCGCACTGGGCGGGGCCGGCGCCGGCGGCGCTGCTCGACGGGGCGCTCGGCAAGCACGGTGGCCGCGTCCTCCGCGTCGTCCACCGCGTGCACCCACCGCACGTGCAAGTGTTTGGGCCGCGCTCCCTCGGGCTCGTGGGGGGGGCGCCGCCGGCAGAGGCGTCGATGGCGGCCTAGGGCGGGCGCGCAGAGGGGTCGGCAGCCGACCGCCACGCCGCGCCGGCGCGGTCTTGGCTCTTGTGCAAGGCACCACGCCTGGTCGGGGGGGGTTCCGGGGGGCCCGCACCGGCTGCCGTGGCGGCGTTGGCCGCCGCCGCCGGTGTGCCGTGCTCCTCAGGGGCTTGGCGCTACGCCCACAGCGGCCGCGCGCATGTGTGCAAGGCGGGGGTCCATGGGGGGCGGGGAGGGGGTGGGAGATTGGTGAGGAGGAGGTTGGAGGGGGGGGTGAAGCGTCGGCGTGATATGCCCCCAGACTGCTTTCCGCACGGCGAGTGCACGCCGAGATGTCGACCGGCTCTGTCACGCGCGCGTCGCGCCAAACGCGAGCGACAGCGCGGAAGCGGTAGCCGACCGGGGTGTGGGTGTCCAGCAGACGAAAACAGCGGTGACCTCCTGCACGCACCCTAGTTAAAATCGTAGCAATCGACCTACGCGCATGCACGCATCCCCCAGCCGCAGGCGCCCTGTCGGCAACGCCGCGCTCGACCGTCCCCCTCCTCACATTGGCGGCACGGACGCCTTGCGCGTCGACGCGCTGCCGCCCGCGTCACCACCCGCCGCGGCGCCGCCGTTGACGGCCGCCATTGCGAGCCCGCCGATGGCACACAAGACGCCCCCAGCGCCCTCGCAATGACGCCCTGGCCGTCGCGTGGCGCCGACGACAAGCTTGTCCCTATCGCCGCCGGTGCCGCCCCCAAGGGGTGGACCCCGCACCCACTGCCGCCGCCCAGTCATCTGTTGCGGCGGCCGTGTGGCCGCCGTCGATGCCCCCCAGCAGTGTCGACAGACCCATCCCCGCCCGCCGACCGACGCGGGGGGGTGGCGGCGCGGCGGCACCGAGCCGCTGCATCCCCCGTCGCTGACGCAAAACTCGGCTGCCCACGCAAGCCGCCGCGGCACCCTATGCAAACGACCGTGGCAAAAAGCATGCAACCGACCGCTCGGCGGGCGCCTCAGCCCGTGCCGACGGGACGCCGCCGCCGCCCGTACCGCAGCGCGCCCGCCACGCCCAAATTCAGGGGCACGATCAAAAACGTAAACATGGACGCGCCCGTACACGCGCCGAGGTAGTTGGCCGCGTCCGCCGCCACTTGCGCGGGCGTCACGCCCGCCACCAGCGAGTTGACGGTCGTCACAAAGGAGCTGTAGCTCACGTCAAAGAGCCACTCGGAAAAGATGGTCGACTCAAAGCCGCTGATGCGCGCGCGGGACAGCTCCGACACGGCGAGCCGCTCGGGCAGGTACCGTTGCACCCCGTCAAAGTCGATCGAGCGCGCCAACTCGAGCCGCACGTACCGCTCCGTTTGGCCGACGAGCGCGATTTGGCGGTCGGCCGCGGGGGGGCCCGCCGCCGCTTCAGCGGGCGACTGGGTGAAGAGGGAGAGGTGGAGGGCGGAGCGGGAGGAGAATTGGAATTGGACGGCGTCGGTGATGGCGCGGCGCTCGTCGAGGACCGCCTCGGTGGCAGACGCGGGGACGACCGCCGTCGAGTTGCCCCCACGGCCGCTGCCGTCGTCACCGCCAGGGGCGGTGCCACCCCCATTGGCGCCGCCGTCGTCCACCATCTTGGCACTCACGTCGACGCCAACAATCGGCGGCGGCGGCCGCCCGACGCCCGGCACGGGCGGCATATTCTCCAGCGGCGCGTTGACGGCCATGGAGGGGAGGTTGTCAAACGGTTCCGCAAAGCCGCCCGTGTGGAACAGCGGCAGCGACGAGCCCGTCGACAGCTCCGTCCACACGACGTGCCCCGTGCGGTTAAACGGGTCGGTCGAGTTGAAGCCCGTCACGTCGAGGCGGTAGGCCACCGAGCCCGGCGGGTCGTCCGACGGGTAAAAGTAGCCCGAAAAAAAGTAGACGTTGCAGTGCATCGACACCATCCGCCCATAGTCCTCGTCCGACGCCTGCTCGGCGAGGGAGAACCAGGTGTACTCGCCCGACCATTCGCTGATGCGCTTGGGTTCGTGGCCCGCAAAGTCCAGCACCTTTTTCTCAATCAGCCCGGGCACGTGCTCGACAATCACCCGCGCAAGGACTTGCAACACAAACGGATAGATGTAGCCAGTCACGTCGTTGCGCCGCAGCCGCCCGTCGACGCAGTATTGAAAGGCGTCGCTGGTCGTCAAGGACACAGACACGCCGACGGGCTTGCCCGCCGCGCGGCGGTTGGCCGACAGGGACAACGGCCCAGACTTTGGCGACACCCCAATGCGCACGCACGCGGTGCAGCGCGGGTCATTGGCCGGGTCGATGCCGGGCAGCGGCTTGAGACCATTGTAGCCGTCGTAGGACAATTGCATGCGGCGGATGCTCATCTTGGACAGCCGATCGTCGCACGTGGCGTACGGCGCAGCGGCGGTGCCGATCGTCGTCGTCTCCACCCACCCAGACGTGATGGCTTCGGGGTAGGCCTGCTGCGTGCCGTCCTCCCAATTGACAAACGCGTGGGCGGTAAAGATGGGGTGGCCCGGGTACCTCTCGGTCGGCAGGTGGGCAAACGCGGGCACGTCTCGGAAGGAGGAGCAAAAGGAGACGGCGGGGAGGTCGAGCGTCGCCGCCGGCTCGAGCGACACCTTGACCACCGGCTGCCGCAGCGACCGCGCATAGGTGGCGAGGAGGATGGACAGCGCAACGGCAAAGAGGGCCGACGCCACCAGCACCGACGCGATCGACGTGAGGCGCGCCTGCCGCCTGAGGGGCAAACTCGCCCAATAGTCGACGGCGGCCGACCAGGACGGGCGTCGGAGGGCGGGAATCCACGCGCGCCACCGGGGGGGGGGGTTGGAGCCAAACGCCGCCGCCTGGCGGGAGCGCATGCGGCCGGCGCGGGCGGCGGCGGTCGTCCACGTGCCGCCGTCGTCGCCAAACAGGGAATCTTCGTCGCTGTCCAAGTAGCCACCGTCACCCCCGGGGCCATCCGCACCACCACCACCCGCCAAGGGCGGCGGAGCAGCGCCAGCCGCCACGGACGGGGGGGGCTCCATGGCGCCCCCCCCAAAGCCACCCTCCGCCGACGGGAGGCCCGACACGAGCCCGCCCGCCCCCGCCCCCGCCGCCGCCGCCGCCGCCGCCGCCGCCGCCACCGTCGCCGCGGCGGCGCCGCCACCGACTCGCCCACCCCCCCCCCCCCCCCGGCGCCCCCCCCCCCCCCCCCCCCC
>ENA-ORXR01004759-ORXR01004759.1-marine-metagenome-genome-assembly--contig:-NODE-4759-length-11179-cov-12.523239_pt1 | contig 11179 bp, 9 predicted proteins | sample MGYA00237866_ERZ511479 | MGnify/ENA metagenome assembly ERZ511479 | reverse complement strand
CTCCCCATCTCCGCTCCGTCAATGGTCAGAGACCGCCCCTCAATATCCAAATCCATGACGCCCGGTGCTCTGCCTGCTCTTGCCCGCGCTTTTTCCGGTCTCACCATTCGGATGGCAGCCGAAGAGGACCGGCGGACCAACCTCACGGACGAGGAGTGTACCAAGATGGTATTCAAGTGCGAGCGCTTCATCTACAACTCGGTGGGCCTCTTTCTTGGCTCAGGGATGGCTTGCAGGGCTTCTGAGTTTAAGGGTCAGCGTACGCCTCCGGGGTTTGGTCTTGTAGTGTTCCTTGTCTTGCACGAGCATGCGCACCCGTATCCTCACCAGGACAAGTTCGCTGTTCCCATGGCGGACCCCAATGAGACTGTTACGCTGATGCATACTGTTGGACAGGTTATCGCCTGGTCGCTGTCGTGTGTTGGGAGCCTGGTTCGTCGCCACGAGTAGGGGTTTTCCCTTTTCTTGCTCGATTGCAGTGAAGAAAACACTTTCTTCCTTTCTTTTCTCATTTTTTCATGACAGTCATGACAGCACGCGCCGAGGTGGGGGCAGTTGTCGAGCCGCACCTCCAGCACGGAGCCAAAGGGAATTGGCGCGTCGGTAACGCACGGATGGGCGGGTGTGGTGGGTTACCAGCAGCCACTTCCTCGTCTGCGTGTGTATTAGCGACGCCGGCCACCTCATCCGTCGTGGCGACTAAGTCAGTCTCTGAGCCAGTGTCCGGGGTATTTATATCCGCCGCCGGCGCCTAGAGACACAGCGCCGGCCTCGGGGGCCGCCGCCGTCGCCGTGACTGCGAAAGACACAGCGACCGAAGCGGCGACCGCCGCCGAGTCCACGGCGGCCCCGCCACGACAGCCACATGCGGCCCCCGCTGGGACGTGGCCATGGGTGCCGGCCCTAGTCGCGGAGGGCCGTCATGACCTCCGCAACACTTCCGACGTCACGACAGAGGTAGGCTTGACAGAGCCCAAACAGATTTTCGGGCCCAATAATTGCGGTTGGGGCCAGGACAGAGAACACGGGCCTGAAGGATGATATTCGTCGCCCAGATCGCCGGATCGGGGTCGCAAGTCTCAGGATTGGGGACGGTGCGCCCCCTTTCGGTCCAGGATCCTGGGATTGGTGGCCCGGACCAGGATTCCGGCCTCAGTCCTAAGGGACACGCTGCAGGTTTAAATAGGCAATCTGCCCGCAATACGCGATCATGGGGGCGATCGTTGAGCCACGACTCAGGCCACCACGTGCCATTTGTGGTGCAACCGGGGCGCGGGCGGAGGAAATCCGACAGCGGCGAGATTTCCTGGGTCAAAACGCCATGACGACGGGATCTCGAGGCCTGACTCGTGCCGTCACCCGTCACAAGCGGGGCTCTGTGCGCCGACAGACACCGGCGCTGGTTGAGGGGGAGTGGCCGACGCAACATACGGGGCAGTGGTAGGCAGTGTGAAGCGGGAAACTGTAGCAGCCTCCCTGCGGCCCGTGTCGTTGCCGATCACGCGCCTATTGCTGCCGCCGGGCCGTCTTTGTGAGTGGCCTCCACGAGCGTCTGGCGGCAGCTGTACGGCCTCTTCTGCGACGTTTCGTGAGCCTGTGGCGGACGCCGCCGCGGCCGACTTGTCGACGCTGTCGCATCGTTTTGCGCGCGGTGGGGGTCCGTGCAAGCGGAGCGGCCGCGGCGCGCTGCGCGTCGCTTTGTCGTGCTGCGCGGTGCTGACGTGCGCGCGGGATCGTGCGCGTCGGCGGTACACGACGTGCGCGTGACGATGGCGTCATGGACATCGCCTACGGGGTCGGACTGGCAATCGACTGACCCGTCGAGCACCTCGTCTTGCGGGGCCGCTTCCCAGCCGTCCGACGGGGAGTGGGCGACTGTCTTCCTCGTGAGGGACGCGGCGGTCGCCGCCGCGGCTGACTCGAGCGACGAGCAAGCGGCGGGCGCCTTAGCGGCCGCCGAGTCTGCCGTGCAAAAGCGCGGGCGACGTCGGAGGGAGGAGAAGGTCGCTACTGACTCTAGCGACGTCGGGGCGGCCGCTTCGTGGGCCGCCAAGAGATCTGCCGCGCGTGAGAGGCGCCGGCGGCCCCGGCGCAAGTCCGCGGCCGCGCCATGCGACGCGCCGCAGCGGCAGGCGCCAGCGGCCGCGGCGGAGACAACGTCGAAGACGTCTCATGACGTCGGTGACGTCGCGCGGCCCTTCCTCACGATCGGGTGGGCCGAGGCTTGTTCGCTGCTGTACCCAAGTGGTACCGGGGTTGGTACCAGGGTTGCGGGGGCAGCTCTTGGAACGGGCTTGCCGCCGCCCGTGCCCGCTGCTACTCCCCTCCACATGAAGAGTAGCAAACGCCAGCAATGTGTATGGTTTGCTATAGATGCGTTTTGCAGCTTGTGAACTGTCTAGTTCGTTGCATATGCCACGATGAACATTGTCTTTCTCTAGCACCCCAACGCCCCAAAGTCCGACAGGCCGCACCCCACAGCCGTCGTGGTCACGCGCCGCGCGGCCATAGCCAGGACACCAACAGCGAAAACCGTCAGCGGCCGCTCGCCCACCAGGCTGCTCGTGAAGGGGGGCCGGGAGGCTCTTAAGCCGCGGCGAGGGGCGCGCTGGCCGGCGCCACCGCGAGCGCGTCGCACTCGGGCGGCGGGGCGCCGCTCCAAAGGCGTACTGGCGCCCGCCCGCCACCGCTGTGTGCGCGTGTCGAAAAGGGGCGGCCAATGCGCCGATGTTGCGGTCGCCCACCCGCCACTGCTCTCGTCGATGGGGGCAGCGCAGCTGTGGCGCGGCGGCAAGAGGCGCGCTCGCTGGCGCCGCCGCGGGCGCGCCGCCCCACATGTCGACTTCCAGCACCCCGCCGCCGGTGCGTGCGCGCGCCGCGAAACGGCCGCGGACGCGCGAGCGCTTACAGGCGCGGCCGAGGGCGCGGCGCACTCAGGCGGCAGGGTGCCGCCCAGAACGCCGCCTGGCGGCGCCTTGCAGCCGTTGTGCACACACACAGCGAGGTGACCGCAACTGTGAAGACGGCGGCAGCCGTCATCAGCCGCCCGCCCGAGCCGCTTTTATCGGTCGGGCGCTGAGCGACTGTGGCCCGGCGGTGTCGGGCGCGCTGGAGGCCGCCGCCGCGGGAGTGGCGCAGTCAGGCGGCAGGGGGGCGGTCCGAAGACCGAGTGGCGGAGCCTCGCAGTCTATGTGCGCGCGCGCCGTCTGGCGGCCGCACATGCGGCGCTGGAGCCAGCCGCCATCACCCTCCCGCACGCCATGCCTATTCGCAATTGGTTCAGACGGCCTGTGGTGTGGCTGGTAGTGTCGCCATGGCCGGCGCTGCCTCAGATGCGCCGGACTGGGGCGCTGGGCGCACTGAGGCGGCGTGGAGACGCCCAAAACGTCGCCTGGCGGCTCCCCCGCTGGCTTTCTGCACGCACGCCTTGTGGTGCCGGCCGACACCCGAGCGTGTGATCTGGGATGCGCCGCCGTGCGTGGGGCGCACGGAAGCGGCGCACTGAGGCGGCTAGGCGCCTTCCCAAAAGCCGACTGGCGGCACCCCACAGGCAGTGTGCGTGCGCGTCGCGTGGCACCCGCCAATGCGGCGCCGTCGCCAGCCCCCAGAATCCACGCGCCCGCCACGCCTCCTCTCAAAAGGGTCTGTGGGGGTGTGGCGCGGCGGTGAGTGGCGCGGTGGCCGGCGCCGCCTTGCGTGGGGCGCACTGAGGCGGCGGGGCGCCCCCCCGAAGGCCGACTTGCGGCGCCCCGCAGCTGGTGTGCGCGCGGGCCGCGTGGCGCCCGCCAGTGCGGCGCTGTCGCCAGCCGCAAGCACCCACGCGCCCGCCACGCCTCTTCTCAAGAGGGGCTGTGGGGGTGTGGCGCGGCGGAGAGGGGCGCGGTGGCAGCACGGATGCGTCTGAAGCGACCACCGGTCTGCCACACCTCTGAGACGGAGACACGCTGCGATCCCTCGGCGCGTTCCCGGTGCGACTGTACCGCCTTCCAGGCGCGGACGGGAGCCGGCGGCGGCTCACAGTGCTATCAAGAATGACTGATCTGTTTAATGTTGTCTACAGGCGAGAATGCGCCGCCCACAGTCTCTCGAGAGGGTGGCTGACGAAGTCATTGTCACAGTCCATGAATCAGACGAAGGCACATCTTCGTTCGGGCGGAGATTGCCCAAGCCACAGTGAATATGATTGGTTGGAACCTCAGATAGCGATGCGTGGGTGCCTGTGGCCAACACTTCGGCGGGCCAAGGGGCCCGCCACGTGGGTGGGCCTGACCGCATCGTGTGGCCCAGTGTACTCGGGAGGGGGGAGTCAACGTCGGGGCTCCAACGCTCCGACATTGCCACCAACGGCGGGGCATGGGACCACACATCAGGCCCGCCGCCGACCGGTTTTGCTGAAGCTGCGAGAAGGTGCTCGAAATGGGAGCCGTTTTGGCCGGGTCTGGGCGCCGCCCAGCCGTATGCCAGCCGGGACACGCTCTACCGTGCGGCGTTTGCGCTGGAGCTGATTGCGTCTCATACCGCGCCCGCGGAGACTCCGGTCCTGGGCCCGGGCAGCACGTACGAGCTTCACCGACCCCGTCCTCTGCGCCCGCTTTTTGCGTTTGTTTGCGGATCAGTTGCGGATCTCCCGATACTGGCCACAACCGACGGCGCAGTCACCACCGACGGGTACGCTGTCGTCGTTTGCGCGCACGGTAGCGCGTGCGCACCCGTCCTTTCGATCGCTCTCTTTTTCTGCCCCACCACACGGCCATGGACTGTCCGCCACCGCCACCACCTCCCCCCCCCCGCCGACCGGCGGGGCACTGGTGCTTCGGTCCGCATCCTCGCCATAAAACCAAGACCCAACGCCGTCGAGGAATGAGGCAGCTGTGCACGATGTGTCGGCGGGCCAAGGACATCGGACTGTCCCACCCTCTGTGCCCCCCCGAGTTCCGGTGCCCGTGGGCGGCGCGGCCGCGCGACTACCGCTTGTCGTCCTCGGCGCGCGGCCGCTGTCGGAGCTCACAAGCAGCAAGGGCTCCAAGGGCGGCGCGGCCACCACCGTCGTTGACGCGTCCGACCACGCCGCCGCCGCCTGTGGTGGGGCCACAGCCGTCGCCGTGGCCTGCGGGGGTGCCCCCAGCTCCTTCCCTATCGGGGCTGCCGACATCTTCGGGTTCCGACACCGGCCGTGGCCCGTCTCCGTGGGGACGCTCTATGCCCTTTATTGGACAGCCGCCCATTCAGCTTGGCAATCTGGCTGGAGGGCCACCCCGCAATCTGCAAGTGCGCGCCGGACCCGTGCTTGACTACGTGCCCCGGGCCGTATTCTACACCCCGGATCCGCCGCGGGAGGGAGAGAAGCAGGCGGAACGGCGGGAGGGGGGCGAACAGCAGCAGCCCGACGACCAGAACGGCCCGGAAAACGGCTCGCGCGGACCAACACCGCCGAGGCCCCCATCGCCCGCCGCCCAGTAGGCTCGGCGGCATGAGGACAGCATCCGGTGGCCGCGGTTGCGGCGGCGACCGCCTCATCCCCAGCGGCTTCCCGTGCGGCCAGTGGAGACCTCGAGGCGGCGGCGCGAGCGACGGCCGCTGGCCGTGACGCTACTCGAGGCACCACTCGTGACGGTGATACAGGCCCCGCGGCCGCCGCAAGTGACGCGACGGCGGCCGCTCCAGCGGGCGCCGCTCGCGCGGCCGCTCCTGCAGTTGGCGATGGCAACTCAGACAACGACGCATCGCGCCGCGACGACGAGCAAAGGACGGCGGCGGTGGAGGCCGCGACGGGGGACGACGCCACCCGTCAGGCTGCCGCCGCTGCCGCTGCCGGCGTCGCTGGACCCGTGCCCAAGAAGGGCGGACGTGGCTTTGCGTGGGTCCAGGAGGAGGCGCTGTGCGCGGCCAAGGGGTGGGGAAAGACGACTGTTGATCCCATCCATGGGACGAGCCAAACGAGGCAGAGCTTCTGGGACAAGATGGTGGAGAACACTCGGGATTTTATGAAGGAGAACAAGCTCCCTGACCTGCACAAGCGCCTCGTGCGGACGGACAAGCGCATCTAGAGGATGTTCCGCTACGACATCACCCAAGCCGTTCACAAACTCAACGCTTGCCTGGTGTCGGTTCACCAACGACGATTGACTGGGTCCCCGACGGAGGAGGACCTTTTGATGGCGGCAGTGGCGCTCTACAACAACATGAGCCCGTACGCGGGCATTCGCCGGGAGGCGGACGCCATCCAGTGCCTGTACGTTCGTGTCTGGGAGTACCTGCGACACTTCCCGAAGTTCAGCCCGGAGGCGGCGCTCAATGCTATCAACGACATGGGCTACAGTGTACACGGAGACCCCGACTTGTCTGACAACGGCGCCGCATCCGGCACCCAGCGCAAGAGATCGTCACCCGGCACGGACTGTGAGGATAGCCCGGTCGGTACCAAGGCGGCAAAGGCCGCGTCGCGTCGCGATGCGCGCGAGGCGTCCGATATTGCGCGCGTCTCGGCGGACAGCGCGCGTGTCGCCGCGGCGCACACGGACGCCCTCACATCCCTGGCCAAGTCATCTGCCGACCGCAACGCCATGATGAGGGACCAAAACGAGGTGGCTTTCTGGTCGCAGCCCCACGTCCGAGACACACCTGAGGGGGCCACCTGGCTGCGGGCGCAGCTGCGTCGGCGATTGAGCACAATGGAGGCGGCCGCCGGCGGGGCGGCCGCTGCGGGCGGCGGGGCGGCTTCTACTGGGACCGCTGTCGATGGTGGAGCGGGAGCTGCTCCGAGGGGGGCAGATCACGCAGCGGCCGCTGCCTCTGTCGCCGCCAACGGTGCGACGGCCGGTGCGGCGGCCGCCAACGGTGCGGCCGCCGGCGCGGCGGCCGCCAACGGTGCGGCCGCCGGCGCGGCGGCCGCCAAAGGTGCGGCCGCCGGCACGGCGGCCGCCAACGGTGCGGCCGCCGGCGCGGCGGCCGCCAACGGTGCGGCCGCCGGCACTGTGGCCTCTAACCGTGCGGCCGCCGAGGAGCAAGCCTCCGGCTGTGCCGCAGCTGGTCGTGCAGTCTGTGGCGGAGGCGCCGCTGACGGAGCGGCCTCCTACGATGCGGTGCGCGTCCCTGGGCGCGGTACCATCCAGGCGGCAATGGACGCATGTCGGCGAGTGGGTGGGTACGAGGTGGCGACCGCCGCCGCCGCGCGGCCTTCTAGTTCGTCGTTGTGTGACGGCGCCGCCGCCCAGCCACCCGTGCGTCGCGCAACGACGAGTACTGATACGGTGGCCGCAACAGAGGCCGCCGACGGCCACAGGCGCTCTCTAGACCCAGCCGTGGCGGCGGCCGTAGCGGCGGCGGTTGCCGCCAGCAATGCCAGACAGCTGAAGTCTACCGGCCGTACTGGGCCCACGCCCGGGTCTGCTCCGCCTCCTTCACTTGCACGCTCTGATTCTTCGCGCTGTGCGGCGGCGCTGATCATGAGCGACGACACCGTCACGGTGCCGTTGCGAGTCCGTCGCAAGGCGGGGGTGAGCCCCCGTCCCATCAGCAGCGACAAGCCCCCTCCGCCTTCCACCCGCGCTGCCCCGACATCTTGTGGGGCACGCGCTATGCAGACAAAGCGGGTCCGTTTCGAGAACGAGGAGTCCCAGTTGCAGGACATGATGCTTCGCGCTGTCGACGCAATGAAGTCGGGCGACACCACGCCGCCCAAGTCAACGAGTTCGCCGGCGCAGGCGGTCGCGCAAGCGGTCGTTGCCTCCGACGATGACGATATCCTTCCCTCCGGTATTGGGCCTTCTTCTTCTTCATCTTGCCCATCTAGTCCCGCTGCATCACGCCGTGCACGCGGCACAACCACGCGCCGCAAATGCCGCATGAGTGACGGCTTGTCTTCTAGTTCCGACAAGGACAGTGCAGAGGACAGCGACACCAGCGACGGGCACGACGCTGGCAAGTATGCCTCTGTTGCTGTGGTTCTTTTGTTTGCCAGTTAGAGTGCGCCAGTCGTACGACGGAAGGAAAGGTTTTTTTTCCCTTCATGGGTTTTTTTTTCCTCGACACTTCTTGCCTTGCAGGGCCAAAGAACTGATACGTTCCAGCCAGCACGACCACAGTACCAGCGAAAAACACCACCCAGTACACATGCGTCGCCTCGCAACCGCGGCGACGGCAGCCGACGCCCGTGCTGCTCCTACACCAGGCCAGAGTCGAGCAAGCGGCCTCGACTGCTCGAGTCGTTGCCCGAGTCGGCCGCCCGCGCGACTGCCGCGCACGGGGGCAGAGGCCGCGTCGCGTCGCGGGAGGCGGGCGGCCTCGCTCGCGTGCGCGCAACAGCCGCCCGCGGCGGTCGCCCGTGCGTGTGCCGCACACGGGGGCAGGGGCTCCGGTGCGCCGAGGGGGGCGGCCAAGCCTTCGTGTGCGTAACGGCCGCCGGCGCCCGCGGCGGTCCCCCGTGCGTGTGACGCGCACGGGGTTAGGGGCTGCTGTGCGCAAGGAGGGACGGCCTGGATTTCGTGGCCGCAACGGCCGCCGGCGCCCGCGGCGGACGCACGTGCGAGTGCCGCGCACGGGGGCAGAGGCCGCGGTGCGCTGTGGGAGGCGGCCTCGCCCGCGTGTCTGCAACTGCGATGTGGAGCGAGTCAGCGCCCATCGGCCGGTCGGTCGCGCGACTGCCACAGGGGAGCGCACTGGCAAGCCAGGGCAGCGATACAGACGAGAGGCTGTCAAAAAGGCTTCCTGAATTCGACGAACAGGCGCACATAACCATTTGCGAGTCGGGAGATGCTCGGATCACGAGGAAATTATGAAGCGTCATCCACAGTCTGGATGCCCAACTTTGAAGTGGGGGGTCTGAGACTGGCTGGAAATGATTGGGGGTCCACTATTGGCTGAAAAACGCTGTCAAGTAGCTGTCTAGCCAATGGAACTTGCGAAACTGTGGCAACCACCTCACACATTTCGCAGCTCACTGTTTCCTCCTTTGAAAGTGAATGATCTCGGCTACGAGACCAGGTCATACCGTGATCGGGATACTCGTCACCGGTGGCCATGATGAAATGCCGAAAATCTGAGCCACCAATTCTAACGTACATGTGCACGCCGGAGCTGTCACGACGCCGCAGTCCGTCCGAAGGGGTCATCAGACTCTTGGAACACACGTTGTCCCACCCCATATTTTGGGATCAGCAGTACAGACATTTCGGGGTCTTCCCTAGGTCCAGTGTATTTTACAGTGTGTTCCTCGAAGAACCCAGTTCCGCTTCATCCCATTCAGCCACAAAGAGCGCCTCCTGGGCCAATAAATCACCGTTTTTGCATCGCCTGCTGATGCATGGACGTGCTATTCCTGTTACATGCGCGGTTCCGCTACATCATTCACACATAGGACTGTGCAGCCGACGCTCGCGAACGTTCCATCAGCTTTGGGTCTGGTGCGCGCGGCCTTGCGCCTGTCGCGTGTGGCTTTGTGTGCTCTGCAGCGGCTCGGCGTGCGTCGTCGGCTGTGATCTAGGTCAGCGAGCAGCTGTCGGCGCTGGGAGGGAGAGTTGGGGTGGGGGGGGCCACCGGGTGTGGCCGGCTGGTGCCTTGCACCAGCGCATGCCGGCGGCACCACAGCACGCCAGATTATGACTTGCCGGAGCCTTGGGTCAAGCTTGTGCGGCTTTTTTAGCGCCGCACGGGGTGCGCCGTCGGTGGTGCTGCGGGCCAGAGGGCCACTGGCGGGGCTCGGCCCGCGGGGGAATGGGAGGTGGGGGCTGGGTGGAGAGTGGGCGCCTGGTGGCGTCTTGCACCGGCGCGGGCCGGGGTGTCGGCACCTGTGGGGGCGGTGCAGCGTCGGTCGGCCACGGTGGTCGCGGCGGCCGCTGTGCGGGACTCGGCCGGCCAGCTGTCGGTACCCGTCGCCGCGGCCGTCGCCCGCTGGTTTCGCTGCGGCGGCTGGAGCCGGCCGGGGGGTTGCCGGCGCCGGACGGCGGGCACCTTTCCCGCGCGTATGCCGGTAGCGGTGCGGCGAGCCTGGTGGAGTCTGGCGGCCCTCGGCGGGTAAGAGAGGGGAGGGTGGAGGGGCGCGCGTCCATGGCAGGCGCGTCGCACCCCCGCGAGCTGGCCGGGGTGTCGACACCCGTAGCGGTGCGGAGTTTGTCCGTCACGGTGGCCGCGGCGGCCGTGGCAACGGGCGCGGTCTGCTGTCGGTTCGGGACGTTGGCGCGACCGCTCGCACCCGCGGCGAGCGACGGCTGCACTGGCCGGCGCTGCGGCTTGACGAGGCCGTGACGGACGCTACCGTGACTGAGCGGCGCTGGCCGGTGACAATGACCGTACTTCCTTCACTAGTAGTGGCGGCCGCGAGGCGGCCGCCTTTGTACGTAGACGTCATGTGACAGGAAAAAAAAAAACGCACAGCGGTAGAAAAAAAAACGTTTATGTCCCTCATGCGTCACCCCACGTAGGGGTGCAAGAAAATCTCACGTCTGGGATATATGTGCTCAGCCAGGTCGTCACGTAGCATATCATGCTCGTCCCTATCAAGTGCGTGCTGTCGCGCCTTCAAGGAGTACAGAAGAGTCCCTTCCGCATTGACGCCATCAGCGATAGGTGCGGCCTCGAGATCTTCCCCCACAGCGTCTTGGTCTTCACCTGGGAGGTGCCTGGCCGCCAGTGTGCCGGCTGCCGCGACGGTGTCGCCCTCACCGGTGGACGCGGCAACCACGCGGCGGAGACCTGCGTGCCCGTGCCTGTCGCGCCGCACCATGATGTTGTGCATGATCGTTATCGCTTGCGCGGCCTTGCGTAGCTTTTTCAACCGTCGTAAAGCGTGCTGGTCGCATCAGCACGTTGAAACGGCTTGTCAGGATAGCATACAGTCGCTCGACATCCTTCCTCAGCGCCTCTTGGAGGCGGTTGTACGTCCGCTTCTTGCGGCTGTCAGACCGCGGATATGGTGTTGCAAAGAAGGGATAGGCAGGATAGATCCCATCTGCCAGGTAGCACGGCATGGTGCGCGTGCGCTCGTTGACGGTAAAAGAGATTGTGCGGGGTGGCCACATACCGGCGACGATGGCGTGGTAAAGGGGCGAAGAATTGAGCACGTTAAGGTCGTTGTTGCTGCCGGCCGCCCCCACGTTCAGGTGCCCGACGTAGGTGTCCTCGTCGCACACCGTCTCCATGACGACCGAGCGGGTGCCCTTGCGGTTTTGGTACTGCCCTTGAA
>ENA-ORXR01004758-ORXR01004758.1-marine-metagenome-genome-assembly--contig:-NODE-4758-length-11181-cov-7.975234_pt1 | contig 11181 bp, 2 predicted proteins | sample MGYA00237866_ERZ511479 | MGnify/ENA metagenome assembly ERZ511479 | reverse complement strand
GGCGACGCGGCCGCCACCCGCTTCTCCGCGTCGGTCATGACGCGCGCGCGGCGCGCCGAATCCGCCGCCGCCCACCGCTCGCGGGCGTCGAGCTCCCCGGCGCGCCGCTCCGCGTCGGCCGCCCGCCGCCGCGCCACGGCGAGCGCTTCGAGGAGCTCCGCCTCCCGCGCGCGCCCGCGGTCCGACTCGGCGGCAACCGCCGCGGCGGCCGCGTCTGCGCGCGACGCCGCGTCGGCGGCGGCGGCGGAGCGCTCCCCGTCGGCCGCCTCGCGGGCAGCGACCGACGCTTCGACGGTGGCGGCGAGGAGGCGGCGCTCGAGGTCCGCCGCCCGCGCGTCCGCGTCGGCGCGGCCGCGCTCCGCCGCGGCGGCGGCCGCGTGGGAGGCAGACAACTCGGCGGCAAGCGCGCGGCGGCGGCGGTCGGCCGCCTTGGCACCCGCCGCCGCGTCGGCCGCCTCTTTGCGGGAGGCAGAGAGCGCGCGCGACGCGGCGCGCGCTTCGACCGACGCGCGGGTGGCCGCCGCTTGGGCGTCGGCCGTGGCGGCGGCGGCGGCGGCAACGTCGGCCGCCGACGCCGCCGCGTCGGGCGGCGGCGCCGCCGACGCTGCCGCCGCCGCCGGTGCCGCCGCCGCCGCCGCCGCCGCCGCCGACCGCGTCGCGGCGGTCGCCGCGCGCTCCGCGTCTGCCACGGCGGCGGTGAGCTCCGCCACGCGGGAGCGCAGCGCCCGCCCCTCTGCCTCGGCAGCGGCGGCGCGCCGCCGCCCGTCGACGGCTGCCGCGTCGGCGGCAGCGACGGCCGCGTCGCGCGCCGCGTGCGCGTCGGCGGCGGCGGACCGCGCGGCGGCCGCCGCCGACCGCTCCGCGTCGGCGGCCGCGAGCGCCGCCGCGAGCCGCGACGCGGCCTCGGCCGACTGGGCGGTGGCGGCGGCGCCGCCGCGGGCGGTCGCTGCCGCCGCGAGCGCCTCGGCGGCGGCGAGGGCAGAGGACAATTTGGCGACGCGCGCCTCGGCGTCGGCGGCCGCCGCGTCGGCGCGCGCCGCGCGGCTCGCCGTGCGCGCCGCGGCGGCGGCCGAGGCGGCGGCCGACGAGGTGGCCGCGTCCCGCTCGACCGCCGCCGCGTCGGCCGCCGCCTTGGCCGCCGCCGCGGCGGCGGCCGCGTCGGCCGCCTCGGCCGCGTGGCGCGCCGCCGCCGCCGTGGCCCCGTCGGCGGTGGCGGTGAGCGCCGCCACCGTGGCCGCCGCGTTGGTGGCCGCCGTCGACGACGCGGCGGCGCGGGTGCCCGCCGCCGTCACCGCCGCCTCGCACGAGCGCACCGCAGAGGTGGCGTCGCGGCGGGCGGCGGCGAGCTCCGACGCCAAGTCGGATTGCACGCCCCCGCCGCCGCCACTGTCCGTGACCGACGCAGCGTCCGAGGCGCGCGGCGGCGGCGACGGGACGTCGTCAACGCCCCCGCCCACCCCGTCGGCAGCCGCAGCAGCGGCGGCGGCGGCGGGCGCCAACGCGGCGCGCAGGGCGCCCACCTCGGCAGCGACCGCCGAGCGCTCATTGATGAGCTCCTCCACGGCGGCGAGCGCCGTGTTGCGCTCCGCCTCGGCGGCTTGGAGGTCCCGCGCCGCCGCCCGCGCGGCGCGGCGGGCCGACTCCACGTCGGCCCCCGCCGCCGCGTCGGCCGCCGGCGCCCGCGACGCGGCGGCAAACGTGCGGCGGGCGGCGGCGCGCTGCGCCGCCGCCGCCTCGCGGGAGAGGATGCTTTCCCACATGGCCAACACGACCGCCGCGTGGCCCCGCACGTCGTCGACCGTCGCGCCGCCGCCGCCGCCGCTGCCATGGCCATCGTCGCCGCTGCCGGCGTCGCCGGCGTCGCCCTCCAGGCCGACGCCCGCCACGAGCGCCCGCACCGCCGCAATGTGTTCGTGGAGGGCGTCGTCGAGCGCCTCAACGACCGCATCGTCCTCCTCGACGGTGCCGACGGACAGGTCCCCAACCGTGCCCGCGCCGCCGCCGTAAAAGGAGGCAGCGTCCCGCGGCGGCGACGGCGACGCCACCGCCCGCGGCCGCACCGCGGGGCGGATGCGCACGGTTGCGCCACGCGGCACCGCCGCCGTCAAGGCGGCGGCGGTGGCGGGGGTGCGGGACCACTCCGTCTCGTGGGCGGTACCGTCGACGCCCTCGACCATCAGGTCGAGGAGCAGCGCGTGGCGGCCGCCCGTTGCCAAACCATCGTCGCCGCCGCCGCCGCCGCCGCCGTCGCCGCCGACACCGTCGCCGCCGCCGCCAAAGCTCCCAAAATCCCCCACGCCGTGGCTGCTCGGCCCCACGGAGGAGCTCACGCTCCGCTGCCCCGAGTGGTGCGAGTGGTGCGAGTGGTGCGAGTGGTGCGAGTGGTGCGACCCCATCGGCGGGCGCGCCGCCGAGTGGTGCGACCGCTGCGAGTGGTGTGACAGGTGCCCCCGCCGGTGGGGGTGGCGGTGGTGGGCGCGCCCCCCCCCCTCGGACGTTCGGTGCGCCAAGTCTGACGACGAGTCGGTGTAGACAGACGACGCGGACGACGCGGAGAGGCCGTCCCCCTCCCGCACGTCATCGTCATCCGGGACGGGCGAGTGGGGCGCCACCTCCCCGCCGTCCATGCTCGCCCCATCGTCCACGTCCTCCGCGATATCCCCAAAATCGTCATCGTCGTCGGCGGCGCCGCCCACAACCATCGTGCCGGTGCTGGTGCTCTCCGCAACGGTGCCCAGCGGGCCGCCCCCACCGCCGGAACTGGACGCGCCGCCGCCGCCGCCGCCGCCGCCGCCGCCGCCACGGCCGCCACCGCCACCGCCGACGCTGCCACTGCCGCGGCCGCTGCGGCCGTCAGAGAGCGGCGGGTCGTCCCCCTCCGAATCAACTTCGGCGGTGCCGGCGACCGCCCAGCCCGAGCGGGACTCGAGCACATCCCCCCCGCCGCCGCCGCCGCCGCCGCCCCGGGCATCCCCACCGCCGCGGCGTCCGCCGCCGCGGTCGCCCTCTGGCGGCAACTCCGCGCCGGCGAGGCCGGCCGAGTCGAGAAAGTCGGCGGCTTGCTGCTCAAAGTGGTGCAGCCGCGCCACCGTCTGCCCCCGCCCCGCGAGCCCGCCGTCGTGGCCGCCACCGCGGGCGCCAAACTCCCCCCCACTGCCGCCGCTGTCGTCGTCCTCATCGTCGTCGTCGTCCTCGTCATCGTCGAGGCCGTCCCCATCCTCCGCGTCGCCAAGCGTCGACGCGTCGCTGCTGCCGACGGTGCTGACCGACGCGACGCTCGACGCGACGCTCGACGAGCGACGCCGCGACGGTCCGTCTGGCGGCACCACCGCCGCCGCCGCCGCCGCCGCCGCACCCGACGGGCGGCGGTCGGCGGCGCGCTCCGCGCCGAGGCGCGACGCACCCCACAGCGCGGGGTCGTCGGCGGTGGCCGCCGCGGCGCCGCCGTCGGGCCGCCGCGCGCCCGCCGCCGCGTCGGGCTCGTCAAAGGGCGCGGCCGCGTCCTCAAACGCATAGTACTCGTCCGCGCCGGTCGACGAGCCGTCGCTCTGCGCGTCGCCGCCGCCGCCGTCGCCGCCGCCGCCGCCGCCGGTGCCGCCACCCGCGACCGCCGCCGCCGCGGCGGCGGCCGCCGCCGACGCCACCGCCGCTGCCGCCGCCGCGGCCGCGGTGGCCGGCGGCCGCGGGGGCAGCGGCGGCGCCGCCCCCGCCGCCGTCGACGCGGAGGCCGCACCGTCGCCAACGACTTCGACGGCGTCCTCAAACATATCCTCGTCGGCCTCGACCGAAACGCCGCCAGCGCTCGGCCGCCGCCCCGCCGCCGACGACCGGGCGGCGGCGGGTGGGGCGCCCGCCGCCGGCGCCCCCGGGGCGGCGCCCCCCCCCCCCGGGGGCCCCCCCCCCCCCCCCCGCCCCTCCTCGTCATCGTCAATGAGCAAATCCGTGTCGTCCGCGTAGGCCTTGTTGAGGAAACTCGCCGCGTCCCGCGCGTACCGCTCCAACCGCCGCACGTCCTTGGCAATGACCGTGCCGCCGAGGGGCAACGCGCGCAACTCGGAATCGTCGACCGCATCGTCGCCGCCGCCGTCGGCGCAGGCGCGGGCGAGGAAGGAGACGGCGTCCTGGTAGTAGCCGGCGAGCCGCGCGCGGTCCGCCTCGATGGAGCCAGACTCGCGGCGGGAGCGGCGGCCCGACGCGGGGCCGCCCAGACCACCCGTGCCGCCGCCGCCGCCGCCGCCGCCGCCGCCGCCCGGGCCACTCCCACCCCCGCCGCCGCCGCCGCCGCCGCCGCCGCTGCTGCCGCCGCCGTCCCGCAGGGGGGACGCGACAAACGCGCGGCGCTGGCGGTCGGGCCGCCGCGGCGTCGACGACGTGCGCCGCGCCGCGCTGCCCATCGACGAGGAGGGCGTGCGCACCGACGCGTCCACGTCAAACTCGTCATCGTCCACAACGACTTGCCCCTCCTCGTCAAAGCCATCGTCGTCCTCGTCAAACTCCTCCACGTGCCGCGCGCCGGTCGGCGTGGCGCCGCTGCCGCCGTCGGTAGACAGACCGTCCAACACCCCGCCACCGCCGCCGACGCTGCCGCCGCCGCCGCCGCCCCCACCGCCGCCGCCGCCGCCGCCCGCGTAGGCACGGTCGAGGAAGGAGATGGCCTCCACGTGGAAGCGCTCGAGGCGCGCCCGGTCGGCGGCGATCGACACCGACACGCCGTCGGCGCCGCCGGCGGGGCTCGTCGGCGACGCTGCCGCCGCCGCGGCGGCGGCGCCGAGGCCCCGCGGCGGCCGCCCCCGGCGGGGGGGCGACGTGGCCACCCCCCCGCCGCCGCCGCTCGCCGCCGACGCGGCCGAGTCGGTCGACGAGGCGACCGACACAAAGCTGCTGTCCCCGCCGCCAGACGCGGCGGCGCCGCCACCCCCCGCGCCGGCGCCGCCCGCGTCCCCACCCGCAGGCGACGCGGCGCCAACGGCGCGGTCGAGGAAGCTCATGGCTTCCGCGTGGAAGCGGTCGAGCCGCCGCCGGTCCCGCGCGAGCGACGCTGCCGCCGCCATCGACACCGGGCGGCGGCGCGAGCCGCCGGCGGAGGCCGTCCCCGCCGCCGCGGCGGCGGCGGCTGCGGCGGCGGCACCCACGTCGGCGGCGGCGCCGCCGGCCGGGGCGCCCCCCCCCACCGGCGCGCCGCCCGCCCACGACCGCCCGTCGACGGGGGACCATCCCGCCGGGGTGCGGCTGGCCCGGTCCGGCCGCTCCCCTGCCCGCCCGCCGGCAATGTCCAAGCCCGCCCCGCCGAAACCACCGCCGCCGCCGCCGCCGCCGCCGCCGCTGCGGGCGCCCAGCGCTACGCCGCCGCCTCCCACCGGCGTGGCCGCCGCCGCCGCCGCTGCCCTCCGCGCCAGTGTCGACGGGCGGCTGGCGGCGTCCCCGCCGGCGGGTCTCCCGTCGCCACGCCCCCGCAGCGCGAGCGTGTACGTCGACGCCCCGTCTGCCACGGCGGTGGTGGTGTACGTGCGCAAGACGGCCATGGACGGGCGGTCCGTGGCGGCGGCGGTGCGCTTGTTGGCCGCCGCCGCGCCGGCGGCGGCGGTGCGGCTCGTGGCCGTCACGGGGGGGGGGCGCGTCTCGGCGGGGGGGGTCCGCGCCTTGGCCGACGCGGGCGTGGCGGTTGTGTCAGAGGACGCCTTGCGGTGCCCGCCGGGGGGGGCGGCGGCGCCGACGCACGGCGGCGGTGGCGCCGCCGCCGCCGCCGCGGGGGTGGGGGCCGCGGCGGCGGTGGCGGCGGCGGTGGGGAGCCCCGCCGAGTCGCGGGCGGCGGCGGTCGGCACCTTTCTCCGCCGCGTGTTGGCGCAGGCAGACGCGGAGCGCGCGGGCCACAGCGCCGAGGTGCTGCGGCACCACATTGCGAGTTTGGAGCAAAGCAACGCCGCCTCGTCGCTCGACGATGCGGCCGACCGGCAGCTGTTGGCGCGGTCGCGCTTTTCCCTTGCGGCGCCCTACCCCCCCCGCGGGGACCAGCCGGCGGCCATCCGCGCGTTGACGCAGGGCCTCCAAGCGGGGCGCCGCTTCCAAACGCTCCGCGGCTGCACGGGGACGGGCAAAACGTTTGTGATGGCCAACGTCATTGCGCGCGCCAACCGCCCCGCGCTCGTCCTTGCGCCCAACAAGACGCTCGCGTCGCAGCTGTGCAACGAGCTCCGCGCCTACCTCCCCGACAACCGCGTCGAGTATTTTGTGTCCTTTTACAACCACTACTGCCCGGAAGCGTACCTCCCCGCCTCTGACACGCACATTGCCAAGAGCAGCGAGATCAATGACGACATTGACCGCTTCCGCCACGCGGCGACGCGCGCCCTCTTTGAGCGCCCCGACACGGTCATTGTCGCGTCCGTGTCGTGCATGTACGGGCTCGGCATGCCGTCGACGTACCTCCACGCCGCCATCCGCCTGCGCGTCGGCGAGGCGGGCGGCACCGAGTTGGACGTGGACGCGCTGCAGGCGCGGCTCCTCGAACTGCAATACGGGGAAAAGGAGGCGTCCGCCCCGTGGACGCGCGGCGTCTTTGCGGTGCGCAACCCGCGGACCGTCGACGTGGCCATCCCGTGGGAAGCCGACGGCGTTGTGTACCGCGTCGTCTACGCCCTCGACTGCCAAACGGTCGAGCGCGTTGCGCGCGTCGACACCAACGACGCGGGGGGGGGCGACGTTGACCTCGGCACCGAGGTCGTCCTCTACCCGGCCAAGCACTTTGTGACGCCGGCGGACCTCCTCGAAGCGGCCATTGCCAACATCAAGGCCGAGGCGGCGGCCTGCGTCGCCGCGTTTGCCGCGGCGGGCCAGCGCCTCCAAGCCGACCGCCTCCGCGCGCGCGTCGCGGCGGACGTGGCGATGCTCGCCGAAGTCGGCTACTGCGCGGGGGTGGAAAACTATTCGCGCCACCTGGCCGGGCGCGCGCCCGGCGCGCCGTCCGAGTGCCTCCTCGACTACTTTCCCGTCGACGATTGGCTCCTCATCGTTGACGAGTCGCACGTGACGGTGCCGCAGGTGAGTGCCATGGCCGTCGGCGACCGGGTGCGCAAGGAGGCGCTCGTCGCCCACGGCTTTCGGCTGCCGTCGGCGTTTGACAACCGCGCGTTGACCGGCGCCGAGTTTTGGTCCAAAGTCTCCCGCGCGGTGCTCGTGTCGGCAACGCCGGGGGAGTTTGAGCTCCAAGCCGCCGCCGCCTCGGGGGGGGCCGTCGTCGACCAGGTGATCCGGCCGACGGGCGTCCTCGACCCGGTCGTCCACATCTTTCCGTCGGCGGGGCAGGTCGACCACCTGGCGGCGGCGCTCGCGCACCGCGCCGCCCGCGGGGAGCGGGCGATCGTGACGACGCTGACGAAAAAGTTGGCCGAGGACCTGTCGACCCACCTGGCCGAGCGCCCGCCGCTGGCGGGCGTCCTCGGCCGCCCGCTGAGCGTCTCCTTCCTCCACTCGGGCGTCGACTCGGTGGCGCGCATGGAGCTGCTCGAGCAGATCAAGCGGCCGGTGGTGGCGCCCGCCGACGCGGCCGCCGGCACGCTCGCCGACGGCATTGACGTGGTTGTTGGCGTCAACCTGTTGCGCGAGGGCATTGACGTGCCGGGCGTGTCGCTCGTCGCCATTATGGACGCGGACAAGGACGGCTTCCTCCGTAGCGACACGGCGCTCATCCAAACGATTGGCCGCGCCGCCCGCAACGTGCGCGGGGAGGTGTACATGTGTGCGGACCTCGTCACGGGCTCCATGCGGTCGGCCATCAATGAAACCAACCGGCGGCGCTCCATCCAAGTCGCCTACAATGCAGAGCGGGGGGTGGCCCCGACGCCGCTCGTCGCCAAGCGCCCACCCCCAGCGGGGGGGGGGGGGGGGGGGGGTGGCGCCGCCCGCGGGGGGGCCAAACCCCTCCTCCACGAGGTGCGGGAGCGCCACGCGGAGCGGGCGCCGCGGCGGCTGCTCGGCGGCCCCGCGCGGGGCGGCTCGGCCGCCGCGGACGCGGCCGCGTGGCCGCTCGCGCCCCGCGCGTCGGCCGAGGAGGAGGCCGAGGCGGCGGCGGCGGTGGCCGCCGCCGCCGACGGCGCGGCCGACGCGCCCGCGCGGGTCGCCGCGCTGCGCGCGCGGATGAAGGCGGCGGCGCGGCGGTTGGACTTTGAGGGCGCCGCCGCGTTGCAGGCGCAAGTCGCGGCGCTGGAGGGGGGACGACCCGCCACCGAGGCGGACGGCCGGGCGCCGCCGACCGAGCGGCAGGGCGCCCGGCCTGGCGCGTGAGGCGCCTGGCGACCAGCGCGGTGTCGCTTCTTGTTTGGCGGGGGGTCGGCGTTCCGTTGCGGCATCTAGGCAGAGCCGTGTGTACAGGTTGATGGGAGCGGGGGTCCGCTCAAGAAAACAGTGAACACCCAGGATGGTTTTCCGTGGCCCGCCGCCCTCCCAGAGCACAAGCGTTGCACGCGCGCACCACGCTTCACTACATCCATGGCCGCCTCGCCGCATAAGCTTGCAATGGGGTCGAGAGCACTCCCCATCGGCGCTGCACCCACAGCAGCCCCGTGGGGCGGCACAATGGGAGTGCCCAGCGCCGCTCGCCCGTACCAGACCCGGTTCGGGCCTTGACGGCGTCGGGGCCCCGCGCAGTCGACCGCCGGGACGGCCGTCGCACACCCACCAGCCTCCACGTCCCACACCGGCGTCGCCCGCAGCCACGCAGCGCCACGCATCACACGTTCCACTCTTTACAAACCGAAGCACACGCAATGGGCAGGGGGAGCGGAGCCGAGCAACGGCCGGCACGGCCGGCACGCTTGTCCCCGCCCTCGCCGCGCCCCTCGCCGCCGCCGTTACAACCCCGAATACGGGCGCACGTCGGCCACATCCCGCGCATTGTCCCGCGCCGGCCGCATCTCGTCGGGCACGACCGGCGCTGCCATGGGCGTGTCAAAGCCCTCGGGGAGGGCCCACTTGAACGCCTCCCCGACGCCCGCCAAGCGGTTGACCCACGGCGGCGCGCCGACGCCAGTCAGTCGCCGGCACAGCTGGTCCGCAAAGTGGTTGCAGTTTCTAGCACGCCCGAGCCGACATCCAAGGGGAAGCACATGAAGAGAAGTAGGAAGGCGAACCATACAACAAAAACAGAGGGCGTGAGCAACTGAACACGCACCCACGTCGTGCGCGCACAGCTGCTCAAGAGCAACACACACTCACTCGCACGCACGCAAGGATGGGGCTCGCGGCGGCGCACGGAACACACCTCTCTGGCACAGCACCCGCCGCCCCACAAGCCCTGCCCCACGACGTACCTCGACAGCAGGTTGTAGCCAGCACCCGGCCACGCCACACCCAACGCGCGCACAATCTCCTTGACTTCAGCCGCGCTGTACACGCACGCCCCGAGTTCGATCGACTCGCGGAATTCCGCGCCCGGCGCCCGCCGCGGGCGCACCTCAAAGACGCCCGTGCCGCCCTCGCAGTGCCCCCCAAACGCATACTCGGTCGTCCCGACTTGCACGCCCGAGTGGTGGAGGCCGAGGCCCGTCGACGCGAGCATCGACGTGAAGGTGACGAGGGAGGGGGGGGGGGACGGCATCGTCAAGTTGTACACGTTGAGGTAGACGGTCGGCCGCGTGGCGGGGCTCGGCGGCAGCGGCACGGGGAAGACGGCGCCGCCGCGCACGCGGGGGGGGAGCGGGGGGTCCCCCGCGCCCGCCGCCGCCGCCGCCGCCGTCGCCGCCGCCGCAGCCGCAGCCGCCGTCTCGTCGACCGCGGGAACGGCGGCGGCCGCGGTCGCGTCGTCGTCGCCGGGGCGGGGCTCCATGGCCGGCCGGGGGTGGACCCGCGCCGTACCCACCGCCGCGGTTGCGGTGGGGAGCGCCGCCGCCCCCAACGGCGGCAGGTCAAACCACCGCTGCAGCCGCGCAGACGTGGTTGCGGCTGCAGCGCGCCGCGTCTGCGACGCCACTCGTACGAGGGCCTCGGCAGCGGGCGGCGGCGACGCGCGCACCGCGCGAGCCAGGCGGTGAAAGCACCGCCGCGACCGGAGCAAGGGCGGCCGCAGCGGAGAAAGCCCCGCCCCCCCCAAAAACAGGAAAAAAAAAAAGGAAAAAGATGCCGCAACCAGGGAAACCGCAACCGCCGACAACAGGCGGCGTAGCAGCAGTGTGTGTACGCGCGGCGACACGACGGCGGGCGATGGGCGGCGCGGGGCGGGTGCAGGTGGGCGACGCGCACGAGAGTCAGCAGGCCTTCGTGGTGCGTGTCTTGTGCCAGAGTGTCTGTCAGCTTGGCGGCCAACTGCGTTGTAAATAGCTCATCACAGCGCCACGATCGGAAAGTACCCGACGAATTTCTTGAATCATGTCGTCTTGATTTTCTTGAGAGAAGAGTCGAATGCAATTCGTTGAAAAAGCCAATCACTTGTCTTGGACAAAGCGTCAGAACTCCGTATTTGTCGCCTTTCGGCAGAGAGAGTGGAAACTGCTGGAGGAGAGCGCTGCAACTGCTCCCGTGCCCGCACCTCGTGAAACAGGCGCAGCACAACCCTGGCCCGCTGAGATACGAGGCGCATTGCCCGGCATTGCCTCCACGGTCTCTGCCCGTGCGGCGGGCTGCCACCACCGGCGCGCCGCCACCGATCCCCGCCGCGGCGATCCTGGCCTGCTCTCGTCGACCGGCACCCTGCACGGGCGGCTGCTCGCCGACGCTGGCACACTGCCCCCCGGCTGCCGTCGTTCTCCACGCTGGCGTCTCGATCTCCCGCGCCCTGCTCCCCGTTGTCGCGCTTGCCGTGTCCTTCCTGCCGACCGCGCCGCACTCCCCGCTCGTCATGAGTGGCACTGGTCGGCCGCCAGCGACGCGGCGGGGTGGCAGCCGCCTCGCGGTGCCGGTCGCCACCCCCTCCACACCGCCAATGACTGCGTTTGTCGGGCTTTGCCCGGCCCGCCTCGGCGGCGGTCAGCAGACGGCGGCGGCGGCGGCGTGTGGTGCCCCCCACCGCGGCGGCGCGTTGGCCGTCGGCTCGCGGCGCGGCTGGGCGGGCGCCCCGCTGGCCGTGGCGCGGCGACGTGCCGCCCGCCTCTGCGCGTCGCTGGCGGGCGGGCCACCCGAGGCGGGGGAGGGCGCCGCCGAGGAGGCGGCGGCCGCGGCGGGGCCGTCGGCCTCGGCCGGTGGTGGTGGGGG